>Ga0111211_121_pt1 | contig 9590 bp, 10 predicted proteins | sample DeeMarSWOR152_54_FD_80393 | JGI IMG/M metagenome (GOLD analysis project Ga0111211, IMG submission 80393) | Hadesarchaea archaeon DG-33-1 | reverse complement strand
TTCTCGGAATAGGAGACCGTGCCGGGGGCGCCGAGACGGAGAAAGTCATCTTGAATTGTTACCTCCACCACGGCATCGACAAGTGGAATTTAAGCCCCCTGCGGGAGCTCGCCGTGTTCATAGCCTCTTCCACAAACTTCTACATGCCACTGAACAAGGCGATCGTCGGCGACTCCGCGTTTGCGCACGAGTCGGGCATACACGTTCACGGGATAAGTACTCTTCCGCTTACCTACGAGCCCTTCCCTCCGGAACTCGTGGGACATGAAAGGACGATTGTGGTCGGGATGCGCTCCGGAAAGCATGGAGTGAAGCTGAAGCTAGAGGAGCTCCTAAAACGCGGGGTGGACGAAAATGATCCCAAGCTAGCGCAATTTGTGGAGTTGGTCAAGAAAAAATTTGTTGAGGGAAGGAGAAGGTATCCTATAGGTGAAGATGAGTTCAGGCGTCTTGCTCGCAAAGTAGGTTTTTATGAGATATGATATTCTTGTTTTAGATGGAAAAGTTAATTTTAAACTTTTTTTATAATTTTCCTAGCACTTACACAACGATACACTCTTTCACGCTTACTTTCTGACTTTTGGATACCAACCAGCCTCCGTTAAGCGTGCGCAGGCTGAAAATCGCTTTTTCAGCTCTCGGAAAATGGGCACTTGAAATGGGTAAAAAGTTCATGAAAGCAATTGAACCTTAAAATCAGCTTTTAGCAGAGGTTTGTTTGATGATAACAATCTCCTCGCGAAACTTCTTGTTTGGCACGATCATGAGATGGCCATCGGTAGTTCGAACTTTCGTCGCTGTGAGAGACATCTCCACTATTTTTCCTTTTTTTCCTCCAACCTCTACTTCGCTGCCGATGTTGATCAGTTTGTCGCCTATGAGCGAGAGGCCTGCGAAAAGGTTAGATACCCAGATATCCTTCAAAGTGAATAGGATGACCGAGGCAATCACCCCAAGTGTAAGAGTCGTTTCGACTATAGCCTCGATTATCCCCCACACGTATAGGAGGTAAAATGCTAAGCCAATTACTAGGATTCCTGTAATTGTGTCTGCTAACAAATTGTGCCCAACGAGTTCACGAAGTTTCCGCTTGAATATACGGCGAAGCACCAACCTAAACGCAACCACGATTACTATCACCACGAGCGTACCCAGGATCTTTTGATAAACCATAAGAACCCCCTGTTTTTGTCTTGGAGACATAACTAATCTGGCGAGTGAACTTTCATAACCATTTTTTTCTCCTAAAGTAAAACAACATTGTAACACCTATAGCGACCATCACGAGCAAAACTAGGGGATACCCAAAATACCATTCAAGTTCTGGCATATTTAAAAAATTCATTCCATAAATTCCGGCTACAAAAGTCAGAGGGATAAATATTGTGGCGATAATTGTCAACACTTTCATGACTTCATTCATTTTGTTGCTAATACTAGAGAGATAGATATCGAGCATCCCGGAAACCATATCTCGTAATGTCTCTACTGTATCAATCACCTGAATTGTGTGATCGTAAACATCCCTTAGGTATACCTTGGTGGCCCCTTTGATTAGCGGTGATTCGCCTCTCTCTAGACCATTAATCACCTCTCTTAACGGCCAGACCGACTTGCGTAAGAATATTAACTCTCTTTTTAAATTGTGAATTGTCTGTAAGGTTCCTGGTGTCGGGTTAGTGACTAATTCTTCTTCTATGAATTCTACCCTTTCTCCGATTTTTTCCAAGATGGTGAAATAGTTATCCACAATTGCATCCGTCAAAGCATATGCAAGATAATCTGCCCCCATTTTCCTTACGCGACCCTTGTCACCCCTGATTCGATCTCTAATAGGGTTAAAGACATCTCCTTCTTTTTCTTGAAAAGAAATGACGAAATTCGAACCGAGGATTAAACTTACCTGCTCTGCAACCACCTCGTTGCTTTTATCATCGTAAGTAAGCATTTTCAAAACGATATAAATGTAGTTATCAAAATCCTCCATTTTCGGGCGTTGATCTGTGTTTAGGATGTCTTCAAGTACAAGGGGATGCATTCCAAAATAATCTCCAAGTTTTTTTATAATCTCTGGATCGTGAATACCATCTACGTTTATCCACGTCACAGTTGGTTTATCTTTAAATGGAAAACATTCCTCAACCTTTTTTGCCTCCTTCTCTTGAAATTTCTTTTTATCATAGTCGACGATTGTAATCCTTACCTTCTCAGTCTTTTTCTCCCCTATGTGAACAAGAGCCCCCGGTGGAAGACCAACCTTTTTTAATCTTTTCTTAATGAGTCTGGGCATTACAGCCACCTCAAACTTCAGATACATGTTGTGTACCCCCACTGTTTTAATCTTACTGAGCAAAGTTTGAAAAATTGGTCTAAATTTTTAGGAAAAATTTCCGAAAATGGCGATCATTTGTCGAAAATTCTTAATTAAATATTAACAATAGAAGGATAGATATTCTCTACATTCGTGCGAGAGTTTAAGAAGCATACGGGAAAAATAGCATCTGAGAATCTAACATGCGCGAAGTTACCCTGATTCCCGGGGATGGGGTAGGTCCGGAAGTCATTGCAGCGGCGAAGAAGTGCATCGAGGCTACAGGAGTTAAAATCAAGTGGGAGGAAATCCAAGCTGGCGCAGGAGTAATGGAAAAATCCGGAACACCCCTTCCAGAAGAGGTCATCGACTCCATACGCAAAAATAAAGTTGCCCTAAAGGGACCGATAACCACACCAGTAGGGTCAGGGTTCCGCAGCGTCAATGTAGCCCTAAGAAAAGCACTCGACCTATACGCATGCTTGAGGCCATGCAAGTGGTACCCTGGGGTGCGCTCGAGATACTCAAACATAGATCTCGTAGTCGTGAGGGAGAACACCGAAGACCTCTATGCGGGAATAGAATTCGCAGAGGGACTTCCGGAAACGAAGGAATTCATCGAATTTGTGAGGGAAAAGAAAAAAGTTGAAGTCAGGCGGGACGCGGGAATTAGTCTGAAGCCGATCTCTCACTTCGCGTCCGAGCGAATCGTGCGCTTCGCTTTCAATTACGCAAAGAAAAATGGGCGTAAGAAAGTCACCGCCGTGCACAAAGCCAACATAATGAAATATTCGGATGGTATTTTTCTGGAGTCCGCCAGAAAGGTGGCGCAAGAGTTCCCCGGAATAGTATTTGAGGAACGAATCGTGGACAATATGTGCATGCAACTTGTGCAGAAACCCCATTTGTACGATGTGATAGTCGCGCCGAATGTATATGGTGACATACTCTCGGACCTCTGTGCAGGCTTGGCAGGGGGACTAGGCGTGGCACCGGGGGCGAATATCGGCGAAAAAATCGCCGTTTTCGAGCCGACTCACGGAAGTGCACCAAAATATGCGGGACTGAACAAGGTTAACCCAACCGCAACGATTCTCTCGGGCATGATGATGTTGCGATATTTAGGTGAAGGAACAGCAGCCAAAAAATTAGAAGGCGCCGTGGCCAAGGTAATAGCAGAAGGAAAATATGTAACCTACGATTTCAAAGAAGACCCCAACGATCCCTCGGCTGTGGGCACAAAGGAGATGGCAGAAGCAATAGTGCGAGCAATGTGGAGAACCGAAGTCACGGAAACAATAACGTGACTGATGAGAGCCCAGTGAAGAACAGGAAGACAATGGAAGAGAACGCGAGTAAGATTCTATTTATTTTTCTTGCCTTCTCGACAGCTGGCAACATGTTTTTCGAACATCTGACTCTCAGTAGGGAGATAGTTGAGAATAGCAACGCAAACCAGGCGATGACCACTACAACAGTGCCGACGATCAAGTGCCAAGGCATCCAAGCACCGCCAATCAAATATGTGTTGACCAGGAAGGGCAACGTCAGCATGCCAAATGTCACCGCGGCAACAAACCAGAATTTCACCCACAGAGTTATGCCTAACACTTTCTTCGCCTTCAGGACATGCTCCTTGATTACGCGCAAGGCGTGAATGCGAAAAACCATTATGAACATGAGGGGTCCTGCAAGGTTCCAAGATACGATAGCCCAGCCCCAGTCTTCGGAACCCTTAGGGAATGGTAGCCTTGGAAGAACGGTAAAAACTAGGGAGATAAAGAAACATGCGATTAGGACGATGGACGCGAGATGTGCAACGTCATTTTTCAATTTAAAATTTTGAACTGTATCCACTATGGTCACCTTCGATTGTCACCTTCGACGTTTAAGCTTAAGAGTACATGTAGATAAAAATAATTGCCTAGGCAGGTGATTGTGTGAAACACAAAATTGCAGTCATCCCGGGCGATGGCATAGGCCCAGAGGTCATCCGCGAGGGAATAAAGGTCTTGAGCGAGGCAGCTGAGGCGACATCAGGGTTAGACCTCGAGTTCGTAGAGTTCCCATACGGCGCAGAGCATTACTTGAAGACCAAAGAACTCATGCCAGAGGAGGGACTAAAAAAGCTTTCAAAAATGGACGCGATTTATCTGGGTGCTCTAGGTGATCCTCGGGTGCCGACGGGCGTGCTCGAGCAAGGCATCCTGCTCAAACTACGATTTTATTTCGATCAATACATCAACCTTCGTCCCGTCAAGCTCTACCCGGGAGCCCCCTGTCCGCTTAAAGGAAAGGGTCCTGAGCACGTCAACTTCTACGTGGTGCGGGAGAACACCGAGGACTTTTACGTTGCGATAGGTGGGCGGGCGAAGGGCAAATCGAAGGCCAAGCTGGATGTCCTCCGCTCGATCTATACCGTGAAATTTGGTTTAAACATAGATGTCGACCGTGATGAGATAGCCTACCAGATAGGTGTAATCAGTCGAAAGGGGGCGGAACGCGCCATACGCTACGCTTTCGAGCTAGCCCGCAAAAAGGGTAAGAATCGCGTAACCTCGGTCGACAAGGTCAACGTTTTAACGCACGTCTACAGCCTATGGCGTGAAGTCTTCGAGGGGGTGGCAAAGGATTATCCCGATATCGAAACTGAGTTCGCATTCGTTGACGCGATTACAATGTGGCTCGTGAAAAATCCGGAGTGGTACCAAGTTGTTGTTACGCCCAACATGTTTGGCGATATCATCACCGACCTCGGAGCCATGATTCAAGGTGGACTTGGGCTCGCTCCGGGAGGTAACATCAACCCCGAAGGGCTAAGCATGTTCGAGCCAATCCATGGTTCTGCACCTAGGCATGCAGGTAAAAACCGTAAGGTAAAGTACGCACATACGACTTGGACGGTAAATCCGGCACCTCTGATGTGGGAGACGCGGTTGCCGCAAGGGTGAAGGAAATAGATTAAATAACCTCAAGAGAAAACAGTGGGAGATGCAATGCATTTAATCGTGGCAATTACAGGCGGTAGTGGCGCTATTTACGGAATGAGGTTACTCGAGGTTTTTAAACGGCTGGGGATCGAAACTGATCTCATCGTTTCGCGAGCGGCCGAAACCATCCTAAAGCTGGAGTTGAACAAAACCGTAGACGAGCTGCGAGGCCTAGCTACTCGGAGCTACTCGCCCGATGACCTTGCGGCGCCCCCGGCTAGCGGCTCCTATCCTGTCGACGGTATGACGATCGTACCCTGCAGCATGAAGACGCTAGGGGCGATAGCCAGTGGCACGGCGACCGATTTAATCGCGCGAGCCGCCGACATCATGCTCAAGCAGGAGCGCCCTTTGGTAGTCGTCCCTCGAGAGACGCCGCTCAATCTTATTCATCTCGAAAACATGATCAAGCTTCGGCGCGCCGGGGCGACAATCTTGCCAGCGATGCCAGCGTTTTACCATAAACCGAAGGCGATTCCAGACTTGGTCGATTTCATCGTCGGGCGAATTCTCGATGTCCTTGGCGTGAAGCACAAGCTCTATCAGCGGTGGCAGGGATATCAAGAGTAGGTGGGACGGGGATGAAGAAACCCCCTGTCGCAAAGCTTGAGTGCCTCAAATGCAAGTACTCCGATTACCGGATGTCGGGGCGAGAGGTCGGTGAACTCGCCCCTAGCGAGTGCCCACGATGCGGCATGGACATGAGAGTCGTCGCCAAGGAGCTGCCCAAGTGGCTAGCTGAACTTCTAACGCTTGTGGCGAAGCATTTCGAAATATCGGATTTTGTCACCTCGAAGGGCCGGATAGAATTTGAAGTGGCAGCGCCGAACTCGAAACGCTCATTTCGTTCCCTGTTGGTCGCCGCTAAACAGAAAGGTTACTTACCGGTGATGCGCGGACGTGAGGGCGAGCTCAGGTTGATTATGGTGAAATATCCGCGCATCAGCAGAGGCAACATCGCGGTGAATTTGCTTCTTCTGGGAGCAACCTTTCTGACAACCTTCATGGCTGGCTACTACTGGATCTTCAATGGGAAGACCTTATACGCTGTTCTGTTCTCCGGCTCGATCATGCTGATGCTGGGGGCGCATGAGCTCGGTCACAAAATTGCAGCGTGGCGAAATGGGGTTGAGTCGACATTGCCATATTTTATCCCGGCGCCGACGATGCTCGGTACCCTAGGTGCAGTTATTAGTGTCAAAAGTCCTATCCCGACGAAGGAGGCTTTGGTCGAGATGGGGGCGAGTGGCCCGTTGTTCGGTTTTCTCGTGGCCCTCCCACTCATCACCGTCGGTCTGATTCAAAACCCAGCTGCACCCGATTTTGGGTTCGTGCCAGCGATGTTCGTCATGCTCCAACTGCTCACTTTCGGTAGCATGCAATTGGGAGAACCTAACCCACTCGCATTCGCAGGGTGGGTGATGCTTCTCGTGACAATGTTCAACTTGATCCCCGCCGGGCAGCTCGACGGTGGGCACGTCGCGCGGGGGGTGATGAGCCGGGGGCGACACTACGGGCTCACACGTGCACTGGGCTTATCCCTGCTCCTCTTTGGCCTCTTTACCCCCGAGCTCCCCCTCTGGATATTCGGTTTCCTCATCCTCCTGCTGTTCAGGGGCTATCACGCGGGAGCACTCGACGACGTTTCAAAATTATCAAAACGACAGAAATCGCTAGCGGTGGCGGCTTTCATCGTATTCCTGTTGTGCTTGCCCATACCCACGAGCTAACCGTTAGCTACATAGGTCCGTCGATGTTAGGGACTCTGGTGTCAGCATGAAAGGGAAGTTTATCACAATCGAGGGAATCGATGGATGCGGCAAGAGCACTCACGTCAAGTTGCTCGCGAAATGGCTTCGTTCTCACGGCCACAGGGTTGTCATTACAGATGAGCCGACAAATGACGCAATAGGAAGGGTCATTAAACGCGTCTTAAGGGGAGAACTCAAGCTCCCCATCGCTGCCGAGGCGCTGTTGTTCGCCGCCGACAGGGTACAACATATCTTGGATGTTATCGAGCCCTCCCTTAAAGCGGGGAAAGTGGTGCTAAACGAACGGTACATTTACTCGTCGCTCGCGTATCAGTCAGCGCGAGGATTGCCAACGAACTGGATAAGTTCGATCAACAAATATGTGCTCAAGCCGGACTTGGGGATCTTAATAGATGTGCCCGCCAAAATCGCGTTTGCTCGGATCAAGTCATCGCGCAGGCTCGATGAGTTTGAAAGAAACCCGCGGCTTCAAAAAAGGGTTCGCCGAAATTACCTGCGTATCGCAAGATGGAAGGGGCTAAAAATAGTAGATGGCACGCGCTCACGCGAAGAAGTTCAAGCAGAGATAAGGAGGTTAGTTAGCGCAGCGCTGTAATTTTTATTGGAGTGGAAATTGTTGAAGTTGGTTTTAGATACGAATACCTTCATCGCGGCTTATTTTAACCGGAAAAGTGCCTCGGCAAGGATCATTGACCTCTGCCTCAAAAAAAAACATAAATTGATTTTCTCCTCCCGACTTAGCAAAGAAGTAAGATTGATCTTGAACAACGTAAGGGCTGAGAAAAAGTTTCTGAAAAAGGTACGAAGTCTTTTTATGAATGCCTCCAAAGTCGAGCCAACTCAAGAAGTTTTCGCGGTCAAAGAAGATCCGGAGGATAACAAATTCTTGGAATGCGCTCTTGAAGGGAAAGCGGATTACTTGATCACTTCCGATAGGCATTTACTAGGACTTGGAGAGTTCGCCCAAACAAAAATCTGTAAACCTACTCAATTTCTCAAACTACAATACAGGGGAGGGGACCCGAGTTGGAGAGAAAAGTAATTGGTTCAATCTTGGTGTTAGGCGTAGCGATCGCAGCAGTTATCATTGCTGTGAACTACTGGTCCAAGCCCCCACCAAAGCCTGAGGTTCCTCCCCCGCATTACGAAGTAATCGCAACTGTGACTTCGATGATAGATGGTGATACTACTTGGGTTATGATAGAAAATATATTGATAGAATTGGACCCGGAGGGAGAGGTGTATGAGGGTAGCTCGGAGGTGGTAAGATACGGAGGAGGGGTAGATGCTCCGGAAACGTGGACCCAACCTCCGGAGCCAGGATCCTTGGAAGCTAAGGAATTGGTAGAAAGCCTCATCCCAGTTGGGACCACAGTTTATTTGGACCTTAACTCTCTCTCCATAGGGGGCCAAACTGGCCGTCCGTACCGTGGAGCTCATGAGCGGTTGATCGCGGTAATTTACGCGGAAATCGGCGGACGGTGGGTCAACATTAATGCAGAGGTATTGCGCTGGGGTCAGGAGGAATACCCAGATCACAACTGGCTTAGGTATATTGATTACCCCTCGGAGTGGGACCCCTACGAGTGGCTCGAGGAAAATTACCCTTACGTGCTGGGCCCCGTTTACTATCGTGTCAAAGCCGAAGTATCACCGCCAGCACAGTTAGCATCTAGCGGTGAAGAAGCCGTTTTTACTTTGACGATCATCAACAATGGGACCGAGAGTGACAACTACGAGATCAGAGTTACAAGTGATCTAGGCTGGCATTTCGAGCTTTCGCATGAGGAGGTAATGGTATCTGCTGGACATATGGCAGAGGTAACTATAACAGTAATAGCTCCTGAGGTAAGTATTCGTACAATGGACTCATTCACTGTAACAGTTACTGGTACGAGAGTCAGGGATAGCAACGTTTTCCGCTTGGCCGTGGAATGAGTTTAAAATTATTTTTCTTGTTTTTGTAAACTTGATACTCACATGCTGATTTGGGCCGCAAAGGGAAGTGTTTTGAAAACATCTGCGGCCGCGCGCTCGATCTTGGCTCGATGCTCGGGCAGGGTATAGACGCGGATGATATCGATGTAGCCCTTAAGAACGTTGATCAAACGCGAGTAGTCTGAAAGTTGAACGATTTCTTTCTTCCCCTCGCTAGTCACCCGATATACGGGCACCTCCATGGGGTCAATTTCCCTTGGATAGTACGGAATTGAATCGAGCGTGGGCACATCGACGATCACGTGCTCGGGGTCGACCCCAGCGCGCCTCGCTATTTCAAGCTCTTTCTGATGGCGCACTGCCTCATCGCTGAGCAGCTTCGCAACGTAAGGATCACGGATGTGAACATCGCGCTGATAGGCTGCCTTCAGCAAGTTTCTGTTGTCAAGCCTCGCCATCCCGGCCCTCGCCAGCTCGGCCAGCTTTCGTTTATCCGGGTCCTCGAACTCCTTTGGGTCTAGCTCGCGCAGTTTGGTCGTCACGTATGCGTCATCCATGCGCAAAAATTCTTCGATATCT
>Ga0111211_112_pt1 | contig 9709 bp, 10 predicted proteins | sample DeeMarSWOR152_54_FD_80393 | JGI IMG/M metagenome (GOLD analysis project Ga0111211, IMG submission 80393) | Hadesarchaea archaeon DG-33-1 | reverse complement strand
TGAGGCTTTACATCGATGGGGAGCTTGAGAATTCTCGAGTCGTGGCATTGGGAAGGGACAACGAAAACACGGTTGAGTTCACGGTCACGATAGATAATGGTGGAGTTTACGCGGTTCAAGCTGGCGGGATGTCCTCAACCCTCTGGGTCGCCCTGCCGATGGTCGTCGGAACAACGCCCGAAAATGGCGCGAATTCCTTTGTGGACGAGAACGTGGTGGTGAGGTTCAACAAGAGCTTGGACGCGTCCGTTACCCCAACCCTCACCCAGACCAGTGGTAGCCTGGTCACCTACACCTTCTCGGGCTGGAGCACGGACAACACCGTAGCCACCTGGACCCACGAGGACTGGCAGCCTTACGAAACCATCACCCTGAAGGTCTCCGGGTACAAGGACCTCACGGGGAACGTGGGTGAGAACTACACATGGTCGTTCACGACGGTAGCCACGCCTGGAAAACCGACGCTGATCTCACCAGCGGATGGCACTATCACCACCGACAACATGCCCCTCTTTGAGTGGGAGTGCGGAGACAACGCGGACAACAACCGCCTGCTCGTGGACAACGACTCCGACTTCTCATCTCCCGAGGAGAACGTCCTCCTTGGGGCGTCTGAGAATTCTTACACGCCGACAACCACACTTTCTCCTGACAATTACTCATGGAAGGTCATCGCCATCAACGCTTATGGGGGAAGGGAGTCATCCGTTTGGACATTTGTTGTCGCCAAATGGGAAGTTGAAATCACAATCGAGAACAAGTTTCAAGAGGGTGAGCCCTGTACGTGGCTCACGTTCAATGTCATAGTGAAAAATACGGGTGACCTCGTGGACAATTATCACTTGACAGCATTGGACGGGATCTGGCCGCCAGAAAACATTTATCTCGACCCAGAAAATCTCGAAAACGTTCTGCCCGGTGAGAATAAGGATTCGACACTATGGGTTCACATACCGGGTTGGGAAAATGCTTGTACATATAAAGAGATAATCGTTACCGCGACCTCTCAGACCGACAACACGGTGAGCGACAATGAAAACGCTACCATCCATGTTATCGGTCCTTCGGAGAACTTCTATACCTACCTGGAGAACTTCTATACCTACCTGGAGAACGGCTGGAACCTGGTGGGCTTCATCATTGAAAATACTCCGACCAACATCTTCACAGGCCTGAGTTATTACACTGATTACTACCTGTACTATTACACCCCGCCAGCTGGACCGTACGGGCTACAGGGTCCCGACCAAGCTCTCGAGGACAATCTGGGCTACTGGGTCTGGATCAATCGGGATAACACGATTATGACGAGTGGCACACCTCCGGATAACCGTGAGATACACTTGGTCGCCGGTTGGAACCTTGTGAGCTTCCCGGTCGTCAACGAGAACACGACTCCGAACAATATATTCCCAGGTCTGAGTTATTACACAGACTACTATCTTTACTGGTACCTAGCGCCAGGTGGACCGTACCAACTACAGGGGCCCGACGAGGTTCTCAAGGATAACCTGGGTTATTGGGCCTGGATCAACCGGGATAACATGGTAACAGTACCATGAGTCGCAGCAAGACTGAAGTCTCAGAAAGCTGCAAGAGCTCCCTCTCTTTTTTTTATTTGTGGTTAATTTCAAATAAAATGGAAGGCGCTAGCTATTATTGGCTTGACGATCCTAAATGGAGAGAAGTTTCTTGAACTGGATACATGGTCTCCTGAAGTGAGTTAGCTTTTCAGCAAGAGTCATTGCATGTGGGTCTTTAACCCCTGGTGGAGAGCCCCGGGTGGGCTTCGAACCCACGACCTACGGTTTACAAGACCGTCACTCTACCGGCTGAGCTACCGGGGCACAATATATACTTAGATTTTAGAATTTATCCCCTTTGACTTGTTCTAAAAAATCAGCCAAAAAATACGCTCGCGATTTCATAAAGCCTGGGGTCCGCAGTCTTGAGCTTACCAGTTGCGTCCTTTAGAGGAACTGAAACTACTCCATTTCCCCTGAGTGCTACCATCTGCCCAAATTTGCCATCTTTTACTAGGTCTATCGCGGCTATTCCAAATCTCGTCGCGAGGATCCGATCAAAAGCTGTGGGCGAGCCTCCTCGCTGCAGATGCCCAAGCGTGACCACCCTAGTCTCAATCCCCATCCGCTTCTCTATCTCCTTCCCGAGTAAGTAGCCCACGCCACCCAGTCTGACGTGATCGAACTCGTCCACCTCGGAGCTATGGACGACACGCTCTCCCCCGGCCGGTTTGGCCCCCTCGGCAGCTACGATAATGCTGAATTTCTTCCCCCTCGCCTGGCGCTTTCGGATGCACTCACACACCTCTTCGATGTCGAACGGTTTCTCGGGGATCAGGATGTACTCGGCTCCACCAGCGAGCCCAGCTTCGAGCGCTATCCAGCCCGCGTGCCTCCCCATGACCTCGACCACCATTACCCGGTGATGCGATTCAGCTGTGGTGTGGAGCCTATCCAAAGCCTCCGTGGCGATCGAAACTGCGGTGTTGAAGCCAAAGGTATAATCGGTGCTAGCCAAATCATTGTCTATGGTCTTTGGTACTCCCACACAGGGCAACCCCATCTCGTATAGTTTCTGTGCCACCCCAAGCGTGTCGTCTCCACCTATGACGACGAGGGCATCGATGCCCAGCTTTTTGACGTTATCCAAGATCTTCTGAACATCGCCCTCCCGCTTGAAGGGGTTCGTCCTTGTGGTGCCCAATATTGTGCCGCCCCTTTGAATTATCCCAGAAATCGAATTCAAGGAGAGCGGGACGACTTCACCATCCATCAACCCTCGCCAGCCATCCCTGATTCCGACTATCTCGAAGCCGTAGCGGTCTATTCCCTTGCGCACCACCGCTCTGATCACGGCGTTCGTGCCTGGAGCGTCTCCTCCTCCGGTTAAGATTGCGACCTTCATTTTATCCCCTCTAACTGAGTGAGCTGAAATTTAAGCCTTTCCAGCGCTCCGGGGATCAAATTCTTTAGGTTGAGTGGCCAGCACCTCGCGGACCGATGCCATCAGGGCCAGGCGGAGGTCGGTGTCGATGTTTATCTTGGCTATTCCCAGTGATATCGCTCGTCGAATGCTCTCATCGGGTATTCCCTTCGCTCCTGAAAGCTCTGCCCCATATTTCTTGGCTTTTTCCACTATCCCCTTGGGCACGCCCGATGCACCATGCAGGACAAGCAGAACATCGACCATCTCCCTTATCTCTTTCAGGCGTTCAAAATCCAGCTTGGGCTCCCCCTTGAACTTGTAGGCGCCGTGAGAAGTCCCTATTGCCATCGCCAGGGCGTCGACCCCCGTGCGATCTACAAATTCCTTGGCCGCAGCTGGGTCCGTGAGGATGGCGTCTCGCTCTTCCACCATGACTTCCTCGACACCTGCGAGCCTCCCAAGCTCAGCCTCCACGGAAACCCCTTTGGGGTGGGCGATCTCCACTACCTTTTTTGTCAGGGCTATATTTTCCTCAAAATTGAGGCGGGAACCATCAATCATGACAGAGGTGAAACCGGCCCCTACGCACTTAGCTGCTATCTCTGCATCGGTCCCATGATCCAAATGCAAAGTCATGGGCACCGATATGAACTCCGCGGCGGTTTTTACCATCGCCTTGAGATAATTTAACCCTGCGTATTTCACCGCTCCAGGCGTGGCGGCAACTATTACCGGGGATCTCTCCTCCACTGCGGCCTCGACCACCGCCTGTAGTATCTCCATATTATTGATGTTGAATGCGCCTACCGCGTATCCTCCAGCTCTAGCCGCACCCATAACCTGCTTGTTTGTCAGTAGGGACATTTCATCGCCAGCTAACAATTTTTAATTTTATTTCGCCTTGATCATCGCGCTGACTATGTCCTCCATAGCCGCCTTTTTATCCTTTGCGCGGACCACCCCTGAAGCTATCAGGACCCCTTCAGTTCCGAGCTCGAGTGCCTTCGAAACATCCTCGCCCGTGGTGACCCCCGCACCGCAGAGAACTCTAACTTTTGGGTTGATCTCTTTGATTGCCCCCACCGAATTCCTCACAACTTCCGGCTTCGCCCTGGAGACGGGTATGCCGGTGCCTATGAGTTCGGGGGGCTCGATCGCAATCATATCCGGACCGACCTCCGCAACCTTTTTGCTCTCCTCAACATCCGCCGTACAGGCTACAGTCATGAGTCCTGCTTCTTTGGCAAGCTTGACGATCTCCTTGATCTGTGGGATGGGAAGCTTGTGCTCGGAATGGTTCACTAGGGTTCCAACTGCCCCCGCGGACTTGACCGATTCAGACGAGACCCAACCAGTGTTCCTTCCGGGTGAAATTGGGTCGATGTGCTGGGCAATTACCGGAATTCTGACCCTGCTCGAGATGCGGTGAATGTCGACGTGCTGGGGGGCGACCACAGCGTTAATTTTCCTCTCGACCGCGACCTCCTCGATGGTCTTGGCCAGCTCAAGCGCCCTCTCGCCGGTCGCCTCAGGGTAGGTCTTGAAGTTCACTATCACGAGCGGGGTCTTTAACATAACATCCCCACGAACTTACCGCGCAGGGCTTAAAACATTCACTACCTAACCATCATCCATGCGCTACCTGCTAGTTAGCATGTTCATTGCCACGCTCGCCATGGGCATCGTCGGCCTAGCTTTGCCGCTATACGCAGAGGACCTTGGGGCGAGTTATACCGAGATCGGCTTGCTCGGCACTTTTTATATCATCTTCCTCGTTCCATTTTCCCCGTTCGTCGGTCGTACCGCGGATCGTCGGGGCAGAAAACCCCTCCTAACATTTGGGCTTTTCCTCCTAGCCAGCTCATTTATCCTTTATATTTTCATCGAGTCGGTGTGGTGGCTGCTGGTCGTTCGCCTGCTTCAGGGGATAGCTGAAGCGCCAATTTGGGTTAACGCGCAGACCGCTATAGCGGATCTCTCCAGGGCAGAAAAAAGGGGCCGAGCGATGGGTATTTACGGAACCTCTTGGGCATTTGGATTCGCGATCGGACCCTTTGTCGGCGCTTACCTGTATGAAACAATTGGTGCTGCCTCAACCTTCACAATTGGCGCCCTCGTCGCTTTTTTGGCCGCATTTATAATCTTGGCGGCACGGTTGCCTAAACCATACATAGCACCACGGCGGATAAGATTTGGCGAACTCGGGCCAGCTTGTTTTATTGGCTTCGTCTATGTAGGCGTGGTGTCGATTATTTTAATTTTATTCCCTGTCTACCTCTACAAACTAGACATGCCTGCCGTACAAATTGGGTCGCTCGTGGCACTTTTCGGAATCGTCCGGGGGGTACTTTTTATTCCACTGGGCAGTCTTTCCGACAAACATGGCCCCGGGCGAGTTATCAGGCTTGGACTTTTCGGTCTCGTGGTGGGGTCAGCTGGCCTGATTTTCACGGCGGAGTATTTTTTGCTCGTTCCCATCATCATCATTTTAGCTATTGCCGAGGGCTCCATCTACCCCGCGGTGATGAACATCGTTTCTAAAATCGGGGGGCAAACCTCGGCGTACGTACTCGGCATCTTCAATGGGGTGGCGATGCTGGCATGGGGAATAGTGCCTTTGCTCGGTGGATTTCTTGCAGACGCTGTTAAGCCAACTTTACCTTATTTCATGTGCGCCTTGATTTCCTTCGTTGCCTTTATTACATTGCGAAAACTTTTTGCCAAGAGGTAGTACTAACAAATAGTTGCAGGGCTAACCCATTTTGTTAAGTGCATCGCGCCCAAGCATGCCCTCGCTGACGCCGAGCTCCTTCGCCTTGGTTGTGGCCGATACGACCTTAGCGTTCAACACATCATCAAAGCTCCTAACACGCTCCACGATCGCAGCTGCTTGGCCCAGCTTCTCAGCCGTATCCAAATTCAAATAATTGCACATAACGTAACCCCTGGGGGCTGCAAGTAACAAAAGCGGCGCACCGGGCAATTCGACCCTCAAACATTTTATCTTCTTTCCGTCAACCTTTGCCTCTCCCGTCTCTATCATCCTATCACCTCTTTTATGGTGCCGGGGCGGGGAGTTGAACCCCGACCTTGGGATTTCTCACATCATCTCGTGATCAGTACTCACAACCACTTGCTAGGTTATGAGTCCCACGCTCGAACCACCTGAGCTACCCCGGCATCATTTAACAGTTGCGTCAAACTAAATAAAATCATTAACGATGACGTACGAATTTCAAAAAGTCTTGTTTTGATCTCAGCGTCGTGCAACCGCACTCATGTCCCACGAGCACTACATCCGCCACACCAACGAATAAACCGTTTTCCACCACGCTTAGCATCCGATTGATGGCCTCCTCGAGTTCGGCTGGTCGAGGTATCGAGGCAAATTTGACATCAATGATATAATTGCCGTTGTCGGTGACGAAGGGTGCCCCAGTTGTGGTGATTCGCAGCTTCGGTTCTCCTTTGAGCTCAGCGAACTTTTGCATGGTGAACTTGTGAGCGAATGGCAACACTTCGACGGGCACGGGCGTTCGCTCGCCCAACTGATTCACCAATTTCGTTCGATCGGCGCCTATGACGACTTTTCTCGCGGCGCTCGCCAAGATCTTCTCGCGGGTCTGAGCGCCCCCCCTGCCCTTTATCATGTTGAAGTCCGGATCGACCTCGTCTGCGCCATCTATCATGAGGTCGAGTTTCGGATGATTCCCAAGTGAGCCCAGCTTTAAATCAAGCTCGCTCGCTAATTTTTGAGTTGCGGAGGAGCTTGGGATGAAAATGGCCCTGGACTTAGATCTAGCTAGGGTTCGAACCACATACGCTGCAGTCGTGCCCGAGCCTAGACCCACGACCATATCAGCTTTTACGAATTTTGCTGCCGCCTGCGCAGATGATTTTTTCCAGATCTCGACCTCCAAGGTAATACCCAGGGGGATTTTCACGCCGTGGCTTAAAAATTCCTTACTATTTCAAGAATTTTAGAATTCATTTGCAAGGCGATATTATTTTAAATAGCTCGACTATATTTGAAAATGGTGAACTGGTGAAGCGTTCAGTACCGGTTAGGGGTGCGATGACCCAAAAAGTCCTGACCGCAGGTCCAAAAACGACTGTAGCGAAAGCTGCAAAGCTGATGAGCGAGCGCGGCGTCGGGAGCATCGTAATCGTCAAAAGCAAAAAGCCCGTGGGCATCCTCACGGAGCGTGACCTGCTTATGAAAGTCGTCGCCACCGACATGATGCCGAGTAAGGTGCTCGTCGGAAAGGTGATGTCAAGCCCAGTTTTAACCGTGGGTCCCGAAGTCGATGTTACAGACGCTGCCCGTACCATGGTGCGCAACAAGATCCGCCGCCTTCCGGTCATAGATCGCGGACGCCTCGTGGGCATCGTCACCGCCAGCGATATCACAGCGGTCTCACCTGAGCTCATAGAGGTGCTCCCGGAACGACCTCAGCTACCTACTCCTGAGGTGATCGAGGAGAGCGTGTGCGAGGTCTGCGGCGAGGTGACGGCCTCGCTCCATGAAGTCAACGGCATGTGGGTTTGCGAGAACTGTAGGGATTTCTTAAGCGGATAAGATGGTTGAATGGTCTGCCGCGACCTGCTCATGCGGACGCGCGTTAGCGATGTTATGCTTCCATGCTCAACGTTCGTGAAACCAAGCGATTTGATGACGAGGGCTCGCTCGGTGATGCGCACGAGCGGCCTCCGAACTTTGCCCGTCCTCGACGACGATGGCAGGCTTAGGGGCATCATAACTGCAAGACAGTTGCTCCGCATTACCTCGACGCGCTCAAATATCACAGTATCTGGTCTGATGTTTCCCCCAAGGCTGATCAGCACTCCAAGCGATAACCTTTTGAAACTTGCCAAAAACATGATCGAGTTTGAGACCTCGTTGGTGCCGGTCACGAAGGGTCTAGGAGATCAAAACGTAATGGGAGTTGTCAGGCTCGAGGATGTCCTTCGTCATGTTGCCAAATCCCTCAAGCCCAGCAGGCTGACGGTTGGGGACATCATGACTGAAGAAGTGGTGAGCTGTAGCCCCGAAGACGGGATATCTCGAGTGTGGGATCTCATGGAGGAAACGCGCTACTCGGGCCTTCCTGTGACTCGATACAACAGACCAAAACATGCTATCGAGGTAATAGGCATGATAACTAGATCTGACATCATCCGCTATGGAGCAATTAGGCTGGCTGAGGAGTCTGACAAGGGGCGCTTCCGCAGTTCCCCAAGGGTGCATAGTTTGATGCGTACGCCTGCGATAACCGCGCCACCCACCACACCCCTTTCCGAGGCGGTCAACCTCATGCTCAAACGCAACATCGGGCGCTTACCCGTAGTCGAGCGGGGCAAGCTCATGGGCTTGGTCTCCCGCGCGGACGTGGTGGAAGCATGCATTAGGTGATAAAATGCGAAGGTTGCCCCACACTGGCTACAAGTCCCGCGACCGGGGTCCGCTCGAGTTCAAGTCGAGGCTGCGCAGGGAGGAGGGAAACATCATGCCCATCGCACGGAGAAATGTGATTACCACGCCCCCGACGACTAGGATAAAGGACGCCGCCGAGCTGATGGTCAAGCATAAGGTTCGAAGGCTACCGATTACAGACCCAGGCACCAAGCGCCTCATAGGGATCCTCACCACCCGAGACATCGTGAATTTCCTTGGTGGGGGTGAAAAATTTAAAATCATCCAAAATAAATTCAGGGGTAATTTCCTAGCTGCCGTCAACGACCAAGTTCGAACTGTCATGTCCGAAAAAGTCGTCCATGGCACCAGCGACATGTCGATCGCCGACGTTGCGAAACTGCTGCTCAAAACTGGAATTGGCGGAGCTCCGATCGTCGATGAACACGGCCATGTAGTAGGCATGGTCTCCGAGCGAGATTTCGCCGCCTATGTGCCCACTTTTGCCGGGACCAACGTCAGCTACTACATGACGAGGAATGTCGTGACCGCCGAACCCGAGCTGCAAATTCGTGAAGCTGCCAGGCGAATGATCTCGAGAGGGGTGAGGCGCCTTCCGGTCGTGAGGTTTCTAGAACTACTCGGTATAGTCACGAGCGTGGACATCATGAGATATTTCGGCACGAGCAAGATGTTTGGATACATGGCGACCGGGAGGGTAGATGAAGCGATATCTATGGGAGTTGAGACCATCATGACCCGCGACCTCCTCACCGTCGCCCCAGAGACCGATGTCGGGGAGGCTGCTCGCCTGATGGTCGATCGGGGGTGCGGCGGTCTGCCCGTGATTGAGAGGGATGAATTAGTGGGAATAGTAACCGAGCGCGACATGTTGGAGCTGTTGGCTTAGCGCTCAACATTTTAAGAGCTACAACAAAAATTATCAATGCGGCCGTGGTCCAGCCTGGTTAGGACTCAGGCTTCCCAAGCCTGCTGCGCGGGTTCGAATCCCGCCGGCCGCACCACGCTTTATCATCGCTTTGAAAAGGTGCGGTCGTGGTCGGATTACCGAAGGGTTCTGGGCAATCAGCGCCCTTTAGCCGCTTAACAGCCTCTCTGAGGGCATTTTCGCACGTTCTGGAAATGTTTAGTCCTGCCTCTTTTGCTTCCCTCAAAACATCCTCGTCCACGTAAATTATTGCGTTCTTTTTCTTTCCCATCTTCACACCTGCCATATGTTTCCATATGGAATTATATATAGTTTCTTCTTGCCCGAATTAAAAAAACGGCCTATAGGTTGGAGATGGTATCTATGACTTTGAATCTGGATCAAACCCATTTTACGAG
>Ga0111211_153_pt1 | contig 9764 bp, 17 predicted proteins | sample DeeMarSWOR152_54_FD_80393 | JGI IMG/M metagenome (GOLD analysis project Ga0111211, IMG submission 80393) | Hadesarchaea archaeon DG-33-1 | reverse complement strand
CCCGATGAAATACGCGACATGAATGTAGAGGAGATGCGCGCTAAGCTCCGCGAACTTCGAGCTGAGCTCGCCCGGGAGCGTTCCATAGCAGCTGCTGGCGGCTCGCTCGAGAACCCCGCGCGGATCCGTGAGCTCAGGCGTACGATAGCTAGGATATTAACGATAATGAAAGAGGCGCAAAAGAAAGGAGGTGTGTAATAGCTGCCAGAAATATGCAAGGTCTGTGGGTTGCCCAAGGAGCTCTGCGTGTGCGAGGAGATCGCACGGGAGCAACAGCGGATAAACGTGTACTCGATAAAGCGGAAGTTCGGGAAAAAAGTGACCATTATTGAAGGCGTAAATGAAAAACAGCTCGATATCAAGGAACTGACGAAGAAATTGAAGTCGAAGCTCGCCTGTGGTGGAACGACCAAGGAAGGTCGCATCGAACTTCAGGGTAACCATAAAGCCCGAGTCAAAGAGGTACTAGCCGAAATGGGCTTCTCCCCCGATATGATAGATATAAAATAGGTGAGGCTATGCCGATAACCAGGCAAAATGTGCTAAGACATGAGTTAATTGGGCTTGAGGCTAGGGTGACGAATAGTTCCGATCCCGGACTTATAGGCATCTATGGCACCATAGTAGACGAAACGCGCGACATGCTAGTCATCGAACAAGATGGCAAGCCTAAGATAGTGCCAAAAGCTACTGCAATTTTTATGATCACTTTGCCGATTGGGGAAGAGGTGGAGGTCGATGGCGCCAAGTTAGTTGCGCGCCCAGAAAAGAGGGTGAGGAAGCGAAGGTGATTTCATGGTAGGTCTTGGCATAGAGCCACCAAAGGAGAGATGTTCGGACAAAAATTGCCCGTTCCACGGCACGCTTTCCGTACGAGGGCGCGTTTTTAACGGCATCGTGACGAGTGACAAGATGTCGAAAACGGTTACCGTCGAGTTGGTGCACGTGCGAAAGGTGGAGAAGTATGAACGCTATGAGCGCAGGACATCGAAGCTTCATGCTCATAACCCACCATGTATAAATGCGCGCGCGGGCGATAAGGTGAAGATTATGGAATGCAGGAGGCTAAGTAAGACCAAACCGTTCGTCGTCGTGCAGAAGTTGGAGGGATAAGATGGGGAAGAAGGGCATGGGGACCTCAATGGGCGTTACAGCGGTTGTACCTATTCGCGCATTGCCAGCTGGGGCTAGGCTCGCATGCGTTGACAACACGGGTGCCAAGGAGCTCCAGATAATTTCTGTGGTCGATTACAAAGGCGTGCGGAGGCGCATGCCAAAAGCGGGCGTGGGTGATCATATTGTGGCCTCCGTCAAGAAAGGCACACCCGAGGTGCGGAAGCAGATCGTCCGGGCGATAGTAGTTAGGCAGGCGAAGGAATACCGCCGTGTCGATGGCATGCACATAAAGTTCGAGGACAATGCTGCCGTGCTGATAACACCTGAAGGGGCCCCCCGCGGGTCGGAAATTAAGGGCCCAGTCGCACGGGAGGCTGCTGAGCGCTGGCCCCGCGTCGCAGGCATCGCTTCGATCGTGGTGTAGGTGAAAAAATGAGCAGTAGGTTACCGAGGAAACAGCGCTTAAGACTTTACGCTGCGCCATTGCACACGCGACATAAACATTTAGCTGCGCCCCTTAGCCCTCAGCTTAAGCAAAAATATGGCTCTCGCTCGCTTCCCGTACGAAAGGGAGATAAGGTAAAGATCATTCAGGGAGATTTCATCGGGCTTGAAGGTGATATCATCGAGGTTGACACCAAGCATTATCGCATAAAAGTTTCAGGTGCTTCGGTCGCTAAAGCCGATGGTACGGAGGTCCCCAGGTCAATAAGCCCATCGAACGTGATGATCCTGAATCTAACGCCCGATAAGAAAAGAAACAAGATATTTGAAAGGAGGTCAAAAGTTGGCGAAAAAAGGACAGAGTAAGCATCTTAGGCGCTATGCCAGTTCTTCCGCGCTGAAGCTGCCGCGCAAATCCGTGGTCTGGACGGTGAAGCCAGGTCCCGGGCCCCACCCAGCTGCGACTTCCATGCCACTTTGCCTGCTTTTGCGCGAGTATCTGACCTTAGGACGGACGGCTAAAGAAGTGAATAAAATTCTCTCCGAGCGGCAAGTGCTAATCGATGGCAAGGTTAGACGGGATCCAAGATTTCCAGTCGGCTTGATGGATGTCGTGCAACTGCCGACGGTCGATCGCAGCTATAGAGTCCTCTTGGATAGGCGGGGACGTTTGATCCTGCATGAAATCCCCCGAGATGAAGCGACTTTCAAGCTCTGTAAGGTGACCCGCAAGATTTTGGTCCGAGGCAAGCAAGTACAGCTCAACTTCCACGACGGAAAAACTCTCGTGGGCGAGTTTCAAGAGTTCAGCCCTCGGGATGTCGCGAAACTGGCTTTGCCCGAGCTGAAAACGCTTGAACGGCTTCCATTTGAGAAGGATATGCTTGCCCTCGTCACGGGTGGAGGAAACGTGAGCAAGGTCGGAAAGATCGTCGAGATTAAGCTCATCGAGGGCGCGCAGCCCAATATCGTAACCCTCCAAGCATCAAATGGTTCGGCCTTTCAGGCGCCCGAGGGCTACGTATTCATCATCGGCAGGGGGGAGCTTCTCATATCGCTGCAGGAGGGAGCTCGATGAATCCAATGCGAGAGATCAGGATCGAGAAGGTGACGCTCAACGTAGGTGCTGGCGAGGGAGGGGATAAGCTCATGAAAGCTGAAAGGGTGTTGCAAGAGATCACTGGGCGCAAACCTGTTCGAACTTTCGCGAAGGAGACCATCCGTGATTTCGGCATCAGGCAGGGTGACCCCGTGGGTTGCAAGATCACCCTCAGGGGAGAAGCGGCAGCAGCGACGTTAAAGCGCCTACTTGAAGCAGTGGAGAAGCGATTGAACAAGGCGGCCTTTGATGATCAGGGTAACTTCTCATTTGGTATCAAAGAGCACATAGACATTTCTGGCATTAAGTACGATCCAGAAGTCGGCATCTTTGGTATGGATGTCAGCACCACCCTCTGCAGACCTGGGTACAGGATCAAGTACAGGCGGCGGGAAACGCGGAGGATCCCTAAAGCTCACCGCGTTACGAAAGATGATGCTGTGGGCTTCATAAGCGAGAAGTTCAGCGCCCAGGTGATCTAATGGTTAAGCGAAAATTCGGCAAGGGTGCACACGTGTGCTCGCGTTGCGGCAGGCACGGGCCAGTTCATCAATGCCACGGACTGGGCCTATGCCGCAGGTGTTTCAGGGAGATAGCACCAAAGATGGGATTTAAAAAATATCATTAGGTGTTTGAGATGTTGATGGATCCATTGGCCAATGCATTATCGATGATAAAAAACTATGAGAACGCGAGGAAGCGGGAAGTGGTGGTCAAGCCAGCCTCAAAGCTCATCGCAGAGGTCCTGCGCATCGCCCAGAAGGAGGGCTTCATAGGAGAATTTGAGTTCATTGACGACGGCAAGGCCGGGAAGTTCAGGATAGCGTTACTGGGTAAAATCAACAAATGCGGCGTGATAAGGCCGCGCCACGCAGTTAAGCGGGATAGCTACGAGAAATGGGAAAAGCGCTACCTGCCAGCAGCTGGATTTGGCGCGCTGGTGGTTTCAACGCCGAAGGGGGTTATTACTCATACACAGGCAGAAGAACAGGGCGTGGGCGGGCGGCTTTTGGCATACATTTACTGACAATAATTAAGATGGATTTTTGAAACTTCATTTTGCATATCAAATTTCTAGAAGCTATTAAAAGTGATGAAAATATAAAGCGTGCCATCACTTAAGATTGTGGTGTTCACGATGTTGGCCGCACGTATTCGAGAGGAGGTTAAGGTGCCAGAAGGCGTGGAAATCAAGCTCACTAGTAAGACCGTTGAGGTCAGCGGATCTAAAGGCAAGCTGACACGAACTTTTGATATCCCCGGCATAAGTCTAAAGCGTGAGGGGAAATCAATCGTGGTCGAGGCGGCTCTCCCCCGTCGAAAGCAACATGCAGCAGTTGGAGCGGTTAAATCTCACTTGCTCAACATGATGAAAGGCGTCACCGAGGGATTTACCTATAAACTACGGATAGTTTACGCACACTTTCCAATAACGGTCAAAGTTGAAGATAAACGTGCTCTTATTCATAATTTCTTAGGGGAGAGGAGCCCTAGGATTGCTAAAATAGTTGGCGACGCGAACGTTCAAGTAAAGGATGATGAAATAATCGTAGAAGGTATTGACAAGGAGGAAGTTGGACAAACCGCATTCAACCTCGAGCAGGCAACATACGTGAAGCGCCGTGACCCGAGGACATTTCAAGATGGAATTTACCGGGTGATGTAAAGCGCGTGTATCTTTGAACTCCCCTTCGTTATACAATTGAACAAATTTCCTTTGTCCCTGCGGAAATATCCTATTTACCTTCTATTAGTGCCTATGCAACCGCTGCCTTTGCCCTGTAGATCGATAAAGGTAGAAACATGAAGTTGCTTCAAAGTTAAAAGGATGGGAAACCATAGAAAAAGAAGATACTGGTATGGGGTGTGGAGCCCAATGAAAAAATCATCTAAGGAAAAGCGACGCATGCCGAGATTTAGGCGCCAGGAGTGGTTCCGCTTTAGAAAGCTGGGCGAGAAGTGGCGCCGCCCTCGAGGCAAGGATAGCAAGATGCGTTTGGGTGAGAGGGGTAAGCCGGTTCTACCATCCGTGGGATATAAGCTACCGAAGTCCACTCGGGGATCCCATCCTTCGGGATTAGCCGAGATCACGGTTAGCAGACCAGGGGAGATAGATAAGGTAAACCCCAGCAGGCAAGCTGTTCGAATAGCTTCAAGCGTTGGCAGACGCAAGCGGGAGCAGATCCTTGCACGCGCGAATGAGCTCGGCATCAAGGTGCTTAATCTAGGGGTGAAAAAACGTGGAGCTGAAGGCGCAGAAAAGGCTGGCGGCTAAAATTCTAGGCGTAGGCATCAATCGAGTTTGGATCGACCCTGCTCGGGCGGCGGATGTCGAGGCCGCAATTTCTCGCGTGGACATAAGGCGCCTGATCCACGACGGCACTATTAAGGCTAGGCCCGAGCGGGGGGTAAGTCGTGCTAGGGCGAGGGAGCGGGCGGCGAAGCGAAAGAAAGGCAGGCGACGAGGCACGGGGAGCCGAAAGGGGGCGGCCAAGGCAAGGCAGCCGAAGAAGGAGGCATGGATTCGAACCGTGCGTCCACTTCGCGCGAAGTTGCGTGAGTTCCGAAACAAGCGTATGATCGATGTGAAGTATTATCGTAGACTTTATCGTATGGTTAAAGGCGGAGCTTTCAGGAGCAAAGCTCATTTGGAGACTTACCTTAAGGAGCGAGGTATACTGAGGGAGTAAATGTCAAAGATCGGCCCGAGGTGGCGCGTGAAGTTCAGGCGGAAGCGTGAGGATAGGACGGACTATAATTACAGGCTGAGGCTCCTCCGGTCTGGCAAGCCGCGCCTGGTCGTGCGGGTTTCGCTCAAGCATGTTTTGGCCCAAGTCGTCCACGCCACTTCAAGTGGGGACTTGACTCTAGCATCTGCATACTCAAAAGAGCTCAATGGGCTTGGTTGGAAAGGAGGCACCTCAAACACATCAGCGGCCTACTTGGTCGGGCTATTGTGCGGATATCGTACCCTAAAGGCCGGTGCCCAAAGGTGTGTTTTAGATATGGGCATGCGTAGCCCAACGCCTCAAGCAAAGATGTTCGCGGCTTTGAAAGGCGCACTTGATGCTGGCTTGCAGGTTCCACACGGTGAGGGAATTTTATCAAATGAGGAGCGCCTGCGAGGGGAGCACATCGCGCAGTATGCGGCGAAGCTGAAGTCTAAAGATGAAGATGCTTATCGAGCAAGATTTTCCACCTATTTCAAGCGAGGGATTTCGCCCGAGCAATTGCCGGAGCACTTTAATCAGATCAAGCAGGCAATAATCACACAATACGGTGGTTAACATGGGGCGTGGTCGAGGTAAGCGTGGTCGAGGTCGAGGTCGGGCGAGGACGGAGGAGAAATTTGATATTTCGCTTTGGCAGCCCCGCACCTCTGTAGGTAAGGCGGTCAAGGAAGGCAGGATAACGAGCATTTCAGAAATCCTGCGCAAAGGACAAAGTCCCCGCGAGCCCGGGATCGTCGACGCCCTGGTACCAAACCTTGAGGAAGACATCCTTGGCATAAGCATGGTCCAACGCATGCACAAATCCGGGAGGCGGACGAAATTCCGAGTGATCGCCGTCGTGGGAAATCGGAATGGCATCGTCGGAGTCGCGCATGCGAGCGCTCGCGAGGTTGGTCCCTCGATAAGAAAGACGGTAACTGCGGCCAAGCTAAGCGTCGTGGAGGTCGCCCGTGGCTGCGGAAGTTGGGAGTGTCGATGCGGAAGACCTCATTCAATACCATTCGAGGTCACCGGGCATAGCAGCAGCGTATATGTGGCGCTTAAACCGGCACCGAGAGGGCTAGGTTTGGCGGTTGCAGAGGTGCCCAAGCTCATCCTTCGTCTAGCTGGGATTGAAGACATATGGGCCCAATCTCGTGGTCAGACCCGCACCACACTCAATTTTGCGCTCGCGACCTTCGACGCTTTAAAACAGACGACGAGGGTCGCCCTCCGTGAATCCCAGAAAAAAAGTGTAACAATCGGGAAGGCGGTGGAGGCAATTGGTTAAGCTTGCGGTGATAAGGGTGCGTGGAGAGGTGGGTACCCGCTACGAGGTGCGCGATACTCTGCGAATGCTGGGCCTGACTCGCGTAAATCACTGCGTCTTGATCGACGACCATCCGACCCACAAGGGAATGCTCCAGAAGTCGAAGGACATGATCACATGGGGGGAGATCCACCGGGACGTGCTTGAGGTCCTTTTGCGGAAACGCGGTAGGTTAGTTGGGGACAAAAGATTGAGTGAGGAATACGTCAAGTCCAGTACTCAATTTTCATCTATCGGCGAGTTTGCCGATGCCATCCATTCGGGCAGAGCTGAGCTTTCGGCGTTGCCAGGATTTAAGAAAGTGTTTCGACTACATCCGCCCAGCAGGGGTTATGAGGCGACGAAACGTCCGTTTAAGGACATGGGATCGCTTGGCTATCGCGGTGAGAATATAAATGAATTGTTAGCTCGCATGGTCTAGGTGATAGAATGATAGCTCGGAGGCGTCGAAAGGTTCGAAAGCGGAGAGGTTCGCGCACGATGGGTCGAGGAAGCGCTAAAAGAGGGCGTGGAGCTGGGGAGAAGGGTGGGAAGGGCCTAAGTGGAGGTCACAAGCAGAAGTGGCCCTACACTCTGAAGTACATGCCTAAACACTTTGGCAAACATGGTTTCGTCCGCCCACCCGAGGTGAGCAGGGAGGTCAGCTCAATAAACGTTGGTAAGCTTGACGAACGATTGGACGAACTCATACAGCAGGGCATTGCAAGGCAGGAGGAGGACAAGTTCGTGTTGGACGTGAAGAAACTTGGATTTGATAAAGTTTTGGGCGGCGGGCGCGTCACGCATCCCCTAGAGGTTAATGCAGGAAAGTTCTCCGAGCAGGCAAAGCGAAAGTTGGAGAAAGCCGGGGGCAAGGCGGTGGAGGGATGAGTTCATGGAGCGCCCCGGGGAGCCAAAATCAAAACTTTACGCGTTAGAGCCGCTCGTCCGCAGGCTGCCCGAAGTCGAAGTTCCAAAGCGTCACGTCTCGTTCAAGGAGCGTTTTATCTGGACTGGCTTTGCACTTTTGATATTCTTGGTGATGGCCCAAGTGCCCCTTTACGGGCTTGGGGGGCAAGAGGTGCAGAGCATCTTCGGGTATTATCGATACGTGTTCGCCAGTCACGCGGGTACCTTGATGGAGCTTGGCATAGGCCCCATCGTCACAGCTGGGATAATAATGCAGCTCCTTGTCGGCAGCAAGATAATTGGCTTAAAACTCACAAAGCCAGAGGACCGAGCCCTCTTCACGGGAGTTCAGAAGCTCTTAGCGGTAATCGTGGGCGTGTTCATGGCTTCGATGTACGCTTTCGGCATGTATCCTCAGCAATTTGGTGCTATCCTCACTATCCGTGATAGCATTTTCATCACTGCAGAACTTGCGATCGGCGTAATCGCCGTGCTATACCTCGATGAGCTCGTCTCGAAGTACGGTTTTGGAAGCGGTATCAGCCTCTTCATCGTCGCAGGCGTCTCAGCGGCGATATTTGTACAGGCATTCAGTCCTTTGGAGCCGCTTGGCGCGGTCCCCAACCTAGCTAGGACCATAGTAACGGGCGGTGGACTCTATGACGCTTTCTTTAGGGTGGGGGCGCCCAATATGTGGGGCGTGTTTGCTACATTCATAGTCTTTCTCATCGCCATCTACGCGGAGAGCATGCGGGTGGAGATACCCCTTGCCTATGGGAGGTTTGGGGGCATACGCGGTCGCTATCCAATTAGGTTCCTTTACGCCTCCGTAATTCCTGTGATTTTGGCGGGAGTTTTATTCATGAACGTCAGGTTGTTTGCGGGAATTATGTATAATAGAGGATACACCTTTTTGGGCACTTTTGATGAGAGGGGCAACCCCGCGGGCGGCATAGTGTATTATCTGGACGCCCCCAATGGTCTTAATCAGGTGGCGGATGACCCGCTCCGCGCGGTCACCTACCTCGTTGCCCTCGTGGTGCTCTGCATGGGATTCGCTTGGCTTTGGATCAATATGACCAACATGGGGCCTCGAAATGTAGCCGAGCAACTCGATCGTTCGGGCATGTTAATTCCGGGCTTCCGCCGCGACATTAGGGTGATGGAACATGTCCTCGCGCGCTACATCACGGTTGTCACGCTGCTTGGGGGTGCATTCATAGGGGCATTGGCCGCAATGGCTGACTTCTTCGGGGCTTTAGGCAGTGGCACAGGTATTTTACTCACCGTGGGAATCATTTATGGCCTGTACGAAGAAATTGCGAGGGAGCGTGTCTCGGAGATGTTTCCGGCTGTAAGGAGGTTTTTCGGTGGGTAAGCTCGTAGTCGTGACGGGAGTTCCGGGAGTGGGCAAGAGCACCGTCGTGGCAGGGGCGCTCGAAAATCTCAAGGCGGAAGGTCTAGTCTACGAGCTGGTCAACTATGGTGACGTGATGCTGGAGCTCATGCAGGAGCGGATGGGGGTAACCGACCGAGATGAGATGCGGAAGATCCCATTCGAGCCATACCAAGAAATTCAGCGCGCTGCAGCTGAACGCATAGCCGCGAAAGCAAAGCTTAAGCCGGTTTTGCTCGACACCCAATGCTCCGTAAAGAAGCCCGAGGGGTATTTGCCCGGTCTGCCGAAGTGGGTGCTAGAAGGTCTTCAGCCCAAGTCGATAGTCGTCATCGAGGCCGAGGCCAAAGAGGTGGCCGCTCGCCGCACGAAGGATGTCGCTCGGCGTCGAGATAAAGAGCTTCTAGCTGAGGTAGCGGAGCATCAACAGCTCAATCGAGCGCTTGCGATGGCTTATGCGACGTTTGTAGGAGCGACGGTAAAGATAGTTAAAAATAGGAGTGGAAAGCTCAGTGAGGCTGTAAATGACATGGTGGCGACATTAAGGTGAGCTCATGCGAAAAATACTGACAATCATTATCCTCTGTACCTTGCTGGGCGCCAGTTTTGCCGTGGTAACAGCCCAGCAAACGGAGGAGGAAGATCAGGATATCGTTCGGAATGTGCTGAAGGGCATCGACAGCTCTATCATCGCACTTCGAAAGGAAAATGCTGAGGTCGCTGCGAGCACTTTATGGTCGGCTAAGGGGGAGTACGACAAAATTAGCCCCCTCGTCGAGA
>Ga0111211_152_pt1 | contig 9992 bp, 8 predicted proteins | sample DeeMarSWOR152_54_FD_80393 | JGI IMG/M metagenome (GOLD analysis project Ga0111211, IMG submission 80393) | Hadesarchaea archaeon DG-33-1 | reverse complement strand
TAAATACATATTTATAAATTTAATCAACTCATCCGCGTTTTTCGCTATTTTAACACCTTTTGATTTTGCGATGTTACTGTAGTGCGTATAATGAAAATAACGAGCGTTCGACTCAACAAATTCTCTTTTTTCGTAGCCGTCGAACGCAATATTGACAATCGGAGTGTCAAAAGCCGCCGCGTCTATGGTTACCGTCGAGGCGACGTTTATTAGGACATCGCTGCAGGACAAGAGGTTCACATAATGAAGCATGTCTTCTTCGCTCGGGCACCACTCATATCTAGTGCCAGATACAGATTTTCCTGGTTTTTCAAACGTTATGATATTCTCAAATTTTTTTAATTTTTCGTAGCGATTAAAATAATCTGCTGGATGAAATCTCACGTGCAAGTGTGATGGGTGTGTTATTTCACCATTTTTTATGGCTTTGCATATAATCTCAATTATGTCTTGTTCAAACGGTGATCCCGTGACAGGGGCAGTTGTGTATGTGATTAATTTTTTATCCGTGGGAGCACCAATACTTTTTAGAAATTCCTTCTTGGAAAGAAATTTATCTTTTTCGCGCACAAAATAATCCAAGTGTGGGATACCCGAAACTAAAATATCGCTGGGATTGTAATCATAGTACTCGATAAGCTGTCTTTTCTGAAAATCGTTCCAAACAATAACCTTATCGGATTTTGGGAGCCGCCCCTTGGTTAAGTGATCCCAATTGGCGATCATAGAAATTATGGGCACTTTGTAACGTTTCGCCGCTTTTATTAGGCCCCATTCATATGGGCATAAAAAATCTGTTGAAAAAATCAAAGATGGATTATATTTCTCAAATAAATCTTTATAACGCTTGCATTTGTATTTAAAAAGAAACATGTCCAATCTTTCTAAGGCTCCGATAAGATTCCTATCTTTTCCAAGGATTTTTTTCACCAATTTAAGCAATAAATATCTGGAATATTTTTTCTTTTTGAGCATCATTTCTCTTATTTTATCTGTTTCAACATAATTAATGTTAAAAAAAACTACCTCTGCCATCTTTCTTAATACTCGCTCTACAATGTTCAATTTGAATGGCAAATTTTCAACAACAACATTTTTCCCCTCAAACTCGGCGGCAAAACTTTTGTTTTTAAACACCTCAGTCAAGGGCAAAACAGCGAGGATAATTCTCAAGTTTTTATTAGATTTTAGAATTTTAAACACATCTGACCTGAGCATGTTTCTAACTATCCCCCCATGCGTAATTGTAATGATTACCGTTTTCATTTTGCCCACCGATTGTTGAATTTTGTATTTAGATTTGATATATATTATGTTAGGTGCTGTTAACTTAACTTCCACCGAACACTTTTTGGACCCTCGCTGGTACAGAAGGCGCTAACCTTAGGGAGTGCCTGAACATCCCTCTTCTGAGCAAGAAAAGACGCAGAAGGGAATAATAACTCTGCTATTCGATATTACAAGAGGAGTATATGGGCATAGTTAAAGACGAGGTAATCAACTACGCTCTGCGCAAGGTCGAACGCACCGCGGGTAAAGTGAAAGGCGGGTTCCCCCATCTCACAGAAGGCGGGCACTGGAAGACAACCCCTAATGGGAGTTGGACGGGCGGGTTCTGGATTGGTATACTCTGGCTAGGGTATCTGGCAACAAATGATGAAAAATTTCTAAAGCTAGCTCATGAGTGGACATTACGGCTGAAACCGAGGAAAAATGACAAAATATTTGATTTAGGTTTTTTATTCTATCCATCTTTCGCGTCGGGTTACAAAATCACGAATGATGAAAATTTGAGAAAAGTCGCGCTGGAGGCGGCAGACACTTTTGCCGGACTCTTCCATGTTAGATCTGGCTTCATTTGCCAAGAAATTTTAGAGGGTGGAAGAAAGTTTGGGAGAACTGCTATAGATGTGATGATGAACTTACCACTGCTTTGGTGGGCGTATGGTGAAACCGGCGAGAGGAGATACTATGAAGCCGCCCGCATGCATTCTATCAGAACTCTTGAAAATCTTATCGAAAAAAACAGCCCCGCGATTCACGCTATAGATCTCGACTTAAAAACTGGCGAAATAGTGCGAAAGTTAACGCTTCATGGATATAGCTTTGACTCATGCTGGTCAAGGGGGCAGGCATGGTGCATCTACGGGTTCACGCTCGCTTACAACGCCACCAAAGAAAAGGCGTTTTTAAATACCGCAGAGGGACTTGCAGATTATTTCATCAAAAATTTGCCCGCTGACCATGTTCCATATTGGGATTTTAATGATCCGAACATTCCAAATGCTATTAAAGATAGCTCGGCTGCAGCTATAGCTTGGTCCGGGCTAATAACCTTATCCGAACTCAGCGGTAAACCGAGGTATAAAAAAGCTGAAAAAGAGATTTCAAATTCCCTCCTCACGAATTATATCGCCGGGGAAAAACACGATGGAATCTTGGCGCATGGATGTTTTGACATGCCGAAAAAAATTGGGGTCAACGAATGTCTAATTTGGGGGGATTTTTACTTCTTGGAAGCCATGCTGAAGATGCAGGGGTTATTATGAAGGTTAAAAACGATCAGGAAGGAATGATTAAATTCGCTCCTCTACGACGGGTAGTTAAACTTATGTTGACCCCTATCTAATTTGGGGTTGGATCGCTGATGTGTATGAAGGTGGTATGTTGACAAAAAAACCCGCACAACCTATAGAGGAAGATGTTGAGCAGATATTCAAACACCTCCAAAAAAATAGTTTGAGCTTTGCTGACAAGCGCGTACTGATAACTGGCGGCGCTGGGTTTTTGGGCTCTTGGATGTGTGATGTCCTCATTAAGCAAGAGACGAAGGTTACTTGCCTTGACAATTTAGCCAGCGGCCTCAAGTCGAATGTTGCCCACCTGATGAAAAATAAAAATTTCAAGTTCATCAACCACGATATATCTCAGCCGATCTCTCTCGAGGTAGATTTTGACCTCGTCGTCCACATGGCGAGCAGGGCGTCGCCTTTTGAACTTGAGAAGTTCCCAATTGAAATACTGAGAGCAAATACGATTGGGACGTGCAATGCTTTAGAGATCGCAAGAAAAAATAAGGCAAAGTTCCTGTTCACATCTACGAGCGAGGTTTACGGTGACCCCACAATTGTCCCCACTCCTGAGAGCTACAATGGGAATGTCGACCCAACAGGCCCAAGGGGGAGTTATGAGGAATCAAAGAGGGCAGGAGAGGCCTTCGTCGTGGCCTACGAGGAACAGCATGGCATCGATGCACGAATTGCTAGAATCTTTAATACATATGGTCCCCGAATGAGGGCCGACGGTATATACGGCAGAGTCGTGTCACGATTCATCAAGCAGGCGTTGAGCAATGAACCCATAACTGTGTTCGGTGACGGGACTCAAACAAGATCGTTCATCCACGTTGCTGACCAGATAGAAGGACTGCTAAAACTGGCGTCAGTTGAAGAGGCGAAGGGCGAAGTCGTCAACATTGCGAAAGATGAAGAAATGAGAATTATCGACTTCGCGATGCTGGTGAAAAAGCTCACCAACTCTAAATCAGAAATTTCCTTCGGCCCGTTACCACCGGGCGACCCGAAAAGAAGATGTCCAGACATAAGTAAGGCGAAAAAGATTTTGAATTGGTCACCTAGGACAAGCTTGGAGGAGGGATTGAAGAAGACCATCCAATGGTTTAAGAAGAAAGGCCAGAGCACTGCTTCGCATTGAATACTTCAAGAGTGATGAAATGAAAAAGAATCTATTATCAAAAAGAGGAATGGGAAAAAATCCGCTCCGAATTCAAGTAGGGAAAAGCGAGAATTACTACATGTGGCCGAGTTTTGTGTTAAAAATGCAAAATCTTTTGGTTGAAACTAAGATAGTATTTAGCAAAGATAAGGGGACGACAAAATGGCAAAACTATCCGTTGTAATAATCACAAAAAATGAGGAAGAAAACATCAAGCAATGTTTGGAGAGCGTGAAGTGGGCCGATGAGATCATAGTCGTGGATTCGTTCAGCACAGATAAAACCGTTGAAATTGCAAAGCGATACACGAAGAAAATCTTTCTGAATAAAAGTTTGAAGTACCTAGAACTATACAAAAATTTGGGCATGGAAAAAGCAACTGGCGACTGGATACTGCTACTAGATGCCGATGAAGTTGTCCCACCAGAACTCAGGGCGGAGATAGAGAAAATTTTAAAAGAGGGTGACAAGCGTTTTGACGGTTATTCCATATTTAGAAAATGCTACTTTCTTGGAAAATGGATGAGATATGGAGGATGGTACGAGTATGCTCCAATACTAGTAATGAGGGGAAAGGGTAGATACCCTAGAGGGATTCACAAAGCGCTCGTAATAGACGGAAAAGTGGGTTATCTAAAAAATCCGGTAATCCATAATTGCTACAGAAGCATTTCAGAATGGATAGCGAAAATGGATTCCTATACGGCTCTCGAGGCAAAAGAGATGGAAGAAGAAAAAGGGTTAAAATTTGACATAGCGCGCGCGCTCTTTTTCCCCATAGCAGTATTTTTTAGGCAATATTTTTTACGAAAGGGGTATAAGGACGGGTTCCAAGGTTTTACAGTCGCCGTTTTTGCATCTTTCTATGAGTTCGTACGACATGTGAAATTATGGGAGAAGCAGAGGTCGTGATTGTTTGTTCATTATGCGTTGTTTAGTTCCAGCTTAATCGGCTAAAAAGACTTTAAATCGATGGTACCTATTGGGAGTGGGATAAAATTATGAAAGTATGCGTATTAGGTCTTGGCCAGATAGGCTTACCTACAGCGAAATATATCGCGGAAAAAGGGCTCAACGTGCAGGGATATGATATAAGTAGGGTTGCAGTCGAACGGGCAGGAAAAAACGGCATTAAAGCCACAACGAAATGGCGCGATGTGCTTCCCGCGGAAGCCTACGTAATATGTGTTAGCACGCTACTGAAAGGTGAGGAACCAGATTTAATGCCTATATTCGATGTTTGTGAAAAAATAGCTGATAAAATCGAGCTAGAGTCGCTGGTGTCCGTGGAAAGTACAATCATCCCTGGAACTTGCAAAAAGTTATACGAGAACATTTTTAAGGGGCACGCGGCCTTGGTTCATGTTCCCCATAGATACTGGGCCGGGGATCCGGTGAGGTATGGGGTGAAACAGGAAAGGCTCATTGGAGCCATGAATGAAAAGAGCATGGCAAAAGGCTTGAGCTTTTACAGGGATCGTCTCGGTATACCCTTACATGTCGTGTCATCCATCGAGATAGCTGAGATGGCGAAGGTGGCGGAAAATGCATATCGTTACATCCAGATCGCTTTTGCGGAAGAATTGAAGTTGATTTGTAAAGAATTGGGTCTAGATTTCGAAAATGTACGAAAAGCTTGCAATACGAAGTGGAATATCGATGTACTCGAGGCTCGAGATGGTATTGGGGGGCACTGCTTACCCAAAGAGATTCGGTATTTCGCCTCTCTAAGCGAGTACAATATCCTTTCAAAAAGTGCTATGGCTGTCGACGCCGCTTACAGAAAATACTTAAAAACGAGAAAGGGGCAAACGGGAAAAACACTTTGAACGATCTTTAAAATTCTAAACTTTGTTAAGATTGTCCAGCGGTACCTGATTACTAACGCCGCCCAAGCCTTGCAAGGAAAATTTTTAAGAGACAACGGGTAAGATTTTATCCCTTCTTACGGATAGTGTAACAGAGGAGAGCCGCAGAGGACCTTAGAACCGGGTGGTTTCGGTATGCAGAAGAAAATTCAAGATAATGAGGGGGCTTGATGAGCGATTTTAACTACCTAGGAACCCTGCTATGCGAGCTTTTTAAAGAATGTAAGGATTGAAAGGATAGCGATCAAGATGTTGGTAAATTACATTATTGGGGAAAGAACAGGTGAAATTTTTGGTCAATCGAGGTATCAAAAAATAATTTACGCACAACTGAGGAAAAAAGTCAACTTCAATGTGATTGGATATGGGGGCCTTAAATTTTCAATATTTTCTATGGTACCTAAACATGTCATCTATCCTACAATAGTTAGAAGAAAAATACGAAACGGTATTGTTCACATAGCTTCGCATGAGCAGGCTCACATCCTCGATTACATAGGCGACAGGAATGTCACAGTGACGGTGTTTGATCTCGCTTTGTATGTATTCAAAAATGTCTATGCAGGAGTATATGGTGGTCTGGCCAATCTATTACACAAACTTGATGTCCCGCTGTGGATCGAACCCTTAAAAAAGAGAAAACCTAAATTGATGGCAATCTCCGAATTTACAAAAAAAGAGATCATGAATAATCTGAACTACCCTTCAGAGAAAATAGATGCAATCCACTTGGGTGTAGATCTTGAAAAATATAGACCCCTCACCAACTTTGAGAAACCAGAGTGTTTTACTGGAAAGACCGTTCTCTACACGGGAGCGGAAAGTTTTAGAAAAAATATTCCCACATTAATAAAAGCGTTCTATAAATTAAAAAAGAAAGTTCCAAATGTGAAATTGGTGAAAGTTGGAAGACCGGAAGATAGACAAGGAAGAAAAAATGTTTTAGAATTAGTAAACGAACTAAAATTAGGAGATAACATAACATTTGTTGGTTATGTACCTGAAGAAGATCTGCCGCTGTTCTACAATTCCGCGGATTTGTTTGTTTTTCCATCTTTATACGAAGGATTCGGCTTGCCACCGCTAGAAGCGATGGCATGTGGCTTGCCTGTGGTCGCTTCTAACACATCTTCTTTACCAGAAGTTATCGGAGATGCGGGCATAATGAAGGACCCCTACGATGTCGATGGTTTTGCAAGTGCAATGCACAATGTTTTAACTAATGATGGATTAAGGGAAGACATGGTTAAGAAAGGCTTGAAAAGGGCCAAGTTATTTTCTTGGGAAAAAACAGCCATTAAAACATTGAAAGTTTATGAGGAGATTTCTCGTGAAAGATAAACCCAAAATGGCGATGATAAGCACGGACATCCGTAGAGATCTCTTATCACCTATTCAGTATTTTAAGAAGCTGGAGGTTATCCATTTTTATAAGCACGCTCCTTATTCTGATTTCCATCCTAATGAATTTACTATGGATTTGATACAGTACAAAAGTTTCTTCGATTTATGTTATAAGGTAAAGAAACATAAACCGGATGTGATTCAAGGTTCAGAACCTTACGGGTTCCCAAAGACATTTCCAGCATGTGCGGCAAGTTTTTTGATGTCCAAGTTACTAAAGGCACCGCTTTTTTTCCCGATGTTAGAATCTAGGCCGCCAGAAATAAGGTTTGGTCTTCTTAGTTCATTTTTGAAGAAATGCTTGAAGATTTACGCGGGGCATGCAAAAATCGTTTTATATTTGAATAACAAGGCGAAAAAAAATCTTCTTGATGCTGGTGTTGATAAAAACAAATTAAAATGGTGTATGTGGGGGACATGGGGGATTGACATTAACGAATTCACGCCAAAGAAAAATGGTTTAGAGCCAAATTTTGGGCGTGCAATACTTTTTGTTGGTAGACTTGAAGAACACAAAGGAATTCGTTACTTACTTCAGGCTTTTAAGAAGGTAAAAGAAGAAATAAAAAATGTTAGGCTCGTTATCATAGGTGAAGGTTCACTCCATAATGATATGAAAAAGCACGCAAAAGACAATGGACTAGAGAATGATGTCGCATTTCTCGGTGTCATAAAAAATAAAGACATGCCCAAATATTTTCGCGCTGTTGATCTAACAATTGTTCCATCAATCACAACAAAAAAATTCGAGGAACAAGTTGGGATGGCAAATATTCAAAGTATGGCTTGTGGAGTGCCTGTTGTGTCTACATATTGTGGAGGTATTCCGGAGTACGTTAAGCATAATGAAACTGGGATCCTAGTCCCCGAGAGGGATGTTGACGGTCTGGCTAATGCCATAATAAAATTGTTAAAAAATGATAAGTTGAGGAAAAAATTTGGAAAAAACGCCAGAAAATATGCAATTGAAAATTTTGATGCCAAGAAAAATATTGAAGCAAATGAAAAAATAGTGCTCAATCTGTTAAGCCAAAGTGGAAAGTGAAAATTTGACGATTTAATCGATTGAAAAAAGATGAGAGAATGAAAACAGCCGTAGTTTACGATTTTCTCATAACGAAAGGCGGGATGGATAGGGCGGCCGCGATTTTGGCAAGAGAATTTAAAGCGGACATTTGGACGACTTCATACGCTCCAGAAGACACATATCCAGAACTTAAAAAACTCAAGATTTTTCAACATCCGTTGACTTTTCTCCCTCGTCAAGGGTTAATGCAAATCGAAGCTGTTTTCAAGTTTAGGAGGATGGACTTATCCGACTATGATTTGATCCTCAGCTCTGGAGACTGGGGAAAGCATGTGGGCATGAGAAGCGGGAATCACCCACAGCTTCACTTCGAAAATACTGTAGTGAGACCATTTTACGACCTTTATCCATTTATCAAAAGTAGGCTCCCCACGCATCGGCGGCAACTGTTTAAACTGTGGGTTTGGTGGATGCGAGGGCTTGACAAACAAGCTGTGCAAAAAATAGACAAGATAATATGTAATTCTGAAGTCACGAAGGGTAGAATAAAAAGATACTACGGAAGGGATGCCGAAGTAGTTTGGGTGCCTGTGAATGTCAAAAGATTCAAACATCGGAAGCCTGAAAATTTTTACCTTTCCGTCCAGAGGATTGCGCCACCGAAGAGGGTAGAGCTGCAAATAGAAACCTTTAGAAGATTACCAAGCGAAAAACTCGTGATCGCTGGGCCGTATGATGATCGGATCTATTTTGAAGAGCTTCGAAAGAATGCCCCTAGAAACGTGGAGTTCGTTGGGACGATCTCTGACGAAGAAATCGTCGATCTTTACTCCCGCTGCAAAGCCGCGGTTCAGACCAGCATAGATGAGGATTTCGGCCAAGTGCCTTTAGAGGCAATGGCTTCAGGCAAGCCGTGTATAGCGGTGAATGAAGGCGGTTTCAGGATATCGATCACGCATGGAAAGACAGGTCTCCTAGTCGATCCGCCGTACGTTGAAAATTTGATTAAGGTCATAAAAAATTTTGGCCGCTATGAGTTTGATCCTGTGGCTTGCCGAAAGAGAGCTGAGATGTTTGCTGAGGAGAAATGGGTTGAGAAAATAAAATCGGCAGCGCGCGAAGTACTACGTTAATTCGTAAAATCCACGCCAGACTAAGTTTTGCTTTTGAGCTTGCTCTCCCAAAATTCGATCGTTTTCTTTAGTCCTTCCTCGAGCGTGTACTTCGGCCGCCACCCAAGTACTTTCTTCGCCTTTTCATAGTTGCCGACCAATTTTTTGATGTCCAGCGGTCTAGCCAGTATTGTATTCCACTGAACTTTACCCTTAAATCCCGTGAGTTTCGAAATCAGTTCTATAAGTCCTTTTATCGAAATATCTCGCCCCGTGCAGAAGTTGAATACCTCTCCCTTCGCCTTCGGGTTATTTAGGCACGTTAGGTAGGCATCCACATGGTCATCCACGTATATAAAATCCCTCGCTGGTGTTGGGTCTCCCAGCCTAACGGTCTTGCCCTGCAACATTTGGGTTATGGTGCGCTCTACCACGAAGTGGGTGTTATCTTTGCGCCCATAGGTGTTGAAGGGTCTGAGGACGGTGACCGGGAAATCGTAGGCTGCACGCATGTACTGCAGGTATTTGTCCGCGGCAACCTTGCTTACGCTATATGGGCTATTGGGTCTTAGCTCCGCATCTTCGGTGGCTGGGAATTTATCTTGGTTCCCGTACTCCTCAGAGGTGCCCGCGTAGAGGAAATGCTTAAAATTAGGCACCTCGCGCAAACACGCTTCAGCCAGATTTATCGTGCCGAGCGCATTGACTTCGAATACCTCTTGAGGGTGGTCATATGAATACGCGACTGGGCTTATGGCAGCCAGGTGAATCACAGCCTCGGGTTGGGTATCCTTTACCAATTTGCGGATAGAAAAACCGTCCCGCAGGTCCCCAAAAACAGTGGCG
>Ga0111211_102_pt1 | contig 10086 bp, 10 predicted proteins | sample DeeMarSWOR152_54_FD_80393 | JGI IMG/M metagenome (GOLD analysis project Ga0111211, IMG submission 80393) | Hadesarchaea archaeon DG-33-1 | reverse complement strand
ATTATCACTGTATTTATCCCATACTCCTCCTGCATGTTTCCCCTGACGATTTGCCAAGCGCCGGAACCTCCAACTATAATTTTAGGCCTATGCCGTTTCCAAATGCGGTGCTTCATCAAATTTCTAAACTCAGCTGCCGCGAGGGGTTCACTACCAAAACCCACCAGCGAAGTGTAAGTTCGGCTGACAAAGCCGATACCCAATGGATCCATCGTCGAGATTCCAACTGCCATTGTTTTTGGACCCACAAATTTGCTGAGGTCATGTGGGGCGCAGGTCACAACATTATTTTCATCAAATTCATCAATCAATAGGGACTCTATTTTCCTCAATCCATAGGGGGCGAAGAGGGCGCTACCGCCATCATTGTTGGGTGTTATCGGATACCAATATTTCCTCAAAATTTTTATTGGGATTATTTTTGACGGAAACCCCCCTGTGAACGCGATGAAGGGGTTCAAATTAAAATCACTCATTTCTATTACAGAAGCGGTCAGCACGATCGGCACACCACCGTTATGTGGTTTATTAGCGCCAATCGAAGTATTTCGCTTTAGAAATTTGCCAAGCGGTATGAGACTACTACCCCAGACCAAATGTCCGCCTCCACGAGCACAATGTAATTAAGCGGTTTTAAAGTTTCCCTGAAATTTAAGTAATTTGCTTTCATTTTGTTTAAGGTCAACTCCGAGGACGTAGGTACTTCTCGATGAACTTTGGGTCGACCCGCTTCAGCTCGGCCGTGGGCAGCGTACCCACCCTAGGTCGAGCGTGGTTTCGATCGATCGGTCTTCGTCTCGCCTCTGGCTCACGAATTCGCGCTCGAAGCGGTCGGCAAAACTTAAGTAGTGGCGGTCTCGCTCGGTCAGCGCCTCCTCACCGACGACCGCAACCAACGCTCGAAGGTCCTTACCCTCGGCATAAGCTGCGTAAAGTTGGTTTGAGACGTCGCTGTGGTCTTCACGTGTATGGCCGGCGCCTATGCCGTCTTTCATCAGTCTCGAGAGCGAGGGGAGAACGTTAAGAGGCGGATAGATCCCCTTGCGGTGGAGCTCGCGGTCCATGACGAGTTGTCCCTCTGTGATGTAGCCCGTGAGGTCGGGAATTGGGTGGGTGATGTCGCCACCTGGCATGGTCAAAATCGGCATTTGGGTCACCGAGCCCTTCTTTCCTTTTATCCTTCCGGCACGCTCGTACATCGTCGCGAGGTCCGTGTACAAGTAGCCGGGATAGCCCCGCCTTCCAGGTACCTCGCTTCGAGCGGCGGAAATCTCTCGCAGGGCTTCGCAGTAATTAGTCATGTCGACCAAGATGACCAGCACATGCATTCCTTGGGTGAACGCGAAGTACTCGGCAGTCGTCAGTGCTAAGCGCGGCGTAAGGATGCGCTCGATGGCGGGATCGCTGGCGAGGTTCAAGAACACCGTTGCCCGCTCGAGCGCGCCGGTTCGCTCGAAGTCGCGCGTGAAGAATGCTGCCTCCTCGTGTGTTATCCCCATCCCGCAAAAAATCACGGAGAACTTCTCCTCCTCACCAATCACCTTCGCCTGCCTGGCGATCTGCGCGGCGAGCTCATTGTGGGGCAAGCCGGAGCCCGAGAAAATGGGCAACTTTTGACCCCGGACGAGCGTGTTCATGCCGTCGATGGATGATATGCCGGTCTGGATGAATTCACTAGGGTACTCACGTGCAGCAGGATTTATCGGGGACCCATGCACGTCCCACTCGTCCTCGAAAATCGGCTTGGGGCCGCCATCCACGGGCTCACCACGCCCGCTAAAAATTCTACCGAGCAACTCAAGCCCGACGCCGAACTTGGTGGTTTCGCCCGTGAAGCGAACGCGGGTTTTAAGGGTGTCGATGCCGCCCGTGCCCTCGTAGACCTGGACCACAGCGCGATCCTCGTAGGCGTCCAGTACTTGTCCGTGTTTCGTCTCCCCATCGGGCGTGGTTACCTCGACGACTTCTCCGTAGGCGATGCCGCTCACGCCCTCGACTATCATCAGCGGGCCAGAAACCTCCGCGACAGTTAAATATTCGCGGCTCTTCAAGGTCTCACTTTCCACCTTTCTCTCCCTCGACTGGTGCCTTTCTCGTTCGCATCAGCTCTTCGAACTGTTTCTTGAGCTGTTTTTCAAATTTCTCCCGTTCTTCCATAAACCTCTCGGGGGGGAGTCGCTTCACGCCCGCGATGGCCTCCTTGATCGGCAGCTTTCTGATCTCCTCGACCGAGATGCCCCGTCGCGCCGCTTCCACGGAGTTGCGGTAGAAATCGAGCACCAGCTTGAGCATCCCGAACTGCTTTTCAACAGGGCAGTGGGTGTCGACCTCATGGAAGGCGAACTGTTGGAGGAAGTCTTCCCGCATCATCCGCGCGGCCTCGAGGACGGCTCGCTCCGGCTCTGGGAGGGCATCGGGTCCCACGAGTTTCACGATCTCTTCAAGCTCGGCCTCTTTCTGGAGCATGGCAATTGCCTCGTCACGTAACGTTTTCCAGTCCTCGTAGAGCTTCTGCTTCCACCAATCTCGCACGTTGTCGACGTAGAGTGAGTAGCTATTAAGCCAGTGGATAGCCGGGAAGTGGCGTCGGTCGGCCAGTCCCGTGTCGAGCGCCCAGAAGACTTTGACGATGCGTAGCGTGTTTTGTGAAACGGGCTCCGAAAGGTCTCCTCCGGGCGGGGAGACAGCGCCGAGCACAGTCACGGAGCCGAAGCGCTCATCACTGCCAAGTGTCTTCACACGGCCGGCTCGCTCGTAGAACTCAGCCAGCCTCGAGGCAAGGTAAGCGGGGAAGCCCTCCTCTCCGGGCATCTCCTCCAGCCGCCCGGAGATCTCACGCATCGCTTCGGCCCATCGCGAGGTGGAGTCGGCCATGAGCGCTACATCGTAGTTCATGTCTCGGAAATACTCAGCGATGGTTATTCCCGTGTAGACGCTTGCCTCGCGCGCGGCCACTGGCATGTTTGAGGTATTGGCGATAAGTGTAGTTCGTTCCATCAGCGACTCGCCGCTACGCGGGTCCTTCAGCTCAGGGAAGTGTACCAGCACGTCACACATCTCGTTGCCCCGCTCGCCGCAGCCCACATAAACGACTACATCTGCGGCTGCCCATTTCGCGAACTGATGAAGCATAACTGTTTTACCCGTGCCGAAGCCTCCGGGGATTGCTGCTGTGCCCCCTTTGGCGATTGGGAAGAAGGTGTCAATGACGCGTTGCCCAGAGATGAGCGGCTCAATTGGATCGAACTTCTCTTTAAATGGCCTCGCCCGCCGCACAGGCCATTTTTGCATCATCGCAACTTCTCGCTTGCCGTCAGGGGTCTCGATGGTGGCGATGACATCCTCAATTCTATGCCCACCGTCCGCAAGCTCTAGGATTCTTCCGTTGACGCTGGGGGGTACCAAAATTCGGTGTTCGACAAGCTTGCTCTCTTTGACGGTTCCGAGCACGTCACCCTCGACGACCTCCGCGCCCTTTTTGACCTTTGCGACGAACTCCCACTTTTTATCACGCGGCAGGGCGTGGGCAAAGACGCCTCGCTTTATCATATCCCCGATTTTCGTCCGGATGATAGTGAGCGGTCGCTGCGTGCCATCATAGATCGAGCCGATGAGTCCAGGTCCAAGTTCTACGGAGAGCGGTTTTCCAGTACCTTCGACTTTCTCACCCGGTTTTATACCCGAGGTCTCCTCGTACACCTGAATCGTCGCGCGATCCTCGGTCAGGCCGATTATCTCCCCCATCAGGCCTTCTTCTCCGACTTTGACCAGCTCGTACATCTCCGAGCCTTTCATACCATCAGCGATAACCACGGGCCCTGTGATTCGGACAATCTTTCCCAATCGAACACCCTGAACTCCAGCTATGATTAGTGGCTTCACTTTTATGAATATCTCCCTTAAAAATCAGAACTTTTATTCGCACAACTTATAGTACTTAGTTAGGCGGTGAGGCTAGGTGGTTGAGGAGAGTCTTCGCGCGATCTTTGAAGCGGAGAGAAAGGCGAAGGAATACGTGGAAGCGGCGCAGCGAGAAGCTGCAGCGATCATCGAATCCGTTAGAAAGGAAGTGGAGAAACTAAAGGAGGACACAAAGGCTGAGGCGGAATTAAAGGCAGAAAAAATAATCGAGGAATCGGGGAAAAAGGCAGAGGCAGATGTACAGGAGCTGCTGAAGAAAAATCGTAAACAGATTCAAGCGATGGAACGAAAAGCTAGGTCGAAGCATGAGGAAGCGGCCAAGCTTGTTCTGGATGTCATCCTCGGGTGACCCTATGTTCAAAACGGCTCGAATGCAGAAGTTTAGAGTGGTATTCCTTCAGCAAGCGCACGATAGCGTCGTGGCCGGGCTGCACGAGGCAGGCGTGGTCCAGCTGAAGGAGATCTCGGAGCTGGAGGTCGCCCGGAAAGCGCTTGACGAGGAGATATACGAAATTTCATCGCTACTTGCAAAATTCAGGGAGGCTCGAGAGTTTCTCGGACCCCCACCCGGAAAGCCTGTGGAGATAGAGGAGCTACCTTATGGACAAATTTTGAATCAGGCTAAAAAGTTTCTAGATAAGTTCGAGCCAAAGTTGATCGCTTTAAAGGCCAAGAAGGAGGAACTCCGTCAGAAAAAACAGGAGTCACTTGCCCAGATGGAAATGCTCAGGAGTTTTTTGGAGATAAAATTCCCTTTGAGTTACCTCCGATCGACAGATGAAATCCATGTCGTGGTCGGGCGGATTGCTGAGGAAAGGGTACAAGAATTCTCGGACGCGGCGAGGGAAGCTCTAGGGCATAAGGTTTTCGTGGCCGTGTTTGGGAAAGGGAAGCAAAGGATTTTAATTGTGGCATGCCGGATAGGGGAGCAATCGAAGCTTTCGCCAGTGCTTTACAGGCATGATGTTGAACTCCTAGAAATTCCCCCGATCCCTAAGGCCCCCCAAAAGGCGCTCAGGACGCTAGAGGGGCAGGTGAAGGAACTCGATGGTGAGGAGACCAAGCTAGAAGGGGAGAGGGAAAAGCTTGCGAAGGCTAATGCTCGAGAAGTTATCACGTTATTGGAACTTCTTGAGATTCAAAGAGAAAGGCTCGAGTGCAGCGGGCTTTTTGGCTATACTGATGCGACCGTGGTCATGGAGGGATGGGTACAGGCGAAGCGGGTGGCCGAGCTCGATCCCCTGCTCAGCCTAGCCACAAACGGACACCATGTCTTGCGCACCTATGCGCCTCAAAAGGCCGAGGTCGAGGCAGTTCCGGTTGAGTTGGAGAATCCTAGAGTGGTCGAGGATTTCGAATACGTTACTAACATGTATGGGTTACCCAAATACGACGAGATTGATCCGACACCTTTCATGACTCTTACATTCGCGATATTTTTTGCGATTTGCTTGTCGGATGCGGGCTACGGCATCGCACTCGGGCTTTTCATGGCCTCAGGTTTTTGGTTTGCAAAGATGTTTCCGCAAAAGCTCAGGCGGATGATGGTCGTGTGTGCGATATTCACGGTCATCATCGGCTTCCTGATAGGTGGGTGGTTTGGTTTTGGGCAAGGTTATTGGGTAGACCCGATTAAAAAACCAATACCGCTGCTCAAACTTGTGGTGTTTATAGGGATTATTCACCTCCTCACGGCTTTCGGCTTTGCGGGAGCAATAAAGGATTTATTTAGGAGGGACTGGAAAAGCTTGATATTCAATCGCATCTCGCGCGTGCTGATTGTAATCGGCTTCTTTGGATTAAGCTTCTGTGTCTTGGGCATCGGAATGCACGAATTTGGGATAGATTTCACGTTTCCGAAGACAGGACTTTTCACCGCATTTAACCCCTTTGCACCGGGTGCGGCCATCATCGTGGCGTTCAAGGCCATCTTCTATCTTGGATTAGGAACGGGCATGGTCGGCGCGGTGTTGGTCGGCAAAAGGGCAGGAGAAAAAATTGGGGGGCCGATCAACGTCATTTACGGCATAACTGGGCTTATCGCAGATGTGACCTCTTATACTAGGCTTTTGGCCCTTGGCATCGCGACGGGAGTAATAGCATTTTCGATAAATTTTATCGTAGAATTCGCGTACAGCGGCATGATGCCGGCCGAGCTCACACCGTTGTCGGCGATTTTTGCCGCCTTGCTACTAATCGGATTGGCATTCATCTTCATCGCTGCACACTGTTTCAACATCTTCATCAATAGCCTTGGGGGGTTCATCCACACCATGCGTTTGCACTTCGCCGAGTTCTTCAGCAAGTTCTACGAGGCTGGAGGCGAGAAGTTCACTCCCTTTAAAGCTAAAAGGACGTTTACCAAAGTAAAAGGGGGTGAGTGGCCTGGTAGGTGAAGAGGTCTGGGTAGCGCTGGCAGCTGGGCTAGCGGTCGCGATTCCTGGGATCCTATCGGCAATCGGAGTTGGGATGACCGGAGTTGCGGCAGCAGCGGTATCGGCTGAGGACCCAAAGAAGTTCTCAAAGCTCTTCGTACTAGAGGTGCTCCCGGGCACGCAGGGAATCTACGGCTTCGTCGCGGGCTTTTTGATTCTAATCGGTACAGGTTTGCTTGGGGGCGGTGGACTAAAGGTAGGCATAGTGGGACTGGCCATACTGGCAGCAGCTGTTCCAGCTGTTCTCCAGGGATTTACTGCGTACGCTCAGGGGAAAGTTGCAACAGCAGGTGTCAGCGCCGTTGCAAAAAGACCGGAGATATTTGGACAAAGTATAATGTACACGGTGATGGTTGAGCTCTACGCTATCCTTGGGCTTCTAGCGACGATCTTGATTCTAGTAAGTCTCGGAGCGTTGTAAGGGGGTAGGTCTTGCCAGCTGAAAAAGGCGCCCAGCTGATAGCAGATGATATCCTAAATGAAGCGAAGGAAAAAGCCGCGGGGATAATTGAGGCAGCGAAGAAGGAATCACACACGTTGCTTGACGCGGCCCGCTTCGGCGCGAAGGAAGAGGAGGAACGCAAGACAAAGGAAGCGCACGCCCGTGGCAAACATGTTTACGATGGAGTACTCGCGGAGGGCAGGATGCGCGCGAAGCGGGAATTGCTTCAAAAGAGGGAAGAGCTCATCAACGAGGTCTTCCGAGAGGTAGAGAAAAAACTTCAAGTGCATGCCTCGTCTGAAAAGTACGAGAAGGACATCATCAGGATTGCTTCAATGGCGTGCAAAAAACTTGGTGTAGGTGATGTGGTAATCCGAGCTAATCACCGGGACCTGAAACTCCTTGAAGAATCTAAAGATCAAATAACGCGTGAATTGAGTGAAAATAAAAAAAAGGCGAGTGTTTCGTTCGGTGAACCGATTCAAACGATAGGCGGGGTTAAGGTTGGAACTGCGGATGGCAGGGTTGAAATTGATGAAACGTTTGAGGGCAGGATGCGGAGGGAATTCGAGGACCTCCGGGTAAAGGTCGCGAAAGTCCTATTCGAAGGGTCGAGATGATTGATGTTCTCGTAGCAATTCTCTTGCTGATAGGTGCCCTCTTCTACTTGGTGATTTACGATGCTAGGCGCACGATGGCTTACGTTTACTGCAATGCGACCCTAAGTGCATGGGAGGCCAGATTGATTTCTGAGGCGCGCCTGATGGAGCTTGCCGATGTTCCCCGGGTCACAAATATATTTTCGGCCCTCGAGGACACCGACTACCGACCGCAGCTAGCCGAGGTTCCTAGGGTTGAGGAGGGGGTCGACATGCCGATGGTCGAGCATTCGCTTCGGGAGAACTTGAACGCGCGCTATCGCGAGCTCTTGGGGATGGTACCCCAGGAACGAAAAGAAACTATTGCAAGGGTGATTGGGCGGATTGATATCTGGAACCTTAAGGCGATCATCACAGCGATTCACAATAAAGTTCCCAAGGAAAGGAGGCTTGTGGAGTTAATTATATCACCTACACTTCCCCGTGAAAGGCTTGAGATGCTCGCGTCCGCTGAAAGCTTTGAGGAGTTGCTTGAATTTCTGAAAGGGAGCGAGTACTTCGACGTATTTTCGAGGGCGTTAAAGGAATATGAGACACGAGGATTGATTGCCATCCTATTGGCGCTTGACAAGCACTACTACACGAGTTTGTGGAAGGATGTGTTGAGCAAGCGCGCGCAGCGCTCAGTTTTGAAGGCAATCTTGGGGTACGAAATAGATGCTCTGAACATCAAGCTAATTTTGCGGCTCAAGCAGGAGGGTGCGCCTCCCGAGGAGATTGACAAACACATTATCTTGCCCCCCCATGAGCTCACGGAGGCGATGCTGAGGGCGATGATTACCGCTGAGGATGTTCCTTCAGCGATAAATATGATTCATCACACCGTTTATGGACAAATTTTGCTGAAGGCCCTACCACAGATCGAGGCCAAAGGAATCTTCGCGGCGGAGAAAACCCTGAATGAAATGCACTCAAAGATATGTAAGTGGCTCGCGCTCACCCGGTTCTTCAGCATAGCTCCCGTGCTCTCTTATATATATCTCAAGGAAAACGAGATGAAAAATCTGCGGGCGATAATAAGACTTAAGGTGGACAAGGTCGAGCTCCAGGAAATAAAGGAAACAATGGTGAAGGTGCCAAAAATTGAGTTTTAAGATAGCTGTTGTTGGGGATCAAGATACCGTGACGGGGTTCGCTTTAGCGGGCGCGACCTACGCTCACATTTACATGACGAAGGAAGAGACCTTGGGCAAGCTTGGTGAATTTCTCGCCAGCGACGAAATTGGGCTCGTGTTGATAACCCACCGTGTCGCGGAGGAGCTTGGCCATGAATTCCTTTGGATGATGCAAACTAAGCGGTTGCTTCCTCTCGTGTTAAGAATTCCGGACAAGACCGGATATGTGCCAAAGGTCGATGAGCTGCGTGAGATAATCAAGCGCACGGTTGGGGTGGAGATCATGGTTAGGAAGGAGGGTGGATAGATGGCGGTGGCACTAGCGGTACCTCCGACTCGGATGGAGCTCCTGAAGTTAAGGCAAAGGGTGGGCCTTGCGCAGAGGGGCCATGACTTACTTAAGGAGAAAATGGATGCGCTCGTCATTGAGTTCTTTGAGGTGGTGAAGCGAATCCAAGAAGCTAGGGCGAAGGCGCTCGAGCAGCTCTCGGTAGCCCATCGCGCGCTATCGATGTGCCTCGCTATCATGGGGACGCTTGAAACTAAGCAGGCTTCCAAGGAGGCAAAACGGGAGCTTCAAATGGAAATCTCAACCCGCTATATCATGGGCATCGCGGTGCCGGCAGTTGAAGTCGAAGAGGTCGAGCGCAACGCTTTGATGAGGGGTTATGGATTACACATGACATCCTCGCTGCTTGATAGAGCGTCGAGGGAGTTCGAGCGAGCACTCAAGTTTTTAATAGGGCTGGCTGAACTCGAGGGGTCGGCGTTCGCTATTGCAAGAGAACTCGAAAAGACCAAGCGAAGGGTGAATGCGCTCGAGTACATCCTAATCCCGAGACTAAAGGAAGCCCTCAAGTTCATTATGATGAGGCTTGACGAAATGGAGCGGGAAAACTTCACCCGTCTCAAGCGGATAAAAGCGATGCTTGAGGAACGTGAGTGAGCGCAGATCGTATAATAAAATTCGAGTTAAGCAAGCTCAACGTGCACCTCCCTGTTAGGCGCTTGTCGTTGAGAGAGGCCCTTTCATCTCCGAAGCCCCAAGTTGTGGCACGTGATGGCAGCGTTCACACGTTCAAACGTGAGGAGCTCGAGTTCTTGGCGGGACTCCTCCCCGAGGCAGATAGGGATAAACTCCAGTTACCAATTCTAATCGCGCTGGAGCCAAAGCTCGGTAGGGGGACCGCTAGGATAAGTGGAGAGGCCGAAGTAAAGGTTGTCCGTCAGGTTCTCAAAAAGAAGCCCGCTGCTGGGGAGCTGTTGATTTACCGCCCTGAGGTGGCGATTCTGCGGAGAAAACTCCCGACGACTACGCAGTACCTCTTTTCATGGTGATCGCATGGAGGCACGCAAGGGCGCTATCTTGATGGCTTTATTCTATCCGTTTACGATTGCGACGATTGCAGCTGGTTTCTTGGCATTCGTGATGATCGTGCTCAAGGTTGACATCCTCACGGTTTCGACCGTGGTTCTGTGGTTTTACTTCGCGTGTGCGGCGTCTATTTATTTCA
>Ga0111211_117_pt1 | contig 10106 bp, 11 predicted proteins | sample DeeMarSWOR152_54_FD_80393 | JGI IMG/M metagenome (GOLD analysis project Ga0111211, IMG submission 80393) | Hadesarchaea archaeon DG-33-1 | reverse complement strand
TTTCGACTTGTCGAGCTTTGCGCGTAGCCAAACTGGCTCTATTGTTCGTCCACCGAGCTCGTCACTGAACTCGACCGCCGGATGATTGTGCGCTGCTACAAGTAGTTTTGTGTTGAGCACTTCCGGAGAAGGCCAAGTGTGGCCGTGTACGAGTCCCACCCGCTTTCGCTTGCCAAGCACGATGCCCCGCGCCCCATGAATTTTTACTCCTCGCGGTACCATTCCTTCCAGCCCGCCGTCGTGGTTCCCGCGGACGATCTCGACGCGAACCAGCTTCGCAAGATCCTCGAAGAAGCCGGGGAGCTCACGCCACTCCTGCCAGCTGGCGATAGGAACGTTGTGCTTGACATCACCTAAAAAGATCAGGCGGTCGGGACTCCGCCTCTTGATGAGCTCCAAGAGCCGTTCCTCAACCTTTGGAATCTGGCTGGGCAGCGAAACTCCCTTTCTTGCGAGCTCCCCTTCGATCCCCAAGTGCAAGTCTGCGACGATGAGCGAGCGCTCCCCAGCTGATTTAATCATGAGTGCTGGGCTGCCACGAATTGGAGTTGCAACCATCGAACTGATTTTAGCACCGTGATGAATAACTTTAGCCTATCCTTTCCAAAGCCCCAACGCGAGCCCGATCAAGAACGACACCGACGAGTACGGCAGGACATCCTTCAGCCCACCGCCCAGATCAACTAATCTCGGCAGGAACTCCATCGCCTTGTCGTAGATATCCGTGAAGGTCAGGCTCAAGGCACCCGTAGCGACGAGGACAATCACGAGGGCGGCGATAATCATTACCAACTTCAGAGTGCGTTTAATCGCGGCGCCAACTAGTAGACCTATTATAAACGGTACGGCGATGGGGACGATCCAAGCTACCTCGGGAGGGACTGACATGGTTCACCTCAGAATCTAGTGGAATGCTGCATAAATAACCTTTTGAGTGTTAGGCCTTGAACCTGAGCAAGGCCGCCATCCCGCCCAGCGCTAGAAGCTGCTTCCCCGTGTCGTAATCGGTGCTCACAACGATAACTTGGCCCCGCGTCCTTCGTACCCGCTCGAGCACTTTCTCAATACCAGCCTCACGTTGGCGGAGTAGCTCATCGGCCACTAGCAGCTTCTCGATAGCGCCAAGCGATGCGGCTCGCTCAACATCAGCCCTCCCATAGGTTGCAAGCCCCTCCTTCGCGATCTCAGTCATCAACCGTTCCATCATCGATGTCTCGAAAGAAATACGGTCCTCTCGTGAAACCCGTTCGACCATCCCGCGGCGCACGATCTCGTATAGTCCGGCTCTACCCCCTGAGCTTATATTATCACGTCTGACCTTCGAAATGAGTTCGGGATACTTCTCGCGCAGGAAAGCCGTAAATGCATCCTTGGTGAAGCCGGGCCCCGCAACTATTGCAGCCCGAATGCGCTCACGCGAGATAATATCATTCATCGCCGCAGCCAACTTGTGGAAAAACTTTCGCTCGTCCGATTCCCGCTCGACCGAGTAGCGTTTCCCAGCCCATGGACGGGATATCATTCCCAACTCATCCAGCCCGTACTGGCGAACCAACGCGAGATCTGCCGAAACGTCGTCGAGCGCTACGAGAAGGACACGTGGGCGGCGGCTAGCTCGAACGGCTTCCCCGATGCGATCGAGGTGGTCGGGACGCCAAGTTTTTGTGATGGCTATTGTAGAGCCGGGCTCCAAGCTGAACGAATGATGTTTCCCAACATCGGGCCCTCTAACGATTGTGCCCAGCAGGCGGAGGCGGTTTGTATGCTTGTGAAACTCAATGCCTTCAACACAAACGGAGAGCGTTATACGCCGCTTCTCGAGCCGCTCTGGCCTTAGTTTGTCTTTGACCTCCCGCTCCCGGCGCCAAGTTTGGGCAGTCGCGATGTCGGTGGGTTCGACTAGGTGGTGGAGGTGCCAGAGGTCGTCGAGTGTTTCGACCCTGAGCTTGATTTTTCCGTGCTTCAGGTCCTTGTAGATGACTCGGATACGTAGGCCCCCAATGTCGAACGTTCGCCACGCTACCTGCCGCGGAACTCTCGGAAGGCGCGGCTTATGCTATCGTTCCAAAAGTTAGGCAGGCTGTAGCGCACGAGCCCCTCGAACTCATCGGAGTAGACATAGAAGTGATTCACCCGCTCGCTTAGCTTCTTAAATGTCTTGTCGACTGTGTTGAAGATGTCCTGTAAGGCTTTTCGCTCAAATCTCGCCTGAAGCAGCGATGGCTCTTTGAGCAGGAGTACATCTGCCAAGCGAAGCACGTTTAGCTCAATTAAGGCCGAGCTTTGCGTTATCAATAGCATGCTGAGGTTCTTGTGGCGCGCGATTGCCATGAGCTTGGTGAGCATCTTGTTCATCGAGGTCATCGCCTCTCGTGAAAAAAAGAGGATTGCAGCCTCATCGACGAGTACAACAGAGTCATTTGGGATTTCTCCTATACCTCTTGCCTTGTGGATCCACCGCGGTAGCTTTGCTGCATCGTAGCCTATGCCGAAGCATCGCCTACGGGTGTAGTGGTTGTACCAGCCGAGGAACTGCATCCCCAATGCCGTCTTCCCCGAGCCGCGCTTCCCGACGATCAGCACGATGAGGCCATACTTATGAAGCGCTTTTTCGAATTCGGTGTAAGAGCCCCGGCGCTCCCCCACGACCTCGAAGGGTTTGAACCTCGATGGGGGTTTCGGAGGGCCAATCCCAAAAGCATCGCGAATTCGACCGAGTAGGCCCATTTTTCTCCCCTAGACCCTAAGGAGTTCCTTGAGTGGGCTGCCGTTTGTAGGGTAAATTTTATAATTGTGCTTTGTGATTTCAAGGCCGGAAATTTCGTCGACATGAAGTGCAAGCATGGGCGTGACCATCCCATCTCCAAATGATTTTATCCCCCATTCGCTTAAAACATAGTTGAGGCGACCTATGGCAGTCCAGCGGCTCGTGAGGATAAGGGATGTAAAATCGAAGGATATGCAGGCGATCCTGGCTATAGAGTACAAGTGCTTCAAGGACCCCTACCCACTGAGCCTGCTAAACCGCCTGCACGCGATGCATCCCGATGGTTTCCTCGTCGCGGAGGCTGAGGGCAAGGTCGTTGGTTATGTTATCGGGGTGCTCAGATGGGGGGCGACGGGCCACATTTTGGCCATCGCCATCGACCCGCCCTACCAGAGGCAGGGCATAGCCTCGACCCTCATGGAGCACGTCATCGATCGTCTCCGCGCGAGGGGAGCGAAACTCGTGCGGCTGGAGGTGCGAAAGAGCAACGCCGGGGCACAGCAGTTTTACTCCAAACTTGGCTTTCGGCAACAGGGAGAAGTCCCCTACTATTACGAGGACGGCGAGGCGGCCGTGACGATGGACTACAAGCTCGAGGGTTAGCTACCTTCGAAATCTCGATCTTCGGAGATCATCCAAGGTTAGGACGCGGACGTTTGCAGGTGCATCTTCAACGCGTGAGCGCATCCCCACGATGTACTCTACGCCGCGTTCGGCTGCCATGCCAGCGAGCTCTTGGGTCACGACTCCATCGAACACCACGGCTTTAACGTTCGAGGCTTGGGGAAGTCGTTCCTTCAGTTCCCTCACTTGGACCTCTGCGATCCGCTCGAATTTCTCGTCAAGCAGTTGCGCCCTTAAAGTGCCTCGCAGCCCGCTGATAACCTCCTCTAGTTTCCGAAGCCCTTGACCTTCTCCTTCGGGCGCAGCCTCTAGTGCAGGCTTCTCTCGAAGCTCAATCGGTGCGTGCTCGATGGGCACCTTGCCCCGCAGCATCTTAATCACCTCCTTTCGTGTGAGGTCCTCCACGCTGCGGTTCGGAGGCGGCCTGGCAACATAGTCAATGTCGGCAACTTGGAGCAGCTCCTTCAGTATCAGGTCCCCGCCCCGGTCGTTGTCGAGGAAAGCCGTCGTCGTCTTGTCCTTGCTCAAGTCTATCACCGCCTTAGGCACGCTTGTTCCCTCGATGGCGATGACATTCCGTATGCCCGCACGAAGCAAGTTCAGCACATCGGCGCGCCCTTCGACGATTATTATCGCATCGGATTCCTGTACCCCGGGCCCGGCGGGTAAGCCCATGTATTCGGCTATTTCCTCCAAGCGCACGGACTCCTTGACACGCTCGGCTATCTCCTGGGTCTCGGGGGCGGCCTCCCCGATGGACTCGAGGATTTCCTTGGCCCGCCCCACGATGTACTTCCGCTTGGCGTCGCGCACATCCTCGATTCGTTCGACCTTGATCTTTGCCTCACAGGGCCCCACGCGGTCAATTGTTTCAAGTGCTGCGGCGATGATCGACGTTTCGACCCGATCGAGACTCGAGGGTATCGTTATCGTGCCCGACGATTTTCCTTGTGTCGAGCTGATGTTCACCTTGATGCGCCCTATCCTTCCGGTCTTGAGCAGCTCGCGCAGGTCCAGCTCATCCCCCAGAAGACCCTCGGTTTGCCCAAAAATAGCCCCCACGGCATCGGGACGCTCCGCCACTCCATTCGTCTCTATTTTGGCGTGGATGAGATACTTGGTCGTACCAATATCCTCTCTCATAACGCTAACCTATTCTTGCAATTTTTTTCCTTCCAAGGGCACCATGCCCTCGAAAAGCCAGAATGAGCCTGATGGTGATTCTGGCTTGATTTGATGATCAATTTTCAATTTTCGCGCCCTTGCCTAAAAAGGCTACGGTTCTTTGTTGTTATATTTATAACAAGTCATCGAAAATATACCTGAAAAGTAGGGCAAAATTTTAAATTTTGACATCCTCCTAATTCCGAAAATTGATATTAGTTACCTATAACTCATTTTCCAAAAATCTCCCTTTATAATACTCTGTTCAGGGTGGAGAAGAATGAGGGGTTTTGTTATTATTGGGCGGCAATTTTAACTTCGGCCTTGGTCATGTCCGCTCTTTGACCTACCTTCTGCTTGAGTTTCTCGATGGACTCGGGATTAAGCAAAGTCGAGGTATCGCCTATAGGCTCATTGATGAGCAACGCTTTCAAGACCCGCCGCATGATCTTCCCGCTTCGTGTCTTGGGCAACTCGTCGGCAAAGATTATTCGCTCGGGCTTAGCTATGGGTCCCACAACCTTTTTGATATGTGATATTAGCTCCTCCTCGAGCTCGTCGGATGCCCTAACTCCCTGCTTCAAAATAACGTATGCCACTGGCACCTCGCCTTTAATCTCATGTGGATTAGGGATTATCGCACTCTCAGAAACGAGTTCATGTGAATTGAGTGCGTCTTCAAGTTCAGCCGTTGAAAGTCGATGCCCAGCAACTTTCATGACATCATCGACCCTACCTGTTACACGAATAAACTCGTGCGTCGCCTTTCGCGCCCCATCACCTGTGAAGTAAAATCGGTTATGGTGGCGATCCCAGTAGACTTCGCGGTACTTTACGTCCGCTTTGTAGAGTCCGCGAAGCATCCCGGGCGCGAAGGGTGGAAGCTGGACGAGATATCCATTCTCTGCCAACCTGCCTTCTTCATCAACCACCTCATGTTTGGTCCCGGGGAAGCTTCGTCCGGCAACGGTTGGGATGAAAGGCCCTATGCCGGGCAATGCCATGATTAACGTGCCCCCAGTCTCGGTTTGCCACCACGTGTCAACGATAGGGCACCTACCCATCCCAACAAACATGAAATACCACAACCATGCGCCTCGATCGATTGGCTCACCCACTGTGCCGAGTAAGCGGAGGCTACTGAGATCATGCTTGGCTGGCCATCGCTCACCAAGCTTTACGAACATCCTTATCGCGGTCGGAGCAGTATAAAAGATCGTAACACAATTCTTCTCTATTATTTCCCACCATCGATCAGGTGAGGGGTAATCTGGAGCACCTTCGTAAATCAACATGCTTGCGCCGTTTAGTAGAGGACCATAGCAAGCGTAAGAGTGTCCGGTGATCCAGCCTATATCGGAAGTGCACCAAAAAAGATCTTCGTCGTGCAGGTCGAATACCCAGCGCGCCGTCAAGTAGGCTTGGGTCACATATCCGCCCGTCGTGTGGATGACTCCTTTCGGTTTTCCCGTGGTCCCTGATGTGTAGAGCAAAAACAATGTATCCTCACTATCCATCACCTCGGGCTCGCAACTCGGCTCCGCCTTGCTCACTAACTCGTGCCACCAATAATCGCGCGCCTCGACCATGTTTACCTTGTTGCCGGCCCTCCTCACGACGATGACGCCCTCAACCCTCGTGCCCTTGATTCCCTCATCTGCCTGTGTCTTGAGGCCAACAACCTTTCCCCTCCGGTATTATCCGTCTGAGGTCACGAGCACCCTCGCCTCCGCATCCTCAAGTCTAACACGCAACGAGTCGCTGCTAAACGCTGAGAAGACGACGCTGTGCACTGCACCAATCCGAGCGCATGCAAGCATCGCGATCTGAACTTCTGGGATAAGCGGGAGGTAGATACCAACCCGATCGCCACGCTTAACCCCGAGCCCTTTCAAAACGTTCGCAAAGCGATTAACCTCATCGTAAAGCTGCTTGTAGGTGAGTATGCGGGGCTTTTCTTCGAGTGGCTCGGGAACCCACAAAATCGCGATCTTATCGCCTTTGCCAGCTTTCACGTGGCGATCGATGGCGTTATAGCAAGCATTAAGCTTTCCGCCGATAAACCATTTGAAATAGGGTGGGTCTGAACGGTAAGCCTCGTCCCATCGCTTGAACCACTCGATGCTATTACCAGCTCGTGCCTCCCAAAAAGCCACTGGATCCTTGGTTGCTGTCTCATAAATCGATTGATTGCTCATCCAAGCTCGGCGCTTGAGTTCATTAGAAGGCCACCATACTTCCTTCTCCTTTGGATCCTCGACGACCCACTTGACTTTTTTCAAGAACTCACCCCCGATTGCCCGATTTTTCCAGATATTTTCTAACTGAAATCAAAACGGTCGAAATTGTATCACACATTTCCTGCAAACCCTGCGAACATTGATGTAATCCTTCCAAAGACCCCGAGTCATGGTCCCTAAATAATGAGTACAAGTGGTGCATACCGAATCGCCACAGAATTCGCATCTATCCCATTGTTTTCCAATATCTTCCATCGTCAACTTTTTCCCACAACTAGAACAGACGAGAGTTAACTCTGCATGAACGTCCTCATGAGTGGCAATCGGTAGGTCAAGTAACATCTAGAACCACACCCTTGCCAATATCCAAATGGCTGAGATTATCCCGAGGATGGCGATTAGCCGCTATGACCAATCCGATTGCAATTTCGATATTGACCATTTCGATCCCTTATTGGCGTGGCTGGATAATCCCCAGCCTTCACCATGCATATCTAGAATTATTACATCTTTAATGTTTTGGTATACTACCAAAATTGGTATATTACCAATACTTTGGTATAGTACCAGGGTATATTGCCTAGAAAGGTGTTTCTCTGTAAAATCAGATTAGTCTACTTTTATTTTTCTGGCTCGGCTTTTAATATAAGAACCCTGCCATCTTTTGTCGCTATCCACCTTAAAACGTCCCCGTCCTTAAGTTTCAAAAATTTAAAGATCCTCGAAGGAACAGTCGTTCTCCGGCGGTATCCCCTTACAGTTAAAGCGGTTTCCTCTATGTGCGCTATGTCTTCTAACTTTACTTTTTGTCTTGCGGGCATCTATCCACACATTTTGGTATTATATTGTAACAATATAACCTTTTTTGTGCAAATCAAGATCACAATGATATGTAAAATTAAATTAGCCCCCACGGCCTTGAACGGAACAGCCCTCGTCACAATCACCCGTCGCCCTTGCCCCGCGCATAGTTGTCAAGTCAACGGGCGAAAAGCTAGCCCAAATCGCCGAATTCGGGTTAAAAAATGCCCTTTTTGTAGTTAGCTCATCGGTTGAAATCTACTTTGTGATGTACTGGGTTTTAATTGTTATATTTACAATAAGTCAATTGCCCCTAAAGAACCTTAGAGGGGCGCGCGAGCTTTGCGTCCGGGTGCTCCTCGAAATATCGTCTAACGGGCTCAAGTACCTGAATCAGCGCCCCCCCGACCGCCGCCTTCAAATCTGTAGGGTGTAGCTTGCCCGCTGCATACAACTTCCGAAGCTCGGCCGCGCCCTCTATCTCGAGTGGGCCTCCATGCTTCGCCTCTCTCGAAACCCTAAAACTGCCAAGTGCCGGCAAGATGACATGCTCGGCGTACTCGATAATCGGGTTATCCTTGAAGATCTTCGGTGGGCAGAATGCCTTTTTCACTTTTTCCTCAATTGTCCCCGGCTCGTCGTCGATCGCGATGAAGTTGCCCTTAGATGATGACATCTTTGCGGCGCCGTCAAGCCCGTGGAGCAGGGACATGTGCACGCAGACCGGCTTTCGATAACCCAGCGCCGGTAATTTCTCGCGTGCGACCATGTGCACCTTTCGCTGGTCGATGCCCCCGACCGCCACATCCACGTCTAGGTGGGCCATGTCGACCGCCTGCATTAGCGGATAGAGCACCTGAGCGACATCCGGATCCTTTAGGTGGCGGGCTATCTCTGCCATGCTGCGGCGGGCGCGGAGCAACGTGGTGTCGACGGCCATGCGGAGCACATCGAGCGAGAACTCCGACTTGAGTTGGAAGTCCGAACCGAGCAGAAACTCCGTGCGTTTGGGGTCGAGCCCAAGGGCGATGAAGCAGTGCCGGTTGTACTCGGCCACGCGTCGAATCTCCTCAAGGGTTCCCTTGTCGTTGAGGTAGGCGTGGAGGTCCGCGAGCAGGACGATAACCCTCGCCCCAGCGGCTTGGAGGTCTCCTAGCTTTTGAACCGTCAACGCGTGCCCGAAGTGAATCTTGCCAGAAGGCTCGTAACCGCAGTAAGCAGTTAGCTTTTCCTTCTTCAAGAGCTCCCGTAGCTCGGCCCCCGTGATGACCTCGGTGGTGCCGCGCGCGATGAGGTCGAACCTTTTCTCCATCCTGTCACTACTCGAAGAAGTGCGTCAAACGGCTAAAAGCTTTCGCGAATAAATTGCGCTCGCCGAACTCAGCACCCCCCACGCCTGCCCTTAATTTCGACTCGAGAAACCTTGTTTTAGATAGACAAGGTTAAAACTATGTTACAATAGTATCATAAAAGAATTGTAAAAAGTAAATAAAAGTTGCAGTGGAAATGAAGGGGTAGGTGAGTATGGAGGAACGAGAAAAAGCCACTCTTGCCAAAGTCTTCAGCTTTGACATCAAGTTCACCGGCACCCGCAAGACGCTTTTCTACCGCAGGCTCTTGGGGTACTCGAGCTCCACCAAGCGAGAGCTGAAGGATGGCTCCAAGAAGACCTACACCCACGTTGCACAGGGCCTGCTAGGGACGATCCCCCACGTCAAGCTTGGGAAAAGCGTCATCGCCGTCCCGAGGGCAGCGGCCGCCCGCCTCGAGGCATTCTTTTCGGACCCCCGGTGGCAGCCGCTCGAGCTCCACAGCTTCGACGCCATCCTGCCCGCCGAGATCAGGACCCGCGCGATGGATGAAATGCTCGCTTCCCTAACGATCGGGCGGGAGCGGGTGGGGCTTGCCGCCGAAATTGAGGAACTCTCGGCCGCGCTCAGGCAGGGGGAGCTGGCCCCCGAGCACGCCGAACGAGTGCGGCACGTTTTGCGTGCGGCAGAGGAGCTTCTTGCCCTCGACTGGACCGATGAAAGGGAGTTCTCGCACAGGCTCGAGCCTCACTTAGCTCAATTGAGGGCAAATGTACTAGTACCATAGTATCAATATTTTCAGTGACCTCTCTCCCCTAAAGTGGCTTAAAAAGTCCCCCCAATCGCTCATTTGAGGGGAGAAGATGCACTACTACAGGCGCCTGGACGTGAGACGAACGATCTCAGATTTCGCGCATGCTAATGGTGGCAGTGGTGAGCGAGAATGCGCTTTCTACAATGCCCGTACTAAGTGGATACAGCGTCACCTCAGCGAGAATCCCATTTTTTTGGACTCAGCCACGGCGTTCGACCGGACCTTGGCCTCGGGGGCGACAGCGTTCTACTGCTCCTACTGGCGTTATCCCGGCCAGGACTTCTCTCGCCCGCTGGGGCACGACTTAGTTTGGACCGTGCGCGCGGGGCGTGGAGGGCTGAGGTTCGCCAGGACGGTGACGGCTTTGGTGATTGAGGCGCTGGCCG
>Ga0111211_106_pt1 | contig 10117 bp, 9 predicted proteins | sample DeeMarSWOR152_54_FD_80393 | JGI IMG/M metagenome (GOLD analysis project Ga0111211, IMG submission 80393) | Hadesarchaea archaeon DG-33-1 | reverse complement strand
CCTACTCTCACTCATCCCACTCAGACTCTTCGGCAGATCGATCAAATCTTGCTCAGCCGATATCATATTTGGCGCGATTGATACGAGTTTCTTGGGTGTGGCGGCGCTTATAGGGGCTAGCTTCGCAGGCGCCCTAGGTGCGGTTGTGGGGGGTACTGCGGGTGATGCGATCACGGATGGTTTTGCTGGACTTTGGGAGGGGAAGATCGCGCAATACCTACGTGAGCACGGGGTCAAGGAAGCTCGGACACCACTTTCGGCATCAATGGGCAAGATGGCGGGCTGCTTTTTAGGCATAGGTGTGTTGCTCACCCTCGTTTGGACCATCGTGAGAATTTAATCACAGCCGGTCTTATTTTGCTGCTCCAAAGTAATTTTTAGTAAGTCCCTTGATGTTTTCTATTAGGTGATTCGAATACCACTGAGTCCGCCACTCAAAATCAAAATTTTCAAAAGCCTTAAGTAACAAGCCGCGGTGATTTAGAACGGAGGTTAAAAATTGGCGGCTGAAATCACGGGCTGGATAGTCGGGATCGTGTTTGTAATCGTGGTGTTCCTGATTTCGATGATAAAAATCGTCCGTGAGTACGAGCGAGCGGTAAAGTTCAGGCTAGGTAGATATGTCGGTGTCAAAGGTCCTGGCCTTTTTCTAGTAGTGCCCGGCCTCGAGAAATTCATAAAGGTGGACCTTCGAACGATAACCCTCGATGTGCCAAAGCAGCGAATCATCACCAAGGACAACATTACCGTCGACGTCGATGCGGTTGTTTACTTGAGGGTGGTCAGCCCTGAAGATTCGATCCTCAAGGTCGAACGCTATGTCCTGGCCACGAGTCTGTTGGCCCAAACCACGCTCAGAGATATCCTCGGGCAATCGGAGCTTGACGAACTGTTAGCCAAACGCGATGAGATCAACGCGAGGCTTCAGAAGATAATCGACGAGGCCACCGACGTGTGGGGCATAAAGGTGAGTGCCGTCACCATACGCGACGTCAGCCTGCCCGAGAGCATGCTCCGGGCGATTGCGAAGCAAGCCGAGGCCGAACGGGAAAGACGTTCGAGGGTGATAATGGCCGAAGGTGAATTTGAGGCATCGAAGCGCATGGCCGAGGCCGCGTTACAATACCAGAAGAACCCCGCTGCCCTCCGGCTGAGGGAACTTCAGACCCTGACCGAGATCGCGCGCGAGAAAAACATGATAGTGGTCAGCCCAGCCCAGATGGGTACCCAGCTCGGAGAAGTGCTGGGTGTAGTCTCGAAGCTTAAAAAATCCGAAAAGTGAAAAGGGCTAGCTAGATTTTCTCCGGTGCCTCTCCACGATCAGCGTTATCCCCTTCACGTCCCTTACGACGACCTTCTCGCCCTTCCGGATGCGCCCCTTGCAGACCGCGCTCCAACGCTCCCCTCTCAGCCTGACGAATCCTTTCGGAGCGAGGTTGGTAGTGGCAACTCCTATTTTTCCGACGAGCTCCTCCTTGCCGACCGCTACGGGCCTCCTCATCGCCCGCCTGACCAGCAGGAGAAGAACGGAGAATGTCGCGACGATGCCGAGCACGATTCCCTTCGCCACATCGCCGACCACCTCCATCCAAGGCTCCTTGCCGACCATCATGAGCCCGAGCACGAGTGCGGCTATCCCCCCGCCCCCGAATACTCCAAACCCAGGCGTCAGTACCTCGTACGCGAGTAAAACTGCCCCCAAGCCGATCAGGGCGACGCCGACATAGTTTACTTCAACTATGCCCATCCCCCAGAGGGCTAAAATCAGACATATCACCCCAACCACGCCGGGCAGACCTATTCCGGGAGTCGTGACTTCAGCTATCAATCCGAAGAGCCCGAGGATGAACAGGATGATGACAACTTGGGGGTTGCTTATAATGCTCAGGAACTTGCTCACCAATCCCATTCCGATCTCCCTTACATCCGCGCCACTTCGGCCGATGCGGGTGAGAATTTCATTTTCATCGCTTGCTATGAGATTGATCACATTCTCTTGGAGGGCTTCTTCGGGGCCAATCACGAGGTTATACTTGACGAAATTCTCGGCCACTTCTGGCGGGCGACCCCGGAGCCATGCGATCTCCGCTATCCATCCCGCCATCGCCTCAGTGGTCTTCGGATCCTCCGGCCTGGGCTGAGCAGCGCCTATTTGCGTGCCCTCGTCCATCACCGCGACATTTGATGCGAGTAAGATGAAAGTGCCAGCGGAAAAGGCCCACCTGCCCCTCGGTGTTACCCAGACGACGATTCTATTTTCCTCTTCCACATCCAGCATTCGGTAGACGATGTCCTTAGTTGCTGAGAGGAGACCACCCGGTGTGTCGAGCTTGATTATAAGCGCAGTGTTGTCCCGTTCCGCGCGATCGATCGATTTCGTGATGAAGTCGGCCGTGCCAGCGTTGATGTCTCCCTTCACCTCTATGCTGTAAACAAAGTCTTGCTGGGCACCTTCCGCGCTGGCGAGGGCCAAGCTACTCAAGAGTACAAAGAAAGTGACCAAGGCTAACAATCGCTTGCTCGAGCGCATGCTACTCTCCCCCTAATTTACTTCTCCTCACAACCTTTACATCTTCTCAAAGGCTCTCGAGCTGCTCAAAAATCCAGAGCGCCTCCTCGTACCTCCGCCCCTCGAATAGGGCACCTTTGGGCAGGCGTTTCACCTCCCGCTTGGAGAGGTGCTCGATCAGCATGCGGTTGACCTCCTCGAGCGACTCTTCGCCCTTCAACCACTCGAGCGGGACATCCATGCACATTGGCCTAGCGGCTAAGATATGCCTCGTGGTCTTATGGGCGAAAACTCTGCCCGAGAGGGCCGCCTCGATCACCTCATCCTTCGTCGCCCTCGGCGTGAGGAGTGCCGCGATGGCCCTGCCCGATTGGACCTCTCGAGCGGCGTCGCCCTCGGTCTTATAGCCCACCTCAAGATCTTTCTCCACCAAAGCCTTCTCGATCCGTTTAACCAAAGCGTAGCTCTCCCTTATCCCTTCGCTGGCACCCTTAGCGAGGTAACATTTTTCCATCGTTCGGACCACAACTGGTGCCTCTCGAGCATCCAACATCCGCATTGCGCGCTCCAGCTGGAACTCTTCGAGGACAATGCCCAGAGCCCGAATTGCAGCTAAAATTTCGTCCACGCTCGCACGCCCTTCAATCGTGCGATACCAGCAGCCGACTTTGACGCCTGAACTTTGATAGTCGACGAGACAAACGGGCAGGTACTTGCAATCTAGACGCTCGAGTGCTGCGACGCGGTGCATGCCATCGAGCACGACAAAAGTGTTCAAATCGATGATGGCCGGATGCTTAGCCACGCCATCCGACTTTATCGCACCCGCCAACTCATCGAACAACTCAGGGATTATCTCCTCCTGAATTCTGACCTTGCTTAGATCCTCCAATCTCAATCTAAGCTCGAGTTCTGGCGTCGCGAGCGTAAACCACAAGTTATCGCCGACTATTCTTACTTTTTGAGTGATTTAAAATAAAACTCTGCTTGTTGAGGACCCACTCAAATGCGCGATAGATATTGGATCACGTCGCCCTACTACTGTTTTTTATTTGTAGGTCACTCGGCGGCCTGTCAATGTGTAAAACACTAAGGCATGTAAAACGATAAAACATAACAAACTTTTTCAGCAGATTGATTCTAACAGTACATAGCAGGAGGGCATGAAAATGGGCCGAGGGAATTCGTACAGGCTTCAGGATCGAAGGGAGAGGCTTCACGCACACGTTCTCAGATATCTAAAACGATTGGATCGGCGCCGGCGAATTGAAATGCCGGCGGGGCAACGGAGGTGAAGCTTGATACCCCATTCACAGCCACACTGGTCATAGCTGCCGTCTGTGTAACCATCTTTTGTCTTGAATCTTACAATTACGTCAGCAGGGAAGAATTCGGCGTCAGAAGCGGGGTGATGGGCGAGGAACCTTGGCGCATTGTTACCTTCGCGTTTACCCACGATGGCGTGGACCACCTTCTTATGAACCTCTTAGGTTTGGTATTGGCCGGCTTCCTGGCGATTGAGCTGGGCATTCGAGGCTCCGTGTTTTTTGCGGTTTTCTTAGTCGTGGGATTTCTGACGGTCGTGCCACCCCTCCTCACCGCGTGCCCTTATACCTTCGTGGGCGCGTCCGCCGGCGTATGTGGGCTCTTCGGCGCCGTAGCGGTCGAGTTCAGACGTTATGGTCTCCCGTCCCTACTTATCCTTTCGCTCTTTTTCTTTGCTCTAACTGCGGCCCCGATGGCCGATGCAATCTCAGGGTCATCCGGCTCGATAATTGAGGCTTTTATGCACTCGTTTGGCCTAGTCCTCGGGGCTGGACTCGCCCTAATCTGCGAGGGCATAGCGCCTTTAGGGATTGGTAAAATGGGAGTGAAAATGGGAATTCCGGGGGCCAGACGAAATCGTTGATGAAAAACGACGGTGCTGGTTCCATGCCATTCATCCGCAAGTTTAATATTGGTGTCATCACAACTATACATCGAGGAAAGCCGAGGAGAGTGATGGGAGATGGTAAACCAAGGGGTTTCGTTAGCTGGGCCAAAGGAGGCCAATTGGAGCAAAAACGCCCAGCTCGTGTGCCTGTTTTGCACGGGCGAGATTGCCAAGCCAACGAAAGTTATGGGGGGCGGACGAGTGAGCTTCTGCGATTCCTGCACAGAGAAATTAGAGAATAAGGGGCTCCTGAAGAGGCACCAGAGCGGAACGATAGAGCTGATAAAGCCGCTGCTGGACGTGATCGGAGAATTCTAGCTTCGGGCTGAAAGCGCTACTTTGGCCTCTGCTATTCCCCTATGACAGGTGCCGAGGAGACATACGTTGACGTCCTTCACTCCATCTACCATCCGGATGCGCTTGCGCAGCTCCTTTATCTCCTCGTAGTTTTTGAACCTGCACTTGGCGAAGACGTCAAAACTCCCGGTCGTGACCTCAAATACATTTTCCACCGAGCAGCAATTCTTCAGGACATCGAGCATGGAGGGGAGGTTTTCCTCGGAGCAGGATATCCCAACATAGCCATGAATATCAAATCCAAGTTTTTCCCAGTTGACGACGGGCCGGTAGCCATCTATTATTTTATCGTCTTCGAGGAGCCTTACCCTCAGGTCGATCGTGCTCCTCGGCCTGGATAGCACTCGGGCTAGCTCGGAAAGCCTGGGGCTGATGCCTTTCCCGGATAACATGGTGTTCAAAATCCTTTGGTTGAGTTTATCCTGAGAATTTACCATTTTTTACCCTCCAATTACCCTCAAAGTCACCTTTCCCACTCCAATTCTCATAAAATCCCCTTTTCACCCCCATTTTCCAAGTTTATATAGAATTCTTCTTGTATATAAGTTTAACATTTCAACAGATTTTTCGGATTTGAGTGGATAAAACGTCAGATCCGAAGGTGAAAGCGGGCTAGAAGAGGAAGATTCTAGTTGGCCTCCTAGAGCTAAGCATTCGTCGCCGCTTCTTTTTCTTTTTCCTGCGTTTCCACCAGTAGATGAGGAAGGCGATGATTATAGCCAGAATCAGGAGGATGAGTGGGAAAAGCAGCTGGACCATGCAGATTCCGGAGGGGCCGACCCGCAGCATATAGCTCGCGGCGCGGGTCTTGCCGGCAATGATGCCCATCACGGTAAGATCGTAGCTTCCCGTTGGGGTGTTTGATGTCGTCTGGATGGTCATGGTCGAGCTGAACGATTTCGTCCCAGATGGAGGATCGAAATCTATCGTCGCCTCCCACGGGGCTCCCATTGTGTCGAGCTCCACATTTATGGACCCGATGATTTTCACATTCACGGTCGCTTGAATATTTTCGCCCTGATCGACCCTCCCGCTCGTGGGTGTGATGGTGACGGTGAAGTCCGGTTCGCCAAAACAGTATAAATTGCCATCGTAGGACCCCACGAATACCCTGTTGTCCACCACGGCTGGAGATGAATGAACTATGTCGTCGGTTTTGTAGCTCCACACTTCTTTATTGTCCGCCATATCCAGGCAGTAAACTTTGGTGTCGTAGGAGCCAAAGTAAACCTTCCCATCTGCTATCGCCGGCGAGGATTCTATCCCCCACCCCGTCTGAAAGCTCCAGAGCAGGGTGCCGCCCTCGGCGTTGAGACAATAGATCTTTCCGTCGAGGGACCCAATGTAGACCACCCCACCTACCACAGCTGGAGATGAGGTAATGGCGCCCCCAGTTGAATAGCTCCAGAGCTTGTCGCCAGTCGATGCATCGAGGCAGTAGAGCTTGGAGTCTTCCGAACCGACGTAAACCTTCCCATCCGCTATTGCCGGAGAAGAATAGACATGACCGCCGGTTATAAATTTCCACAGGAGCTCCCCACTCTCGGCACTCAGGCAATAAATAGTATCCTCATAGGGCACCCCTCTCGGGCCTGGCGCCTTGTGGGACGCGACGTAGACCCTCCCGTCGGCCACTGCAGGCGATGCATACAAATAACACCAGAGCGGGAACTTCCCTTCCGATCCCCATGTCTTGATAAGGTCGCCATTCTCGGCGTCCAAGCAGTACACGTTTCCATCATGGGAGCTGATGTAGACTCTCCCGTTCACGACTGCCGGCGAGGAATAAATCTCCCACTCGGTCTTGTACTCCCACAGGACCTCGCCCCCCTCGGCTTCGAAGCAGTAAACTTTGGTGTCGAGCGAGCCGATGTAAACCTTCCCATTGACCACCGCTGGAGAGGAGTACACGTAATCACCCGCCATATAGCTCCAAATCACCCCGCCGCTGTTCTCGTCCAGACAGTAGACCCTGTAGTCCCTCCTCGATCCGAAGTATACCCTTCCGTCCACTACTGCCGGCGAGGAATGCACATGCCCACCTGTTTGGAAGCTCCAGAGCAGGGTGTTATCGCTCGGGGCTTCGGAAACGGAGACGCCCGCATGCTTGGGGTCCTCGCGGAACATTGGCCAGTCCTGAGCGTAGCCCATGGGGAAGAGGGCCAAGAAGAAGAAAATCAGAAATGAGACCGCGAAGGTTGTTCGTTTCATGAACTCCACGGTGGTCGGAGCCATTTAAATCACTTCGAGGGGCAAACTATCGTTTTTCAAACGATGGTATTTAACCCTCCTAACCCATTATATTATAATGAGATTTTTTTGGTTAAATGATTTTTCTACTGCCATAATTTTGCCAGATTTTGTGACAAAATGACAAAACGATACTTTTATAAGAAAACCAATGCTTAGTTTTTACAAGCGTGAAGAACGCTAAAAAAAGGAGGAAATAAATGAGAAGTAAGTGGTCTAAAGCTGTTTTGCTGTCTGCTCTAATGGTTACAGCGCTTCTATTGCCGCTTATGACCGTTGGTTTGACAACAACTGCCGAGCCTACCGGTGGTTCGCTAGCGCCTCTTTACATCGACAACGATGGTTATCACGTAATTCTCCATGGCAAGGACACTATGTATCAGGAATACAATGTAGCTACTCCTGAGCCCGAGCTCGAATACTCTCCGGGTGATAATCCACCTATCATGGTGGGCAAGAAAATAGAGAACGGTGCGGTTGTCGCCTTTGGAGGCCTCCCGACCTTCAGGGGTGGAACCGGATACTATGGAACGAGAGGATATCCTGATAACGTCAGGTGGAAGGAAGGCGAGTTTGATAAACTCATGCACCGAGTCTTCCAGTGGTTGAAGTCGGGCGCTACAACCGTGCTTTGGTACGAAGGCCATGGCGTTTATCATACCCGTTCGGTAGCCTCGTACTTCATCGATAACATGGTAGCCGCACCCTACAACTACACTATTACCGGAACCACTTCTACGCCTATAACCTCGGGTCTGTTGGCGGGTAAAGACATCTTAGTTATCCCACAGCTCCAGCTTGGCGCCGGCGCAACAGGCGGCAACCCAACTCTGCTTTCTGACACCGAAGTTGAGGTCATCGAGAACTTTGTGAAGGCTGGCGGGGGCCTGCTTATCATGGAAGGGAGCGACTATGCTACCTATAACTTTTACAAAGTCCAGAACAAGATCCTCAAAAAGTTTGGATTCCTCTATCTCTTGACACAGGGGAGAATGAAGTTGGCCTGTACGCCGTTTGCTCGCTCCGCGGACTGATAAACTGGGGAGTCACCGTGAGTGCCAAGGAAAGGTATCAGGACTGCCTACCTGGGACAACAGTGACTTTTGATGTGATAGTCAATAACACAAGTGATCTTAACACCGACAACTTCGACCTGACCGTGAGCGACGACGCGGGTTGGTGCTCTACGGATAACCTCGACGTCAACCCACTCGTTTCCGTCGAGAACGGTACATCTGCAACGGCCACGCTGACCGTCAAGGTACCGAATGCCGCTCCCTATAGAATGAAGGACAACATAACCGTCACCGCGACCTCGCAGGGCGATAACACGAAAAGCAGCAGTTCTGTTCGACCTCAGCGATGGGCTACCTGCTGGTTACACCATCCAAAACGCGAGACTCTACCTCTACTGCTTCAGAACAATGGGGCCCTTGGGCGAAAACATAGTGGTCTATGGTTTGGACAATGATGACTGGAGCGAGGTGGACTTGACTTGGAACAATCAGCCGGCAGGGGCTTCAACGCTCCTGGACACCGTGAGCGTGGCGGAAAATTATGCCTGGCACTCCTGGGATGTCAAATCCTTCGTCGAAAATGAGTTTGCAGGAGATAAAAAAGCGAGCTTCCTTGTCAGAGCCGAGACCGAAGACGCGAGCTCACCGGACAATTTCTCCTACGGGTTCGACACAGAGGAATACATCGTCGACAACACCAAAATCCCGTACATTGTGTTCACGGTTAGGCCAGTTGCATCCTACTTCACAGAAAGCTGGGGATACCCCGGAGAGAACGTTACCGTTGACGCAGTCATTAACAACCGTGGTGCAGTCGTGGATAACTATGACGTGACTATAGAAAACACGACCGATAATTGGGTCGTAAGCCCATCGGCTACGGTTCTTAACAACGTTTCACCTGGTGAGAACCGAGTCGTGCAGGTCACGGTGACCATACCTCATGACGCGACGATCGGGGCTTGGGAGGCCCTGACTCTCACCGTAACTTCGCAGGAGGATAACGAATATTCGTCTTCGATCACCGATAACGGCGTGTGGGTTGGATTCTCCGTTGAGGTAGTCGCTGGCTGGAACATGATTGGGTTCGTCCAAGAGGGGGGTTCCTATACTCCGGCCGATATATTCCCAGGTCTGAATTATTACACGGACTACTATCTTTTCTGGTACCTAGCGCCAGGTGGACCGTACCAGCTACAGGGACCCACCCAGGTTCTCAAGGATAACTTTGGCTACTGGCTCTGGATCAACCAGAGTTGGACGGTTTGGTCGAGTGGTACACCTCCGGGCAGTCGTAATGTATACCTAGAGAACGGCTGGAACCTTGTGAGCTTCCCGGTCGTCAACGGGAGCACGACACCGAACAATGTCTTCACAGGCCTGAATTATTACACGGACTACTATCTTTTCTGGTACCTAGCGCCAGGTGGACCGTACCAGCTACAGGGACCCACCCAGGTTCTCCGAGATGACCGGGCCTACTGGGTCTGGATCAACCGGGATAACATGGTAACAGTCCCATGAGCGGCAGCAGAAGATGAAAAGGGGACAACGCCACTCCCCTTTTTTAATTTTTATTGTTTTTGAGTAAAACAAATTAACATTTAAGATGGAATTTTTGCGTTTCTGCGTTAGATTGACGCACCAAAACGTTTTTAAGCGATAAATTGACATTAAAGGATATGGGATAAAAACCCAAAAAAAAGGAGGAATAATAAGTGAAATTTAGGAATATAGATTCTTTGCTGGCTATTGTACTTGCAACATTGATAATTTTATCGATGTCTTCATTGACAGTACTTGCGAAGCCCGTTGCGCCGAATCCAGGAACGTCGTGGCCTGGGGGGACCGTCTGGGGTACTGGGTTGCGTCTGGAGAATGGCATTTATGCTGGCGCTGCGTGGTTCGGAGCTGGATCATCCGAAATCAAGATCGCAGCCCCTCCCGACCCGGTAGACGGTGTGCTTGTGGAGTTCCTTGAGGGCGGTACCAAATACGCCACGATCGTTAGGTTGCAGGTTGCTGCACCTCAGAGCTACAGTTACCCCGTTA
>Ga0111211_151_pt1 | contig 10137 bp, 11 predicted proteins | sample DeeMarSWOR152_54_FD_80393 | JGI IMG/M metagenome (GOLD analysis project Ga0111211, IMG submission 80393) | Hadesarchaea archaeon DG-33-1 | reverse complement strand
GCGACGTGTTAGAAGATCCTCCAGAGTGGGCCAAGCGATGTGTTGAAAAATACGGTGCAGACATGGTCAACCTACACTTGGTCAGCACGGACCCGTACATCAAAGACGCCTCTCCCCGAGACTCGGCGAGGTTGGTAGAGGAGGTCCTCCAAGCTGTCAAGGTTCCGCTATGCGTGGGTGGTTCTGGAAACCCCGCCAAAGATGTTGAGGTCTTTGAAAAAGTGGCCGAGGCGGGGGCTGGCGAGAGGCTCCTGATAAACTCTCTCAACTTGGACATGGATATCGAGAAAGCGAGCAAACCCGTCAAAGAGCACGAGCACGTGGCCATCGCTTTCACACAGATGGATTTGGATAAGGCCAGGGAGCTAAACCGAAGGCTCTACGATTACCTATCAAAGGACCAAATCGTTATGGACACTAATTGTGCGGGGGTAGGTTATGGTCTGGAATACGGGTTCACTATCGCGGAGCGGGCCAGGCTTGCAGCTCTGAAGGGTGACCGGGAACTTCAACATCCCTTGGTCTCTGGGATATCGAACGCTTGGGCTTCCAGAGAGGCCTGGTTGGAGATGGAATCCCTGTGGGGCCCGAAGGAGATCAGAGGACCCATATGGGAAACTATAACGGCTTTGTCCATGCTATTGGTCGGCTCGGACTATCTCATGATGCTCCACCCGACATCCGTGAAAACCGTGAAAGAGATCGTCGGTTATCTGCTCAAAAGCGGGGAAGCGGGGAAAATCCCCGACTGGGCATCGGCGGAATTAGGTGGTTGAAGTGCCTAGGAAGACCATTAGTCCAATCAAAGTTTACACGCTGTTACCGAAGACCAACTGCAAGAAGTGCGGGGTGGAGAACTGCATGGCCTTCGCCGTGGAGCTCGTGAACATGGAAGCAAAACTCGAAAAGTGCTCCCCGCTCTTGGAGGATGAAAGATACAAGAAGAATTACTCGGAGTTGAAGACCATGCTGAGCCCACCCGTGAGCGAAGTAGAGTTCGGGAAAAAAGATAGGAGGGCAAAGCTCGGGGGAGAATTAGTCATGCACAGGCACGAGCTCACTTACTTGAACCCAACAATAATCGCCCTCGACGTAACCGATGAAATGAGTGAAAGTGATTTGATGAAAAGGATCAAGTTCGTTGAAGATTTCATTTACATCTACATAGGGAAAGAGCTAAAGCTCGACGCCTTGGCCGTCAGATCGGTTTCGAACGAACCAAAAAAGTTCGGAAAAATCGTAAAATTCGTGAGCGATAACACGGACCTGCCTCTTATCCTCTGTTCGTTGAACTCGGAAGTCATGAAGGCCGGATTGTCGGCAATCGGGGAGAGTAGTCCCCTTCTATACGCGGCAACGAAGGATAACTGGAAGGAGATGGCCGAGCTCTCTTTAAAGCACAAGTGCCCTTTGACCGTTTCTAGCCCGAATGATTTGGGCACGTTAAGATCTCTGACCAAAACGCTCCTGGACTACGGGGTGGAAAACTTGGTAATCGATCCAGGCACATTTGCTGGCGAGGGTCTATCGTCAACCATAAATGCACTCACGATGCTCCGATGGAAGGCTTGTAATGAAGAAGATAAACTATCTGGTTTTCCCTTGATGGGAACCCCGATAACCGCGTGGGCATCGTCTGATGGGGAAGGCCAATCGAAGGCCTGGCGAGAGGCACTTGTGGCGGCCATGCTGATCGAGAGGTATGCAGACATATTGATAATGCACAGCTTGGAGGGCTGGACCTTATTGCCAAACATCATACTAAGATTCAACATATACACAGACCCGCGGAAGCCCGTCTCGGTCAAGCCCGGCCTAAGGCCTATAGGTAACCCGAATGAAACATCCCCTGTCTTTGTGACAAGCAACTTCGCCCTGACATATTATCTCGTCTCGGGGGACATCGAGGCCGGAAAAATCGATTGTTACCTGCTCGTGGCCGACTCCGAGGGAATATCCCTTGAGAGCGCCGTCGCCGGAAGAAAGTTGACCGCAAAGGAAGTGGCCACGATCGTCAAGGAATCCGGGGTGGAAAAGATGGTCAAACACAGAACGCTCATAATCCCTGGAATGGCCGCGAGGCTTTCGGGGGAAATCGAAGACGAGACCGGGTGGAAAGTCATGGTGGGGCCCAGAGACTCCTCGGGGATACTGAAGTTCATCCAGGAGAAATGGAAAGAACCCAAATGACGAACAGATTCCTTTACCTTTTTCGGCTTGCTTCCCACCATGTCGGGAAAAGCTCACGTTTGCCGGGAAACATGTAAGCCGCCGTGTATTCGTCCATGAAGTCAGCATCCTTGAGCAAATCGAAGTAGGCCATCAAGCTTGCTATCTCACCCGCTTTTTTCCTTTGCTCCTGAGAAATCAGCGTCAAGTAAGCCCCGGCCACCGAGCCGTTTCCGAGGAACTTCATTTGGGCTTTGGGGAATTCCGGCAGAAGACCTATCGCCATCGCGCTGTTCAGGTCCATGTAGTTGGCGAACGCACCACAGACGTACACGTTGGCGACATCGTGCACGGACAAATTCATTTTTTTCATTATGACGCTGATGGCGGAGCAGGCCGCGGCCTTGGAATCGATGAGGTTTAGGACGTCTTTCTCGGTTATGACTATGTCTTTGCAGATGTCCGTTTCAGAAGCCGGCACCACAACGTATTCGTACCATTCCTCCCCCCTCCGGACGTGAGGGGAGTCCAGCTTCTGGTTCACCTTCCCCAAGCTATCTAAGATACCATTCCTGAACATCTCGCTCATTACATCGATTAAGCCTGAACCACAGATCCCCCTCGGCCTCGCCCCCCCGATAATGGTGTAGCTGGCCTTCAAAGTCACCGGATCTATTTTCACGTGATCTATTGCCCCCCCCACTGACCTCATCCCAAACCTTATCCCCCAGCCTTCGAATGCCGGGCCCGCGGCAGCCGTCGTCGATAGGAACCACCCCTGGCTCCCAAGGATGGCCTCGACGTTCGTCCCGATATCGAGAAGCAAGGAGATTTTCGGAGATTCATACATCCGCGAAAGCAAGACGTCCCCAATTGCATCACCACCCAAAAATCTGCTCACGCAGGGCAGGCAATATACCTCCGCTTCGGGGTTCACCCTAAGGCCTATCCGCCGAGCATCGGTAGTTACGGGTTGCCTGGGTATCTGGATGTTGGGCTCTAGAAGGGATGACGCATCCTTCCCAGAGAAAAAGTAAGTCATCACCGTGTTTCCGGCAACGCATACATTAGTTATCCAGCTTGCCTCCACGCCGTGATCAGAAGTCAGCCTCTCGACCAAGTTGTTTGTCGTCTCAATTACGGCTCTCTGCATGTTTTTTATACCCTCCTCTCTGTCCACGGTATACCCAATCCTCGAAACCAGATCTTCCCCGTACATCAGCTGCCTGTTGTAGTCCGACCCGGTTCCAACGATTTTTCCCGTCGTGAGATCTACGAGGTACACTGTAATCTTCGTCGTTCCAACGTCAATCGCCAAGCCGAAGTTCCTTTCAGAGGTATTTCCAACTTCGATATCCAAAATCTTTGGCTCCCGCAGCCCGACGGTCAAAGTTGCCCCTTCCTCTCTACAACGGCCCGCGATCGACTTCAGCTTAGAATCGACGACGCTTGAGATGCTTGGCGCTTTCGTCAATAACTGAAAGCTCTTCACAAGCTGTTTGTAGGATTGTCCGTGAAGTTGCTTGGAGGAAATAAATAGCTTTCTAACTGCGGGATCGACCCGGATATCAGGTATCACAGCATCCGAGAGTATCTTTTGCCCCTCAATCCTCGACTCCGGCGGAATCAGAACCTCGCAGTCAGACTTGCATCGAGTTAAACAGGCCAGCGCGTATCCCTGGGAGAGCTCCTCTTTTGTCAAAAGTTCTTCTTTTGGGGTGTACCTGAAATCGATCTCCCCTTTTCTTATTATTACCCTGCATTTGCCGCAACTCCCCTTGCCGCCACATATACTCCGGATATTTATTCCGGCTTCCCTCGCGATTCCAAGTATGTTATCATCTTTAGATGCGCGGACCCTCTTGCCATAGGGCTGGAAGACTACTGAGACTTGGCCCATTCTAACGACCTTTCAATTACAGATATGTAGGTATAATTAAAGATTGATACTGAAAATTAATTGTTCAAAGGATTTTCTCATAACGCCTTCTAAATCCGGCGACCAACTTTTTCACCTGAGGAAATTCTTTAACATAGGGCTCTAAGTCTGTGCGGACGGCCAGCCAAAGTTCATCGAGTTCACGTGATCGATTACTCCCTTCTCGATACTTAATTGCCTGGACCATCATCGATAGATAATCTGCAGCATGCACGAGTTTCGCCTCACGAGTGCGCTTATCGCTGTACTCCTGCCACAATTTCGAATATTCATCCCTTCTGGGTAAGCTCCGGAGAAGATCCTTGAGGGCGCTACGCTCCATGCGCTTCTTCACATCTTCAGACCCCAAGTACTTCAGAGCAGTATACGGAAAGTCAGCCGTCAAAGCTTCGGCCCAATCGTGTATCACCGCCATGCTCAACGCACGCTTATAGTCCACCTTCATCCCAGAACGTTCAAGCTCGTCCGCTAACAATAGCGTGATCGTTGCTACCTCAAACGAGTGCTGAGCCACATCCTCAACCTCGCTGAGCGGAACGTTGCACAATAGCCAACCCGTGCGAGGCATTCGCTTGAGGTTGTTGATTTTTCCTAAGAGTTCGCCTAGCCTCATCCCCCAACCACCACCAATTTTGCCTGTTTTACGCCTCTTAAGCTGCCGATGCGGTCGACAAGTTTGCAGACTTCATCAGCCGTTCCCTTCACGATGAGGACCTCTAGGCAATTTTTGGCGTCTATGTGCAGGTGCTGGACGGCGCTTATGGTTTGGGAATGTTCATGTTGGATGTCCATGAGCACGTCTATCAGCCCCCGGACGCCATGCTCATAAAGCACGAGCAGCGCGCCTAGTTGTTCGCCCCCCAGCTCCCGGCGCCATCTGTAGCTCGCCAGAAAATCACGGAGGGCATCTCGAACTGCTTCAGAACGGCTAGCGTAGCCTTGGGCTTTAAGCGCACCATCTAACTCATCGAGTAAGTCCTTCGGCAACGTTAAGCTCACTCTGGTTATTTTCTGTGCCATACTTACCTCTCTAACCTAGGTAGCACGTATTTTCAGCCTTTCTATGGGTGTAGCGGTGCTTGCTCTTTGTCTTTTGCTCTTAGAAAAGTTTAAATATTAAGAATTTAAAAAAAAGTAATACTAAAAAGGAGGTAGAACAAAATGGTCTGCTACACGATACCTCTGGCAGCGGCCTTAATTTCCTCAGTCGTGTGGAGCTCCCGGCGGAAAGGCCCAGCGAGCTGGTGGCTTACCCTGTTGCTCTCCGGTGGTGCACTGTTTGGAGTGGTCGACCACCTCTGGCACGGTGAGCTGTTTCTTCTCGGGGAGGCGCCGCTCATGGACCTGCTCCTAGGGGTCACCATCACCGCTGTGATATTTGCGGGTTGGGGGATAACGCTCGGTATAGCTAGAACATATCCAGGTCTAAGCCGCCGCATGGGCTATCGTATGGGGATCCTGCGAGAAAGCGAAAAAAGCTGATTTTCACGCAGGTTACATTCAGCTGAATTGTGGGCGGAAAGGCATTTAATTGGGGAGATCTATCTTAATACGGTGAGCTGAATGGAAGAAGCACCCGCCGAGAAGAAGCTCGTGGGAAAAATTACCCACTACTTCACTAAAATCGGGGTGGGGGTCATCGAACTCAGCGATGAGCTCAAGGTAGGCGATAAGATCTCCATCGAGGGCGCGACAACCAACGTACAGCAGACGGTGCAGTCGATGCAGATCGAACACAAAGACGTGCAAACTGCCAAAGCAGGAGACGCAATCGGCATGAAAGTTGATCAAAGAGCAAGGGAAGGAGACCTCGTCTACAAGTTGGCTTAACATCGGCTGTTAATAACGATAAGCTTTAGGAAAGGAAATTTGGCGCTGCATTGTTACTTTGGGGCATTGATCATCTTATTTTATCTGCTCCTCCATCATGTGTCCGCGTATGTAGACCTTAGCTTGTTTAATCACGGGCTCGACTGCTGACTTCACCTGTTGCGTTAGTTAAAATGCTACCGGGCAGAAAGATGAAGTCGGTCTAAAGACTATCTTTGCCTGGCCCTCTTCGACGGTTATATCTCCGATCATATTCATTTCAACCAAATTCATGCCGACCTCGGGATCGACAACTCCTCGCAGCTTTTCCCTTATTTGTTCAGCCTTTTCCATCCAACTACCCTAAACCATCTCCTCGCCTGGCCTCCACTCGAATTGCTCTTGCAGCAGCGTGTATGCGGCCGATGGTGGGATGATGCCCCGTTCGGTTATGATCAAATCAATGTATTCAGGTGGGGTGACATCGAACACTGGATTACGTATTTTGACTCCTGGAAATTTTTTGGGGTTAACTATTTCATCTGGCTCGCGTTCCTCAATTTCGACCAACCTGCCGACCAAGGTGCCGGGGTGGAACTTGTAGCTCTCAGCTGCGGCGAAAAATAACACTCGGGCTTCATGGGCGATCAAAGCCAGCTGAGATGTACCAATTTTGTTGATTACCGCGCCGTTTGCAGCGATGCTATCCGCGCCGACGATCACCTTATCAATATCTCGTATGAAGTGCCGTACGGCGGAGTCGACTATGAGCGTCGTCGGGATGCCCGCCTTGGTTAACTGGCGGACACTTATCAAACCCTGCTTCATCGGGCGCGACTCTGTCACGAAGACCTTGATGTGTTTACCTTGCTTAAATGCCGTCTCGATGATCGATATGGCACAATCGCTGTTGCAGTGAGTCATAATAACATCTCCATTCGAAACCCTGCGCGCACCTATCTCACCTATCCGCTTGACCGCGCCCCTCGATGTGCGGATGAACTCGTCGGCTTGGGAAATCACCATCTTCCGCAAGGTCCGTATATCCGCATCTTTGGCAAGCTTTGGTCTCAACGTTACGAAACGTATGGCATTTGACAAGGATACGGCGGTTGGGCGCGTACCTAACAGAAATTTGGAAGCGCGGTCGAGTTCATTTATAAATTCAGCGGGCGTCCTTGCTCTCATCATCTTCGCGGTCATCTTCAACGCTCTAGCAGCTGCCCTACCGATCCTGCCGGCCCCTCTTATCTTCATAGTTCGAATATCTTTGGCGACCCGCTTAATTTCGGCTGGGACCATAATTTTTTCCTCTCCCTTTTTTAAATGTCTATTCATAACTTAAATCAATCGGCCGTGAAATCTGCTGGACCAGAAACCTAACCAGGTAAATGTCCCCGCAGCTCGTTCAGAAAAATTTGCCCATCCGTCTTATGGGTAGAGTCCGTTTCACCGGAAATAGCCTGCTTGAACTTCTCTAAAAACTTCTCGATGCTTTGGCTCTCAACCAGCACCCGCTCGACAAGTTCGCGGAGGTCTTGAGGGTAAACCAGATATGCCATGGCCGAAGAGAGCGAGTCTCGAACCAATTTTGCCTCAGATTCCTGCATCCAAGCACCTAAAGGTTAATGAGGGCTTCCTTGAAGGTCTCCATCGCGACCAACGTCCGAACGCTCTTGACCGAGTCAAGAGAATGGAGATGATCTTCAATGAACTTATTGAGGCTTTCTAAGTCTCGCGCGCGGACCTTCATCATTAAACCATGCCCACCTGTCATGCGATGAAGTTCACAAATCTCATGACGACGAGATAAGGAGCGGATCAACTCGCGCTCATTCCTTGCATCGACGTCGACGCTCACAAATGCCATCAACTCCAGACCAAATTTTTGAGGGTTTATAATCGTTACATAACTTCTAATCAAGCCCGAACGTTCAAGTTGCTTGATTCGCTTTCTTACGCCGGAAGCGCTCAGCCCAACTTCCCTGCCCATCTTGGTGAGCGATGTCTTTGCATTCGCATTCAACATCTTCAAGAGCTTCATATCGACGCTGTCCAACTCCAAGCCTCCAACCAAACTTCCGATATGGTTTTACTCTCCCAATATTTATTTTTTGTGTGTCCAATTTTGCACATCCTATCAGCTCGCAATCGATTTATTCGATGCTGGGCAAGTTTCCAACATGCCGACCGCTGAGATCCTAACCATAGGAAGCGAACTTATCGAGGGCCTCCGTACTAACACAAACGCGACTTGGTTAGCGAGAAGACTAACGAGTGCAGGTATTCAAGTAACACAAATCACATCGGTTGCCGATATCGTGGATGATGTGGTAGATGTAATCAGAAGTGCACTGGCCCGCATGCCCAACGTACTCATTATCACAGGCGGGCTTGGGCCCACCATCGATGATAGAACTTGCGAAGCGGTCGCACTTGCAACCCGGCGAAAGTTAGTCTTGAGCCCTGCCGCCTTGAGAATCGTAGAACTCAGTTACAAGCAAATGCATGCCCGAGGTCTGGTCAGGCGCAAGGGCCTGTCGTCGGCGCGAAGGAAAATGGCGTATACCCCAAGAGGCGCGATTGCATTGCCAAACCCTGTGGGCACGGCACCTGGTATTCAACTAAAGCAGGAAAAAACGCTAATAATCTGTTTGCCGGGCGTGCCAGCTGAAATGCGGGCAATTTTCAAAAAACATGTCCATAAAAATCTGATGAAACTGAGTGGGCAAGTTCAGCACCGAGTGTCGATCAACGTTCAGGGAATCGATGAGGCAACGCTTGCACCACTTCTTGAACGGTTGGCGAGAAAATTCCGAGGCTTGGATGTGCGGTCTTATCCATCTGGAAAGGGCATAAGAGGCCGAATCGGCGTATTGCTCGTCTCCCCCACAGCTGCTGAGGTGAAAGATGCAAAAGAAACACTCAACAAATGGCTCAGCGAGTTTCGCCTTTCCTCATCCCGCTGAACGGAAGCACTTTCAACTTTTCCGCTACCGACTTGCAAGCATCGACTAGTGCACTCCCCCAACGTTGAGGGTCGTTAAACAGCAGGATTTGTTCATATCGCTCACCATATTTTTGCAGGTAGTTCGAAATGGAGTCGACAACTGATTTGATCTGCCAGACATCGAGCTCTTGGGGTACCTGAAACTGTCCGAGCGGATACACCTCTTCGAGCTCCTCTGGTACTGCACCAAAAGGCGGAATCAGCCTAATGAGTTGAGTTTGCTCGGGACTATCCACTTTAGGCCTCTCCCTTTCGAATGCCGGCATAAGCGCTAGGATGGGGAGAGCAGGCGGCTCGTAACGTTCTGTTAGCCTCTTTTCATAGCGCGTAACCTCCGGACGGCTCGCGGATTCCGGCCCAAGATAACAGAATGCTGACGGCTTGCTCACGGGGTCGAAGCGCTCGATAAATTCACGATATTTTACCAACCTCCGCAGTCCGTCGAGAAGCCGCGGATGGGCGCGGCATCTCATCTCCACATATTCCCACAATCGTCCTTCGATGATGGCCTGCCTTATCCTTCGAAGTTCGCCAAATGTAACGTGTAAGTTGTGTTTAGCTAACAACTTGACGCGTTCTTCAGGGGGGGCGTTCTTTATCTCCTCTAACGAGTGTTCAGTGCAAATGGGGCACTCACACGGCAAGAAAGTTAGGGCATCGAGGTGTAGGGTTTTGTTTTGAGTCATATACCTGCCGCCCCGCGCATACAACACGTACGCCGCCGAATCAAACAAGTCGCAGCCCATCGCCACTGCCAGCGCTAGAACCATCGGATGGCCGGCGCCAAATAGGTGAGTTGGGCGATCGAGTGGTAAATGTTGCTTTGCCATCATCACTAAATCCACGATCTCAGCATAGCGATAGTTTTCGAGCAGCTCAACGGGACTGCCTATGGCGTGCAACTGATAGTCGAGCTTTCCGACTTCAGTGGCGCACTCTGCCACAAGGTCCAAAAATGTGCCTCCTTGAACTGGGCCGCACCATGCCACCTTTGGGTTTGATCTAATTTCTGCCGCCTGTCGCGCACGTTCAAGCGTTACTCTAACCGTTTCAACAGCGTGCTCCCTGCTCACCCGTGCGCCGGTTGGAAGATCAAGGATGGTTGCGATATCGGGGGCGATCGCATCTTGGTAGCTGATGATTTCCTCAGGGCACACACCTATCTCACCGTAGCGCAAAATCTGATACCCCCCGGAATCCGTCATTATCG
>Ga0111211_149_pt1 | contig 10439 bp, 14 predicted proteins | sample DeeMarSWOR152_54_FD_80393 | JGI IMG/M metagenome (GOLD analysis project Ga0111211, IMG submission 80393) | Hadesarchaea archaeon DG-33-1 | reverse complement strand
GCGCTGGGGCGAGTACGCTCGCTTGGTCGAACGTGGGAAAGGTCTAGAGTATAAACAAATCTTGGAGGAATTCGTGACAAGGGTGCACGAGGTTGCGCCCGGCGACGTTGAGGCGAAGCAGGAGGTAGTGAGGTGGATGCAGGAGCAAATGCCGGGGATAGGATTGGTGCAGCTAAGGCTATGTCAAGAATTTGCCGAGAGGCTCAGGGAGAATCTGGCGGACTTGCCCGGAGTCCAAGAGGAAATCGAGAACGAGATCGAGGAGATCGATAATTACATACAAGGATGGCCGGGTGCCTCACTTGAGTTGCGGGAAAGGATCAGGGCACACCTGCGCCTAATAAGGGATAAGCTCGAAAACATAGCGGAGCGGCATCGCATACGGATTCGTGCGCACGTTTTTGGATATCTATACATCGATAACATGCTCGTCGATGTGGATGTTACGGTGAACGTAGAGATAAAAATCCATGGGATCGGGCCACCGATCTTGCCAGTAGATTTCGAGGAAAAGTTGGAGGAATTCGAAAACGAATTAGCCGAGATCCAAGTAATGCTGGATGGAGCGCCTGAAAATGCTCCCGGCAGGCATGCGGCGGAGCGACTCGTCGAGGTGGCCATCAGACACAAGGATAATGCGGTGACGGCTTACGAGGAGAACAAAGTGAGAAAGGCCCTAGCCTTAATTCATGCCGCGAAAATACACCTCCGCAATGCAGAGCGAATCCTCGAGCACGCCAGCGAATGGGAGCCGCTATTCAAGGAGGAATGGATCCAGTGGAGGTACCAATGGGAGAACATGAAGCAGGAATGGATGGAGGAGGGGATATGGGAAAACATCATCAGAAATCGAGAGCAATTCATGGAAAACATAAGGCATGAATGGAGGAAGAGGATGCAAGGTTAGAGGATGGACATCCCCAGGGCCTCTTTCCTCTTTTCATTTTTTTAATAACACAACTCGGCTCGGCTCAGATTCATCTGCGATTTCGTAACCGCTCTCCCTCATCAGCTCCTGCGCGAAGTCTTTAATCTCAGCATGGCTTGGCATATTTTCTAAACTAAGTCTAGCGCGCGCGAACCCAACGTGCATATAAGCTTTTGCCTCAACGAAGTCGCACTCGGCTCGTTCGATGAGCTTCGCATACCCTGGAGCGTCCTTAAGATTCAACCCTTCGACTAACGTCAGGCGAATGACTTTTCGGCATTTGAAAGATGGCATTAACCCGAGGCTTCGATTTAATCGTCCCCAACCATCATTAACCTGTGCCTGGCAAATCGTTCTATATGTTTTGGGGTCTGGCGCAGTTACCGAGATGTAAAGTTGCGTTGGCTCCGATATTTCTGCTAGACGATCTGGATGCAGACCATTCGTTACCAAAAATGTTGTCATCTCCCGTTTGTGACATTCTTCGATGAATTCGCTTATCTTGGGGTAAATAGTCGGTTCCCCAGCTAGCGAAATTGCGCAGTGTTTCGGGCTTTGAGCTTCCTGTAACTTTTTTCTATTCACATTTGGATTTCCCCCAAATCCACTCAAAAGTTGTCTCTGTGCCAAAATCGCCTCGTCCAAAATATCATTCGGCTCATCGACTTCGCCAATCCAGCTTGGATAGGTCACATCGATGTTCCGCCAACAAAATAGACACTTATGATCGCAGAACGGGAGGCTCGGGGTCAGCTGCAGGCAGCGATGGCTCCGGATGTCATAAAATTGCTGTTTATAACAAAAGCCGCGATTGAGCAAGCTCTTTCTCGTCCAATGGCACACTTTGACAGCACTGTGTTTGTTTTTACCCACGAAACGATATCCGCTTCGCTCAAGGTCGACCAGCTCATGAGCTGATATTGCCATATTCATCAACTCGGTTGTCTCAGTGGGCTCATGGGGATTTAAAGAATTCGAAAGAAAATCACCGTTAAAACAGATTAAATTAAAAAGGACGGAAAAAACGTCGATATGCTTAGTTGACCTCATCATTTGGCATCTGTTCGGTTGCTTGGGCTTTTGATTTCAATGTTTGCCGCAAAATTTCTAACAAGCGCTTTTGAGCTTCATACAGCTTGCCCTCACCATTCATGCTAGCCGCCCCAGCATGGCCGCCGCCGGTACCGTTGAATTGTTTAGCCAGCTCGGACATCAACTTGCCCAAGTGCAGCTGGGTCCCCTCGATTAGCTTCTCGCGCGCTCGCCCGCAGAGCCTTATCTTATCCTTCTCCTGAGAGCCGACGACTGCAACATCTGCGCCTATCCTGACCAACATCGCAGCCGCATCTGCCTCAAAGGAGCTCAATTTGGAAAGTGCAACCAGCCTATTATCGATCTTGTATAACCTTAACCTCCGAGCTGCCTTCAGCATCGCGATCCGCCTCGATGGGTCCTCCGGCAGCCTTAGAGCTTCTAAAACTCGCGAGTATTGGGCGCCCACTTTGACAAGTGCATCGACCGCCTCAAACGTGGCGCCCTTTGCGAACCTAAATTGCCCGGTATCGCTGATTATGCCCGCCAATAAGAGGAATGCCATCTCGGGTGTCAGCTCGGCTCCAAGTTCATGGATGAGCTCAAGGATGATTTCAGATTCAGATGCCGATTCTTCCCGCACAAAATAGTGCTTCACATGCTGCCTCATCCCCTCGACCGGCCTGTGGTGATCGATCAGTACGAGCTCCGACGCTTTTTGTTTAACTTTCTCCCCCAGCTTCCCAAGGTGTTCAAAACTCGAGGTATCAACTAACACTATGATGTCCGCATCTAATGGGGGGTCGATGGTTATTTCGCGCGCCGCGGCCTTCAAGATACTTTCGGAAACTCGGCTGATGCCCTCGGAGGCGCCAGCTTGGGCCTCAGCGCCAAGTTGCTTTAATGCGTCGACAAGTGCAAGTGAGCTGCCGACAGCGTCCGGGTCAGCATTATGATGACAGAGTACAAGGATTCGCTGCCCTCGTTTAGAGGCATCGACAAGAAATTCCGCAATTTCCTTCATGGACTTTCCATTTTGATTTTTTGTTAAGCAGCCGTGCTTCCTGGAGGTTGTCTTGTCTTGAGCGCTTCCTGCAATTTATCTCGCATCTCTCGCAGACGTTCAACGACGCGTCCCTCTTGACGCTCAACGGTTTTTATGCGAAGGTCGAGGGTCTCCTTTCGTTCAGTCAGTTCCTTTTTCAAATCGTCGCGTCCCGCTTTAATCAAGATACTTCCAACGCTTTTGTAAACGGTGGCACCCTCCTTCAACTTACCTAGCTCCTCAAGCGCCCGCTCAGTCTCATGTAAAGCTAGCTCGAGCTGCTGCTTCTGGACGGTCAATGCTTGGGCCTGTTGCTGGGCCTGTTGAAATTGCGCCATCTGATGGCGCAGCTGTGGTGGTAGCTCTTCCATTTAATCCCTCCCTGCCTTGATGACATCCCGCGCCACTATAGTCCAACGCAGGAATGAATTCAAAGCCGCGCGCAGTGCCGCTGTATCCCTTGCATCTATCTCTAGACATAAAACGTTTTTCCTCCGCGCGACGCCGACCCTGCACCTAGTGGGCTCAGGCAGGAGTTCCTCCGGCTTCAGAGAACTATATATCGCGCGTGCCTTTTTTTCATCTTCAAAGACGAGCTCTACGCTGGCGCTTGCTTGCCTTGTTTTTACCACTAGATCACCTCGAAGTGCGTTATGTGCAATATCGGGCCAACTGGTCCAGCGCTTGGATCCGCATGGAATTCGACCCGGAGTTTCCCATCATCTCCCACCATGGCAACACCACCAGCGCTCGGCAGCTCTTCGGTAAATTGCAAACCCCATAACCTGCTGATGAGATGGGCAAAATTTCGTGCTATATTTTGCTTGCTCACCACGATTTTAACATCCACGAGTCGAACCTTTTGGCCAAGATCCTTTTGAAGCTTAACATCACCCAGTTCGATTCGAGCATTCAGCCATCGCCAACCGGTAGCAACATCTAAAAAACGCAACTCCCGTAATTGGTTAGCATGACTCCCGATGATCATGACGAGTTTATGATTACGGGTGTTTGCAAATGATGCAAGCTTTCTTACTGACTTAATCCCTCGAGGTGCGTATTCAGCATTTGGTAAAACTCTCGTCAACTCCCGACCCAGTAATCTTGCACGATGACAAGGCCGCCTGGAGGTCGTGATCAGCAATTACCTCGCCTTGACTTTGTGGACGACCTCCGAGCGCAATTTGAATAAGGTCCGTGAGCCGCAGTGGGGACACTTGACATTTCCTGGTCCAGCCTTCTCAAATGTTCGATTGCAGTTGCCGCATTTGTACATCTAATTCCCCCTAGCTTTTGCTTTCAACTGCAGGCCTTACTTCAGCCGGTTTTGCAACGAGTGTCGAGGGGACGTATGCCGCGCCCGCGAACTTTGTTCCGCAGCGGCGGCATTGCCAGATCGCGGTGTCCAAGCGCTTGACCTTTATCGCTCCGCAGCTTGGGCATTTATGTGACTGTCTCTGTTTGCGGTCTATTTCGACGATCAACTTGCGTGCTTTCGTGCCGTATCGCGGGCCAAACTTGCCAGCGAGCCCGATTTTTTTCGTCCGCCCCATTAGATCACTCTATATGCTTACGAAGTTCTGGTGCTCGACTGCGGGCCAACTCATAGGCCAGTTCGAGTTCCTCTGGGGTAAAGCAGCCAATGCCGCCCTTTTGCATAGCGCAGATGCTTCCATCTTCCATCGTCGTTATGGTTATCCGCGCGTCCATCACGTTTTCCTCATCGAGGCAGGGATCTACCATCAACTTCTCATTTATTTTTGCGATGGTAACTGCGATTGGCTTCTTGCGGATCGGAAACTCGGGCAATGTCCAACCCTCGATTCCTTCCGTTTTCATGTGCCAAAGCGCCGCTATCGCCGCCAAAGCTGAAGCATCGATTAGGTTTCCATCGTGGTCAAGCATGTGGATGTCAACGAATACCGCCCACACCTCCTCGCCTGGTGTTATCGAGAGTTTGTCCAGATCGATCGCTCCAGATTCACGTATGCCTCGATCAACCACTCGAGCTAACTCAATCGCATTCTCATCTGGCCTCCCTGGTTCAAAAGTCGGTGAAGCTAGCGGTAGCAACTCTGCATTCACCATGAGCACACCGCTGCTCGGCGAGTCTGGATATGGCTCAGCGCGTTCGATTTTCACGCCGGCAAATACCTGGGTATTGCCGAGCTTGACTAGAGCTGAACCCTGAGCAGGTTTGACCAAGCCAGTTTCTACGGATATTTCACGATTCTGGTCAAGTGCGCGGGTATCTACTCGTTTCTCTTGACGCGCAAGGTCGACGATGTAGTCACGCTTGACGCTTGAGACTATTTCGTACATTTTATTCCCCCTCCGGTTTGATTGAATATCTCTCCCTGAGAGCCTGCTTCTGCGCCTCATAAATCTGTTCGCAGCCCTTAAAGGCGAGGGCAAGGGCATTCTTAAATTCTTCGGCTGTAAAGTGTCCGTCCATCTGGAGCAACGTTATCAACTTTTTCCTAGGCATCAGCGCGATGGGCATGTCACTTGTCCCCCAATTGTCCTCCTGTTTATTTAGGTCGAGCACGATCGTACCATCCACCTTGCCAACTGCAGCAGCTGATATCAGATCGCGCATAGGCACGCCGGCATCGGCGAGCGCGACCGAGGCCGCAGTTATCCCAGTTGTGCGCGTCCCCGCATCCGCCTGCAGGATCTCGATGAAAACATCGATCACAGACTTCGGGTAGAGCTCGAGGAATACCACGGGTTCAATTGCCTCCCTGGTAACTTTGGATATCTCCACCGAGCGCCTGTCGGGTCCTGGCCTCTTCCGTTCATCAACCGAAAATGGGGCCATGTTGTAACGGCACCTCAGCACAGCTGTGTCGGGCTGCTGAAGGTGCCTCGGGTGCATCTCCCTTGGCCCGTAAACTGCTACGAGCACCTTATTTTCGCCCAATTCGACATAGGCTGAGCCATCCGCTCGCTTCAGAAGCCCAGCCTGTATTTTCAGGGGCCTTAGCTCATCAGGCGTGCGGCCATCAAGCCGCTTTCCGTCGATGATGAGTTTTTCGGGTTTCTTCATTCATGTTCCTCCTTCTAATTTTATCTTTTCTATTATATTTTCTAACATAAGGCGCACCCTATCGGTCAAGCCCGAGGTATGCGCCTCCCGCTCGATCATGAGCAAAGCCTCAACCACTGCGTTTACCATCCGAGGGTCATCCCCCCATATCATTACCCTTCCATTTTGTCCGACTTTAATTTGACATCCGCTCGCATTCTGCATTGCAGCTATCATCGATCCTTTCCTTCCGATGACGCGGGGGATCTTCGTCGGCGTCAACTCCATCAACTTACCTCCTGTGACCTTGCCCATACCGGCTTCACCCGCTTCGAGCTGGACTCGCATGAGCTCGTTCACGTCTTTTACATTTGCCATCACGACATCGCCCATGCTTAGGTACTGACTGATATCCTCCATGAGCAGGTCGACCTTCCTCTGCAACAGGTCCGATACGAAGAGGTTGCCGACATACGGCGAGTTCAAGTCCAAAATCCAGCCTGAACGGTGGACATCTATTACCACGCCTATGACGGCATCCCCACGTTTTGGAATATAACGGCCTTGGAGAGGGATGATGCGGATATTCTGTCCACGCAGGTCCGCAAGGCCGACGATCGATGCATAGATGCGGTCGCCCTCACGGAATGCCCCTTCACGGATAAAGTAGCCGCCTTCCGCAATCAGTTGTCCAGGCACGACTAACTCGCGATTTTGGATGTGAAGCATCTAAAGCACCTTGGTCTGCGCCTCGCCCCGCGTCAGCTCATTGAGCTTGTCGAAAAATTCAGCTTGCAAGCCCGCTGGGATCTCAACTACCACCACCCATGAGCCATCGTTCAGCCACTGTTCCTTCTTGACCGCCGCAAACCCCTTTACCACCATCGAAGCCTTGCCAACATAGGTCGTGGGTATCTTGATTGCAATTCTCCTGGTCTCGAATTTCAAGGGCAGGATTGGCCGGAGCTCCTTTACGATTGGGGGGAGCTGCTCCTCAGCGCTCTTGAAAACTTCGACGTGCACGCGCGCCTTCTCCATCGCACTTTCGATGCGCGCGGGCGGGTGTGGTAAACCAGTTTGAGGGTTAATGGATCGCCTTGAGATCAGAGTCACAATTTGTTTCAGCTTTTCATCGCACATTTTCCGACGTTGCTCGGTGGTTATCTGAATTTCTCCCCGGCGGATTATCTGTTCAGCAGTCTTCAACACGTCGGTTGTGCCAAACGCTTTCTGTACCATCTCCTCGGATGCCTTGTCTCCTTTCTTTGAGTCTTTGAATATTTTGTCGATCGCGAGGACGTTTTTGATATCGACGCTCTGACCCGATTTGAGGGCTAAAGCCAATTCTGGGTCGACTAAAACCTCAAAATTCGTGCCATGGCTGGATAACCTAGCAATCACCGCATCTTCTAACCTTACCATATTGACCCGCTACTCCTAGCGGGTTTTGGCCGGAGTTTTTGGACCAAGTTGCCGTATATATTTTGTTATCTCGTCCGAAGTCAGCTTCTTGAACTTCTTAGTCTTTGTGGAGATTATCGCCATCTCCACCTTGTCGGACTGAAGCTCACCTTCGATAACAGCGCGTAGCCCTTCCAGTGCTAGCAAAATTGCATCGTCCATCCCCATCTTCTCGTCGTACTTACGCTCGATCGCATCTCTGACTGCTGGCTCCCCTCCGCCTATCGCGTGTGCCCTGTACGCTGCAACCACGCCACTCGGATCTGTCTCAAATAAGTGAGGACCATTGCCGTCAACACCAGCGATCAAGAGCCTCACACCAAATGGCCGTACACCCCCATGTTGGGTGTAGAGTTGCTCGATGTCGCCAATGCGCTTGGCCAGCGTCTGCACGTTGATGGGTTCGTCGTAGCGTAGGCGGTTTATCTGGGCCTCTATGCGCGCATGATCAATCAACACCCGCGCATCCGCTATCAAACCCGATGCTGCTGCTCCTATGTGCTCGTCCACCTGAAATATCTTCTCGATCGAAACTTCCTCGACCAACTTGGTGGGAAACCGTTTTTCGGCAGCCAAAACCACGCCATCTTTGACCTTGACGCCCAAGGCGGTTAAGCCTCGCTTGACAGCTTCTTGGGCATATTGAACTTGGAAAAGCTTGCCATCTGGGCTAAAGACGGTAATCGCTCTATCGTATCCTGCACCAGGTGGTACAAAAGCCATTCCTTACACCTCGTAATATGATGATTATGATAGCTATATTTTGTAAAGCGGAGCCGTATTTAACCCTTTGCTTGGTGGGTTTTCTTTTGAATTCATGACCTCTTATTTCAAAAAGATTTTGCCGGATCTTCGGCCAGTCACTCGTGAGCGAGATTCATCTTGATTCTGGAAATCCTCGGCCGAACATCGTGTGGCCTACTAATCGCTAACCCAGCCTCCAAATTTTTAAGATAAAAATCCACCCTCAATCAAAGTAAGCAGAGCAGAGCTCCGCAGGATAATACAAAAACTAAAGAAGACTTTTGAAAAAGAATATGTTAGGTCAGTAGTTTACGGCACTTGCAATCGTCACTTCTAAATAGCAAGTAATGCAGAATTCAAAACGCGGCCGGGGTGGGGTAGCGGTTAACCTTCGGGACTGTGGAGGCATCCCGCGGACATCCCGCGACCCGGGTTCGAATCCGAGGCCAGCTCGGCGAAATTCCCGGTCCCGGCCCTTTTCTATCTCCGCGTCCACAGTATGAAAACCGCTGCAACCACGATGATGACGATCGCTATCACAACGCCGACCGTCAGCCACGGAAACTTGGTATCGGGTGCAACGTCGTAGCTGATGGTACCCTGCGCCCCTCCAAAAGTTGCGGCGAACGTGCTTGCTCCATTTTCATCTTCCCAAGTGTAAGTGTTTCCAACGTTTGAATAGCCCGGAGGCAATCCACTTACCGTTGCACCCTCTGGGACATTTAGGTTTAAGGTGATGTCACCTCCTTGGAGCTGTTCGGGCAGCTGTTCCAGTTCAATGCCTGGCATCATGTCCGCCACAGGCATACCGAAATCCCACCGTGCCTCATTTCCAACCTTGGGCAGCTCGAATGTCAACTCCCCTTCAATCGTGGTTTTATCTGAGGCAAAGATCATCTCAAGACTTCCTTCTACTCCACTCGCTTCGAGTTCAATTGTTAGACTCAACCTCGTCGGCGAAGTGCTCATTGTTGCATCGATGCTCAATGGCAATTTCGCGCGGAACTCCTCGTTTTCAAACACAGTTCCCGATAGCTTTAGGGAAAATGCAGCGGTCAGTTTTGATTCGCTCCAAGAAAATTTCGTGCATGAGATATCTTCGATTTTTAAATCAGCGAGCTCGGGAGGAAGCCCAGGTACCTCAAAACCAGAAAAGCTGATATCTCCTAGGCACTTCCCATCGAACTTATCGAGCATCAGATTAATTTGCTCAGAGGTCATGTGGAGTAACAATTGTGCTTCGGGAGGCAAGTTCTCAATCTTGGTTTCGGAAAGGGTAACGCTGCCGTCTGCCCAAATATCTAGACGACCGGAGCTTGGTGACGAGATCTCAATGCTTAGGCTTGCACCCGTTATGGGTATTTGAGCTAAATTTTCCATCACTTCTTCCGCAGGCGGAGCCTCCGCGCTGACCTCGATGTGGCCTTTTCCATCAGGTCTCAGTTCAATGGTCATGTCGATTTTCACGTCTTCCGCTTGGGCTTGGGCGCAGACTGTAGATACGAGCAGGCCTAACATGCAGAGTGCCAATCCGGCGGTATACTTTCTGATAAATTTTCACCCGCTTTTCTTTTGATTCCAAAATATTAAAACTTAGGTAATCCAAAACGGACACGATTTTTGATGTGGCAAACGATTTTATAGGAGTTCATCCCATAGATAGAATAGTCCACACCGCGGTGTATGGATGGCGTCGATCCGAGTTGCGGCTTAGCTGGCCGCGCAATGACAGATTGTTCTCTTGGTGTGGATAAACTAATGTGGACCCGAACAAGCCGGGCGACCGGAGAGCTTGGGTCCGAGATAGGTCCGGTACCCCGCAATTTCTTAACTTGTGACCATTTAACTCCGGTTTATTCTGCCGGAGGCCACTGCTATTGGGGTCCGGCTAAGCCATGCGAGTGGTGGGCGCGGTCGCAAGATCGTGGCCCCGCATACGGCTCAGTAACACGTAGTTAACCTACCCTCAAGTCTGGGACAACCTCGGGAAACTGAGGACGATCCCGGATGGGCGAGGGACGCTGGAATGATTCTTCGCTTAAAGCTCCGGCGCTTGAGGATGGGACTGCGGCCTATCAGGTAGTTGGTGGTGTGACGGACCACCAAGCCTACGACGGGTACGGGCGATGGGAGTCGGAGCCCGGAGATGGGGACTGAGACAAGGCCCCAGGCCCTACGGGGCGCAGCAGGCGCGAAAACTC
>Ga0111211_148_pt1 | contig 10452 bp, 15 predicted proteins | sample DeeMarSWOR152_54_FD_80393 | JGI IMG/M metagenome (GOLD analysis project Ga0111211, IMG submission 80393) | Hadesarchaea archaeon DG-33-1 | reverse complement strand
GGGGCCCGCCGACCTTGCCGAGAAGCAGCAGCTCGTGAAGGAGGTTATAACAAGTTAGAGGTGAGGTTATGGAAAGGTTGAGTGCGACGATAGAGGATGTACGGGTCTGTAAGATAAGCAAGATATGGCGGAAGAAGCCACCAGGGCTGACGATTGCGGATACCGATGCTGTAATAGTGGTGGCTAAAACTTCAGACGGGCGAACCGTGAGCACGACGTTTTACTCACGACTAAAATCGGACGGTACTTTCAGCACATCGGCGCTCCGCGGGGGTGGCAGGGCCAAGCAGCAGCGATTTGCGAAGTTCCTCAAATACTACAAACTGGCCAAGGATGTGGAGCGCTATAACGTCCGTGAGGGGGTTGCGAACTGGGAGGGCAAAAGCGTCAAGGTGGTACCCTACAAGCGCGGTGGCTACATCTACGTGCCGTAGGAGGTTAAACATGGCGGAGAAAAAAGAGAGGAAAGCGGTCGAGATAGTTGACATGGCTCCGGCATTTGTCAAGGAGACGATAAAGAAACCGTTTGAGTCGGTGATCGGTGTCTCGAAGGAGAAGGGGGGAGGGTGGAAACTGCTCGTTGAAGTGCTCGAGCGAAGAGCGATACCCGACGCCCAGGATTTGATCGGCAGGTACGAACTCTCGCTCAGCGAGGATGGCGGAGTACAGGGGTTCAATCAGGTGCGGGTAAGGCGCAGGTCTGATCGAGAGGGATTAGAATTTATGACATGACCCGTATCGAGCACATCTTTTTTCACGTTTAAAGGTTGAGAAAGCGAGAACAAAATCGTGGTCACGTGCCAGAAATCCTGCTAGTTGCTGAGGCGAAGCACCGCGACGCAGGCCGGGGGATAGCACGGGTAGACTCAGAGGTGATGAAAAAGTTAGGTATGGTCAGCGGGGACATCGTCGAGATTAAGGGGAAGGGGTCTGCTTACGCGATTGTTTGGCCGTGTTATCCCGAGGATTCGGGCAGTGGGATAATTCGGATCGATGGTAACATTCGGAGCAACGCAAGCATTGGAATCGGTGAGCGGGTTGAGATCAGGAAGGCCGCCGCCGAGAAGGCTAGGAGAATAGGTGTTGCCCCGACGGAGCCGATAAGGATAGTGCGGGGCGACGAGTACATCCGCAAGGTGCTCGAGGGGCAGCCGATCATCAAGGACCAGCAAATCCGGGTCGATATTTTAGGTAGGGCGCTCACGTTCATCGTCACCTCCACCCAGCCAACTGGCGTTGTTATCGTCGCGCCCGAAACCGAGGTCTCGCTCGCGGAGAAGCTGATCGAGGCCCTCCGGACCTACGTCACCTACGAGGACATCGGCGGGCTGAAGCGCGAGGTCGGACTCATCCGCGAGATGGTTGAGCTGCCGCTGAAGCACCCCGAGCTCTTCCAGAGGCTGGGGATAGAACCTCCTAAAGGGGTTTTGCTCCACGGCCCCCCTGGGACTGGGAAGACGCTGATAGCGAAGGCGGTGGCGAACGAGACCGATGCGAACTTCGTTTTCCTCTCGGGCCCTGAGGTGATTGGCAAATACTACGGAGAATCAGAGGCCCGCCTCCGGGAGATATTCGAGCAGGCGGAAGCGAACCCGCCGGCGATCGTGCTCATTGATGAGATAGATGCAATAGCCCCGAAGCGCTCAGAGATGACGGGCGAGCGGATGGTCGAGCGTCGTGTGGTGGCGCAGCTGCTTTCGTTGATGGACGGGCTGAAGACGCGGGGGAGAGTTGTTGTGATCGGTGCGACAAACCAACCGGGTCTGTTGGACGAAGCCCTGAGGCGAGGGGGAAGGTTCGACCGCGAGATCGAGATAGGGATCCCGGATCGAAACGGGCGCTACGAAATCCTGCAGATTCACACCCGAGGGATGCCGCTCGCGGAAGATGTCGACCTCAATTACCTCGCCGACATAACCCACGGCTTTGTAGGGGCCGACCTCGCTGGGCTCTGCAAGGAGGCGGCGATGAGCGCCCTGCGCAAGATCCTGCCAAAAATCGAGATCGAGAAGGAAATCCCGGCTGAGGTCCTCAAAGCGCTTGAGGTCACGATGGACGATTTTTCAAACGCGTTCAAGACCGTGACCCCCAGCGCGATGCGGGAGGTTTTCATCGAGGCCCCAAACGTACACTGGGATGACATAGGCGGCCTAGAGCAGGCGAAACAAGAGCTGGTCGAGGCGGTGGAGTGGCCGCTCACGTACCCCGAGGCCTTCGAGTACTTCAAGACCAAGCCCCCCAAGGGGATTTTGTTGTTTGGACCTCCCGGCACCGGAAAGACCATGCTGGCGAAGGCCGTCGCGACCGAGGGCGAGGCGAACTTCATCTCGATTAAGGGACCCGAGCTACTCAGCAAGTTCGTGGGGGAGAGCGAGCGAGGGGTGCGCGAGATATTCAGGAAGGCGAGGCAGGCCGCCCCGTGCATAATCTTCTTCGACGAGGTGGACGCGATGTGTCCAACCCGGACTGTCAGCTTCGACTCGCACGTCTCAGAGCGCGTGGTGAGCCAGATGCTGACCGAACTTGATGGGCTGGAGGAGCTGAAGGATGTGCTCGTGGTGTGCGCGAGCAACCGGCCCGACATGATCGACCGGGCGCTGCTGAGGCCGGGCCGAATCGACAGGCTGATTTACATCCCGCCGCCTGACCTGAAGGAGCGCGAGGAGATCTTCAAGGTCCACCTCAAGGAGAAACCCATTGCGAAGGATGTTTCCTTGAGCGCGCTCGCTAGGAAGACCGAGGGCTGCGTAGGTGCGGACATAGCGGCGATATGCAGGGAGGCGGTGATGCTTTCGCTCCGGGAGGCGATCAAGCCCGGCATGGGCAAGGAGGCGATGCGGAAGGCCCTCAAGGACAGGCAGGTCGAGCGCAAGCACTTCGACGAGGCGATAAAGAAAGTCCGGCAGACGATGACCCCGGATACAATGAGGCAGTACGAGGAAATAATATGCGGGAGTTCATGCGCTATGTCGAGGCCCGAAAGGAAAGGGAAAAACCCTACGGGTAAGAAGGCTGGATGGAGGCGAGCCTCTGTCAGTGAGACCGCTAGCCAAAATAAAGGTCTTGGGGAAGAGGGGGACCAAGGAGCCTTTCAGAATCATTGGGCAGAAAAGAAACTATTTTTACATCCCAGCGAAGACCCTCGAGAAACTCCTGAAAATTAACGAATCTTACAAGGAGTTGAGTAGGGGGAGAGGCAAGACGAAGTCACTCAGCAAGCCAAAAATCGTGGGCAGAGGCGGCGCACTTGGTTTCAATCCATTTCTTGTGAGGGGGAACGCTGCCCCTGCATCCTTGCGGAGGACTTAGCGGCTTCGGGTGGTCAACGAAGCGTATCGAGAGCTTTTACAAAGGAAGCAGGTAAAGACCAAGAAAACAGCGACTTAATTTTCCAGCCATAATCAATCAGAAATAGCATTCCCTGCAAGCCCCACCTACGCTTTTCTCTTCGCCAGCTCCTTTGAGTAATGCTCCCTAATGCTCTGGTCCCAAGCCTCCATTATGCCGTAGTCCAACATCGTTTCGATTCCGGCAAGCGCAGCGCGGAGGCTCACCCCCACCAGCGGAACCCCAGCGACCGAGATGATAACATCTGCGTTGAGCACCACGCCCTTGTCCAAAATCTTATCGAGCAACTCGACGAGCCCGCACTCCCGCGTCGGCCTCATTTGTTCAACCTCACAAAGCTGAATGGTGCCCAAGGCCCCGTGAACCGCACCGAGAACCCTTCTTGCTCGTTTATTTGGCGGAGCACCTCTCCGAGTTTTTCGACCTTTCCATCGCTGACCAAGCACGATAGGCCTAGCACGAGTTTCTTATCCTTGAACCGCTCGGGCACGAACCTGCTTCGCTCCTCCCTCGCCTCCTCGACATGTTCTTCTATCTGCCCATGGAACTTTTTGGACCAATCGCGAACCTGAGCTGCCACGGCCTCCCTAATCATCTTTTGGAGCTTTCGTTCGAGTAGGTGGGCTTTTCCCTTGGGGGCTACTTTGATATCTTCCGCGAGCCACCCAATCTCCTGGTTGTCTTTTTCAATCCTCCGCGCTAACAAGGAGGCGTCACAGAAGATCTGTACCGTGTGTTCCGACTTCCCTTTGAGCCTCTCGAGCTCACCTTTAAATCGGGAGTAATTCTCGCTCAGCCATCCCTCCACCGCGCCGTCGTCCCCCTTGACGATAGAATCGAAAGAGAAAGGTAGCACCATGCCGAACCGCTTGGTGGCTTGGTCGATGATATAGTTGTGGGTGAAGACCCAGCGCTTCACGCGCTCCTCGTCCTTGGACTCATAGGGCTTGGGCGGGCAAACGTGTACTACTGCAGCGATGTCGTTATGCGGAATCGTGTAAACTTGGGCCTTGTCTATCCCTATCTCTCTCAGTGACAACCCATCGCCGCAGCTGGCTATACAGTATAGGTACCTCCCCTCGGTCGCTTTTTGGATCCCGTTCACGATGTGGCCTCCCTTGCCCACTCCTGCGGGTCGGCTAGCTTACGGATGGCCTCGTCCGCTACTTGGTCGAGCCCATCTCGCACGGACCTCACGCACTCCTCGATTCCGTTCTCCCGCTTGATGCGTTCAAGTGCCTCGTCGAGTTCGATGAGAGCGTTGCCGAGCCGCTCCACCTCAGCATCGGTCAGCCCACCCGACTCCATCCTCCGCAGCGCTTGGTGCTCGAGCACCTCTTGGATGACTTCGGCGAGAGCGACTACCAGCCCCAGCAACCCTTGTTTGAGGTTGTACTCATCGATCTCGATTGCCATGTTTACCACCTAGGGGATCGGGGCCTGTCTTGGCTTCAGCGGGCTCATCCAGCCACAGATTGGACAACCCCGTTCGAGCAGATCCTCCTCCGGACACTCGTTTCCACAGCCCGGGCACTTCGCCTTTTTCACGTTTATCTCTTTCCATGCAGGGGCATTGAGGTTGACGCCGCTCGGAAACTCGAGACCATATTTCGCGGCGGTTTCGAAAGAGGCGAGTGCGGCGCGAATCTTTATGCCCAACAACTCGGTACCGGCGACCGAAACCGCGATGTCGGCGTCTAGTACGAGTCCCTTGTCGAGAATCTTCTCGATTGTTTGAGCTAAGTCGCTCGGGCCCTCTCTTGTCGGGGCAATAGCTACCATCATCCACACCTACCTATTCCCTGGGCTTTTTCTCCTCGGACTCCTGCTTTGCGAGTCGCTTCTCGCGCGCCTCGAACCTCAGCCCGTAGAGCCTCTCCTTCGGCTTCACATCGGAATACTTGGGCTTGCTGGGCACGGCCGACCAGCGGGGCTGCACCAGCCTGGATTGCTTGGCGGACTCTTTCGAAGGCATGAACGAGACCGCAAGCGGACCAAGCTTGCTTGGTTGCTCCGCCTTTCTGGCTGCCATCCCGCGCTCGTGCTTCCACACCTTCATCTTGTACCGCTCCCTCGCGTGCAGCAGCTTGACTCTCGATCTGTCCCTGCTCAGCTTGCTCCGCGCAACTGTTTTAGATATCATGGCCTTTCGCCTGCGCCTCCTCAGCCCCCCGACCCCTATCGCTGTGCTGGTTCCCATCTCTTCACCTCCCTTATTTTTTTCAGTTTGATTTCGAGGGTGCCGTTCTTGAAAGAGGCACCCATGATTTCTTTAACCTGTTCAACTCCCGCAATCGAGACATCGCCCTCGACATCGCCACCGGGTGTATGAATCTTGATCTTGAGCGCGCTGCCCACGGTCTCGAACTCGATATCTTCCTCCTTCACACCGGGGAGCCCGACCATGACCAAGATATGATCTCCCATGTCGAAAACGTCCACTAGCGATTCCCTAGGCTTGGCCTCGGCCTCGATTGGTTTCGGCTTGATTTCGATTCGCGGCGCTTCGGGGGCTGGAGCGGTGGACTCAGGGCGGATGTAGCGAACGGTCCGCCGGTACTCGACGGTGAATGGGCCCTCTTTGCGCCCCTTCCGGATCTCTCCCTCTTTGGCGAGTGCATCTACTGTCCTCGCCAGCTTTTCTAGGTCGTGAAATATGTTGCCAAAGAGGAGCCTGCATAGCTGCATATGGTGCCTTTTCATCCTACCCACCAATTCCCAAAATATCGATGCGGTGCTTGAGCTTCGTCTCCCTAGCACGCTTTGCTATCTCGAGCGCCTCGAGGAGCTCTGTATTGATCCGCTCATACTCCTCCTTCGTGATCTCCCCGAGCTCGTAGAGCATCCGGTTTTCCTTTATCGAGTCGCTTATCTTTTCAGGATCATAGACTTCCCGAACGGCGAAGTCCCGTATGGTCTCCAGCAACCAGATTATGTCGAAGGGCGGGATCGAAATTCCGAGCATTCGGAGAACTATGTCATCGACTAGGAAGGGCACCTCACCTACCTCCAACTTTTATTGTTGCGAAGTTGAAAGGGGGCCATGGGCCAGTGCACTGGATACTCAGCTGCTTGAACTTCTCCTCCAGCGCTTTGGCCGCGCCTAGGAAAGCTTCCACTTTTTCTTTCGCCACTAGATAAAACGCGTTCAAGATCAAACGCTTGCTGAAACGCTTGCCGAGCTTGCATTGGGTCGCCAGCTCGCGAAGCGCCTTGATCTTAGATGCAAATGCGTTCTCGTCAAACTCGGTCCCCTCCGGCAGGGTCACCTTAACGCCGAGTTCGACCTTGCCCTCGACCTCATTTAGGGCATTTTTCAAATCACCGCGCACCCTCTCGAGCAACCCTTTGAGCACCCCCTCATTTTTGAACGCCATGCCGAAAGCCATCGGCACGACCGGGTACTTCTGCATCACAAGCGTTATGACTTGGTTATGGGTGCGTATGTTGTCCTCGGTGAGCACGTATTCCTTGAAGGGGGCGTTGCTCACGACCGCCGCGATGTCTCCAAAGGGTATGGCGTACACCTCGCTGTTGCCCTCTACACCCAGGTCTCCAAAGCTAAGCCTGCTGTGGCGCCCCTCCCAAGGGATGATGCAGTAAACGTACCTCCCCTCTTCTGGAGGTATTTTCACCGCTTCGATCTTTTTCGTTTCCTCGATTTTCTTGAGCGCTTTTGCCCTAGCTTCTCGGACCAGCTCATCCACTTTTGATGCCAGCTCAAGGACTCTGTCGTACTCTTCGACGGCGAACGCAGCTTCGATTTCGGCGAAGGATTTATCGGCACATCGCATGAGTTCGGCTGCATATTCGGGCGCCCCTGTTTTTCGAGCATCCTCAACCGCCGCTTTCACGCTTTCTACAATTTTGCTCGCTCGTTCCCTCTCTTCTAACTTCCTCTTGCGTTCTTCCTCCCACTCTTTGGCCTCGAGCAATTCCGCGTACGCGCAGTTGATTTGCTCCAGTTGCCTGAGATGCTTAGCGAAGACGCACAAATACCGCCCGTAGTGTCCCTTGAGCAAGAAAGGCCTGTATCCCTTGACGCCACCCCTACCCACTATTTTGATCCTTTCAAGCGGTTCTACCCCTTCTCCTCGATAAAGGGTTTTGTAGGCATCATTTACCTCCTTCAACCAGTCAAACTGCTCAACCAGGATGAAAAAGTACATGCCCCGATGTCCTCTGACCGAGAATGGTCTGCCCCCCCGCGTCGTCTTTCCGATAACTATGACCTCATTGAGGGGTTTTACTTTCACACACTTCACCTTGTATCTAATCTCGTATCGAACTTCGATATATATGGACATTTAAACGTTTTGTGTCGAGCTTCGAAAACATCCGGCCTACCGCAAAAGAAATTCGGCATTAAAATGGGCCTGAATTCTAGCTGATTTCGAAGGTGGTAATTGAGAAGCAAAACGATGAGCCATCAACCCTGAATCATTTTCCCTTTTTCTTTGTCTTACGCTTCGATTTCTTACGAAACCACTCATTCAATTTTCCCATGGGTTCACCTCGTTTTGAGCGATTTTACTTTTTGGCCCGTTTCTTTGCCTTTTTAATCCTTTTTATTTTCTTTACTTTCACAACTTTTTCCGCGGGGACTCTGGCCAAGTACTGGGAAACGATTCTGCTGACTATATCTGAGATGCGACATCCCTCTCGAGCACACATCCTTTGAAGTTTATCGTAATCCGCGGAGGAAACAATCCCCATAATTGATCGCCTTCCGAGCATCTAAAATCACCCCCACCACATAAAGTCCGCTGAAAAAATCCCTAATAAGTTTGTGTTTCGAAATTCGAATGTTAAAACCGTTAGCGCTTCTCGCTCGCGCCGGTGACTTGCAAGAACTTACTCAGGAACCTGCTCGCTTTGACGTGTTCCTCAAGCATCTTGCGGATCTTTTCCTCGGCGCCCTCAATTGGCTTGTAGGTCTTCGTCTTAACCCCATACTCACACTTCAGCAGCCCCTTTTTCTCAAGATCGTGCAAGAGTGGATATATAGTGCCCGGGCTCAGGAGCACGTTGAACTTGCTGTGGATTGTTTTTATTATATCGGTGCCGCACATCGGCTCTCTAAGCACAAGCGCCAGAACTATGGTCTCAAGTTCATCCTTCACGAACCGCTGAACAGATTCAGCCGCAAGTCCAGCCCGATCCAGCGACTCCGCCGCTAGGATGGTCGCATCGCTCGTCGTTAGCACCAGCTTATCGTGGGATGCGACGAGTTGTTTGACCAAATCGGGACTGAGCTTGCCCATGTCGTAAGTGCACAAAATGAGGCAGCCTTTGCAGCTCTCAGCCAGGTATTTTTCCCGCTTGGAGTGGTCGATGTACTTAGCTATCGCTTCCCGTGTTCGACTTCTCAGCCTTCGGAGCACGCTCGGGTCGATCGAGCCAGCGTCCACAACTACCCTTAGTCCGCGATCGGTAGTTGTCAACCTCCCCAGCTCTTCGGGCTTTATAACAGAGAGTTTGATATCAAGTCTCTCGAACTCCCGCATCACCGTCGCGGGAGTTTCGTTGGTCACATAGACGGCCCACTCCCCCTTCTTTGCGGCCGCTAGGAAGGGTGCCTGAACCGAGTACTTGTTCACATCGGAGCTGTAGAGGTGTAGAGTGTGTTTGAACTCGATGCTCGACAGCACGGTTTCTATGTTGGAAGACACCTCGCTCACCATGGATGACACTAAAATGACTACATTGCAGCTTTTATATTAATTTCGTGTCGAAATTCGATAGATTTGTTGGAAGGAAATCTCTTTTTAGTGTGCCATGGCTCGCTCGTTTGGTGGAGAAGATAGCATGAGTAAAAGGGCTGAGCAATGGAGAAAAGCCTTAATGATGCTCGAGGCGGTGAAGGTCGATCCAAAGAAGCTCAAGGAGATGGAAGGGCTTATAAGTCGAATCACAAGCAACCTCGAGGAATCGATAAACCGCGGGGAGCTCCCGGACTCACGCCCCCTGTACGAGCAGCAATCCCTCGCGATCAAGCTCCAGTCCACCTTGGAAAACCTCCTCGAAGGGACCAATGAACTAGAGCAGTTGAAGAAAAGGCTTCAAAGTCTCTGCGAGAGGATGCATATCGAGCGGAAGATACGTGTGCAGATGAGAGGGCAGTTGCAGAAAAGTCTACAAATTCTCTGCAAGAGCGAGGGTAGGTAGATGGCGCAAATTCGTCCCGAAAGCCTTCTGTCTGAAATACTGGGTCGCGCTTCGAGCAACGAGGTGATCGTTGGGCTAAAGGGGGCGGCTAGGCTCCGTGGCAAGTTGCGCGCTTACGATATGCACATGAATTTGGTGCTCGACGATGCCACGAGCCTTGAGGGGGACCGAGTGAGAAAGCGATACGGTTTGCTTTTCATTCGCGGCGATAGCGTGGTATTCGTGGTGCTGGCTTGATTCAGTCGTTGGCGGCTTAGCAAAACGTGAGATGGAAAAATGTGAATCGAAACGAACCGCCGAAGAGAAAGAAAAGAAATAAGCGGTATTGTCTAGTCCTAACTTAGTGGAGAGACAATGAATCTGACGGTTGGATAAAATGGATGTGGATTCGCAAATGTATCTCAGCCCATTTGAGACGATAGACGAAATTCAAGCGCTAAGTGTATTTTTACTTGAAAAGCTATTGTTAATTGGTTCATGAGCATGAAGACCGAATGGTATTTAGATTTCGTCGCCCCGAGCTACAAACCCTCGAGCGAGAACTTAATAGTTCTGTTTAGAGTTGAGCCTGCGAACGGCATTAGCATTCGGGAGGCCGTGGGACGCGTGGCCTCGGAGAGCTCGATTGGCACCTGGACCACACTTACGACGATGACGCCAGAAAAGCGACGACTCATGGCGAAGGCCTACGAAATCAAAGGGCGGTGGGTGAAGGTGGCCTACCCGCTTGACCTCTTCGAGGCTGGAAACATGCCCCAAGTGCTTAGCTCGATCGCGGGCAACATCTTCGGGATGAAAGCCGTACGCAATCTCAGGCTTGAGGACGTGCGGTGGCCGCCAAGGCTCATAAAATCGTTCAAGGGCCCCCAGTTTGGCATCAATGGGATTAGGGAAATTTTCAAGGTGAATGACAGGCCGCTGACTGCAACGGTGCCG
>Ga0111211_116_pt1 | contig 10508 bp, 7 predicted proteins | sample DeeMarSWOR152_54_FD_80393 | JGI IMG/M metagenome (GOLD analysis project Ga0111211, IMG submission 80393) | Hadesarchaea archaeon DG-33-1 | reverse complement strand
GATTTCTACGTGTTTGCCCCGAAGGGTCGCTAGTGTCGCCTCCCGCCGGTCCATGACCAGCACCCCCACGTTCTCCTTAACCTGGAGCATCTCGCGCAGCGGCTCGAGGACGAACTCCTGGTCGCACCGGTACATGCGAACGGTTACCGGTTCGGGAGGCTCGATCCAGTAGAGCTGAATGTCGGCAATGTCCTCGCGCCCGGCCACGTTGCCGCAAAATATGGCCATCCCGTTCGGAGGGGGGCGCCTGTGGGCGTCGGTGTAGGTGCGCAGAAACTGGATGATCCGCTCGAGGGCGCTTATCACGTTCTTTCGGGTCGTCTTCGATTTTATGTTAGCCGCCGTCCCCTGCTCATCCCGAAGTTGTTGGATGACCTTGGTGAGCTCGAAATCTGGGGTGATGTAGACCGAGATGAGCTCAGTCCCTCGGCCGCGCTTGCCTGCCAGATCTTCGAGCATCCGCCTGAATTGGTAACGCGCCTTGGTATCGACGGGCATTTGCATCGCCGTCATAAATTTCGACCGCGAGCGTTATTAACATGGTGCCGAATTTATTTTGGCGACTGGATGCGCGTGACCCTATGCTTTGGCGGCTCGATTTTAGCGCCCGAGGAACTGGACGTGGATTGCGTTCGGACGATAGCTCAGGCGCTGCGTGCGCTCAAGTCGCAGAAGCATGAAATCCTCGTCGTCACGGGTGGGGGTAAGCCCTCTCGCAAGTACATCGATGCGGCACGAAAATTGAAGGCTTCAAGTACTTATTGCGACCTCATTGGTATAGATGTCACGCGCCTGAACGCCCGCCTGCTGATTGCCGCCCTCGACGATCTCGCGGAGCCGGAACCGCTCAATACATTTGAAGCGGCAATCAGGGTGATGCTTGGGGGCAAGGTACCCGTGATGGGCGGTACAATGCCTGGCCAAACCACCGATGCGGTTGCCGCGATGTTGGCAAGCTCGAGCAGGTCCGAACTTTTGGTTTTCTTCACGGATGTGGGTGGGATCTACACAACTGATCCTAAACTCGACCCGAAAGCGAAGAAGCTAGAGAAGGTGACCGTGCAAGAGCTCATGAGGCTGGTGTCGGTCAAAATGAAACCGGGAATTAACATGGTTATCGACCCCGTGGGTGCGAAGCTCATCCAGCGAACAGGCATCCGGACGCTTGTGCTGGGGGTGCATGAGATCAAACGCTTGCCGGAGATTTTAAGGGGAGCGAAGCATAGTGGCACCACGATTGTGCCCGGATGATAAGATGCCCGAGGACCATCGGCACTGCATCGTTTGCGGAAGGGCGATCGAGCCCGATAAATTTTTCTGCTCACCCTCATGCGAGGACATATTCAAAAAACAACGGAAACGCATGGCATACAGTAGATTAATAATGATGGTGATTTTCATCGCGCTTTTCTTGCTGATCTTGTTCTCCGCCTGACCAAGCTTCTTCGTGGGACGGTTATCAGCAGGGTTAGCGCAGGTTTTTGGATGTCGATAATCTCAACCTTACGCCCGGCCCTCGCGGTTTCCTTTATTACCCTCACATCCTCGGGTGCGAGTTCGAATCGCTTTCCGCCCGCGCGGAGCTTGAGTTTCCCCTGGGCCAATTGCTTCGCGAGATCTTCCGGCTTTGCTTTTCGTAGGGCCTGCACGATTAGCTTCACGTCTGCACGCAGGCGCGGTCCCAACTTTGCCAGTTCAGGTTCGACTGCGAGCACGCGCTCGGCCAGCTTCGGCCTGCCGACTTTGATGTTGAGCTTGCCCACGCGCAGGGTACCGACGATGTCTGCCCCCACCTCCTTGAGTTGCTTCGCCGTCTCCTTGCTGGAAGCATAGATCTCGACCGATGGGAGCTTCCTGCTCAGCGCCATCTTGCGCTCGGACTTGAATTGCCGGAGGGCGCCCACGATCAAGTTCGCGAGTTCGCCAGCTCGTTCAGCTGATTCATCGATAAACTTCTTGTTTACTTCAGGCCAGCTCGAGGCGTGAACGCTTGGGTACGGGTGATCCTTAGCGAAGTAAGTATGGTAAATTTCCTCGGCGAAGTGGGGCGTGAAGGGAGCGAGCAATTTGGCGGCAGTTAGCATGACGTGGTAAAGTGTGTAGCGTGCGGCATCGGCAGTGGGATCGTCGCCGTAGAGGCGGTGTTTGACTTCCTCGATGTACATGTCGCAGAGCTCATGCCAGACGAAGGTCTGGATCGCACTTAGCGCGCGGTTGAATTGGAAGTCCTCGAGCCAGCTCGTGGTCTGCTCGATCAGGCGGTTGAAGCGGCTCAGTATCCAGCGATCGACGAGCCTGAACTTTAGCTTCTTCGGGTCGAGCTCGGAAATTTTCGCTTTCAGGTGAGGTCCAGCGAAACGTGCAGCGTTCCAGAACTTTCGCATGAACCGGTAGCCAAAGTCGACGTCCTTCCAACTGAAGGGGATGTCAGAACCCGTGGAGGCACCTATCACCGCCCACTGACGGAGGGCATCGGTGCCGTACTTGCCTCGCGCCATGGTCGTGTCGATATAGTTACCGAGAGACTTCGACATCTTTCGCCCGTCCTCCCCGAACACCATGCCGTTGATGAGCACCGTGCGATAAGGTACCTCGCCAAGCAGCGCTAGATGCCGGACGAGCAGGTAGTAATCCCATGTGCGGATGATGTCGGTCCCATTGGGCTGAAGGTCCGCTGGGAAAAGGCGTCGATCGAGCTCGGGCCAGCCCGCATGGACGGCAATTGTTATTGAGCTATCCATCCAGGTGTCGAGCACATCTCTCTCAGGTTCGAAGCTTTCGCCGCCACACTTCGGGCATCGCTTGACCAATGGTTTATCCTTAGCAGGGATCACGGGCAGTTGTTTCTCTTCGGCTACGATCGGTTCCCTGCAGCCCGTGCAGTACCATGCCGGAATCGGGGTTGCGAAGATCCGCTGCCTCGAGATTACCCAGTCCCAGTCCATCGACTCAGCCCAGTCGATCAACCTCTGCCGCATGTGCTCAGGAACCCAGCGAACTCGCTTGGCGCCCTCAATCACCTTGTCCTTCAAATCTAGCACGCGCATAAACCACTGGGGCTTCGTCAGAATCTCGACCGGTGTATTGCACCGCCAGCAAGCTCCGACGCTTTGAGCCAGCTTCTCCTGCTTCACGAGCAGTCCCGCCTTGCGAAGGTCATCGACAATCTTGCTCTTGCACTCCTCGAGCGTCATCCCAGTATATTTACCGGCCGCCTCGCTCATGTTTCCTTTTTCATCAATGAGCTTGACCACGGGTAGCTTGTGGCGCTTCACCCAGCGCACATCAGTTTTATCGCCGAAGGTGCAGACCATCACCACCCCCGTGCCGAACTCAGGGTCGACCTCGCGGTCCTCAATGAGCTCGACGACTTGGCCGAAGGGTGGCACCTCGACCTTTTTCCCAACGTATTTTCCGTAACGCTCGTCCCCGGGATAAACCGCCACGACCACGCATGCGGGGAGATACTCGGGTCGGGTGGTGGCGATGGTAAGGTACTCGTCCTCGCCGTGCAGCTTGAACTTGATGTAGCTGAGCTTCGCTTCCCTGTCCTCATACTCCACTTCGGCATCCGCTATCGCTGTCTCACATCGAGGGCACCAGTTCACAGGGTGCTCACCTCGATAGATCAAACCACGCTTGTAGAGCTGCACAAAGGAGAGCTGGGTCCGCCTGTAGTAGTCTGGGTCCATCGTCCGGTACTCGGTGGACCAGTCGATTGAAAAGCCAAGCGAGTTCATCTCCTCCCGCATATGGGTGATGTTCTCTTCGGTCAGCTTGATGCAGAGTTCGCGGAATTTTTCGGGAGGGAGATCGCCCTTGCGGATGCCGTAGCGCTTTTCGACTTGAACCTCAGTCGGCAAACCGTGACAGTCCCAGCCCTGCGGGAAAAGCACGTTGAAGCCGCGCATTCGCTTGTAGCGGGCGACGATATCGAAGTAGGTCCAGTTTAGGGCGGTGCCCATGTGGAATTCGCCCGATGGGTATGGGGGAGGGGTATCAATCACATAGGTAGGTTTCGTCTTGTCCTCGCGATCGAAGCGATAGAGGTCTAACTCTTCCCATCGCTTCTGCCACCTAGGTTCGACCTTAAGCGGGTCGTAGTCCTTCGACACTTCCACTTTGGTAATCCCCTTTGGCTTTTCTCGATAGCCTCATCAAAATCTAAGTTGAACGATATAAAGCAATTCGGCTATTCTGTCCCAACGATGTGCTCTTGTGGCGGTTGGACAAAAGTTTCCAAACTAGGCTGCTTAGTAGGGCGCTTGAGTTTCACTTCTTTGTCAAGGTTAACACGGAGCCCGGCGTACCCTGGCACCGTTTCCACGCCGGTCGCGGTCTTAATCCGCGTCGCCTCCTTCTCGGGTGGATGTTTTAAGAAAAGCATACCCATGTGGACCATTACCGCGAGTTCTGGCTTTACTTGCTTCAGGAGCGTGATGAAGTCGTCAGAGCAGAGGTGCCACGGGATTCGCATCGCCAGCGGGCGTGTGACATTCGCTATTAGGACTCGGCTGCCTTTGAAATGCTTTGCGAGTTCATCAAAGTACTGCGTATCGTTGGTATAACCTATGATGCCCTCTAGTGAGTGAACCTTCAGTCCAAATGCCGTGGGGTCGCCATGTTGGGTCGGTGTTGCCTCGAGCTTTAGGTTGCCGAGTTCATAGCTTTCGCCAGCTCGAAGGCAGACGACCTTCTCCGGCTTCCTCTGGTGAAAGCGCGAGATCGCTGGGCCGAATTTTCCCGCGCCTTTAAGCACGCTCTCGCTTCCTATGAGGACGCCTCGCTTGCGGGTCATGTGCTGAGTCATTGCCTCAATCAGCACTTCGACGTCGCAGTAATGATCGGGATGGCAGTGAGTGGTTACAATGCAGTCGAGGGCGAGTGGGTCTAGATTGTGTTGGTGGGAAAGCAAGAGAGCTCCGGGTCCGGGATCGACGTGTATTTTAGCCTCCGCGTGCAAACGAAAGCCTCCCGTTTTGAAGTGCTGGTCGATGGTCTGGTAGCGCCCTCCACCGCACCCTAAAAATACGAGTTCGACCACGGAATCACCAATTTTCATTTGCAATAGGAAAAATAAACCTGTCCAAACAGCCGTAGGTCAACTTTTCAGCGTATCCCCGGCAGGGACTGGTTGAGTTTTTTGAGCTCGTTTTCTGCTTTGAGGATCAGTCCCCTGAGCACCGCTTTTGATTTTTGATCCTTGGCGACCTTCAGCGAACTTCGGGCGAATTTCAGGACATCCTCGAGGTGACGCTCAGGTTTGAAGTTCCGATCTCCCCAATCGAATATCGCGCAGATGTTGCCGGGGAGGAAACCCGTATCATAATCACCATACAACCTATCCACACGTTTTATCGATTCGTTCGGCAGGATAGCCTCGTCTTCCCGCCTAAACAGCAGGTCGGTGCCGTTGTCAGCCAGCCCGAAGAGTGCCTCTGCAGCGAAGAGATGGATTCTGAAATTCGGCCACCACTCGCGAAAGCGCTCCTCCCATTCGAGTAAGCGCGTACACCCCTTGAACGAGCCGGCGATGCTGAATACAAGCAAACTTCGCACGTCGTAGTCGCGTTCGCGAAGCTCGTTGCGGGTTACTGCTAATGTCCGGCTGAGCGAGGCCCCCGTGGCTATGGTGTCACCCGTGAACAGCACGCCGTCGTTCGGCAGCGAGTCGAAGTTTGTGTAGAAGATTTCTGCGCCGAACTCACCACCCGAAATTCGAAAGCGCCGGGCACCCACGAAGCAGCGTGGCAGGTAGCGCTTGAATAGTTGTTCAAATGCCGCATCGAACTGATACCCCAAGCTCCCACGCAGCACGACGATCTCGCTGAGCTGCCGTGCGCTCAGCTTTCTCAGCGATGGCATCATGGTCCAAGCCGCGCGCAGGAAGAGCTTGCTGCAATCGAGCGAGAGTTTTCGCAGGTCCCTGCCGCAGATTATCGGATTATAGAGAATTTTCTGGACAGGGGTCATGCAAACGATGTGTGTATTTTTTGGTAGCTCAGGGTGTTCAACCTTGTAGACACTTCCACCGATCGGCAAGCTAACCTTTCGCGAAGTCGCCAAGCAGACCCCTTGAGCCTTAACCTTTCCCCATTATAAAACTCGCTTAAGCGACGATGAGCGAGGTCTATATCGAATCTTCCCGCGGTCGCAGCGGCAAATTTGACTCCTGGGAGCTTTTTGACCTCGTCCAAGAGTGCCAGAGCCTTTCCCGGGTCAGTACGGATGTACACGATTGCTTGCATTTCCAGCCTCCTTTTCGGTGGTGGACCGGGCGGGACTCGAACCCGCGCCCTCTCGCTTGCGAAGCGAGCGCGATACCACTTCGCCACCGGCCCCCCACTTATTTTTCGGCGCCGAGCTTAAAACTACTCTTCCCACTTGAACAGCAATAGCCCGGCCACGAGCACGGCAATCACAAAACCAGCCAGCACAAGCACGGATGGGGCAATCGCTGCAAGGTCTTTGCCTCGTATGATCACGCTCGTTAAAGCGTTCTGTGCATGATAGGTCGGTAGAACCTGCGCGATGCTCTGCATGTACCCTGGCATCATCTCTATTGACCACCAGAGTCCACCGAGGGCGGCTATCGGCAGCGTCAGCGCCATCACGGCACCAGTAGCCCCATCATGGGACCGTACAAAGCATGAGATAAGTAGCCCGAGACCGACGCCAATTAGTACGACTAGAATGCCCACTAACCCCACGAGTAGTAGGCTACCATATACCGCCATGCCAAACAAGAGGATACCTGCACCGAAGAATACCACTAGTTGCATGCAACCTATCAGAAAATGGGCAGACAATTTGCCAGCGAGGTAACTGGCCCGGCCAATAGGTGCCAACAGGTTGCGCTTGAACGTGCCCCTGTCCTTTTCGTCGATGGTGCTCTCGGCCCCACCGATACCGCCCACCATGAGGATGAAAAACACCGCCATCCCTGGGACGAAGAATTGGAATGGGTCGAGTTGCTTACCACTGACGGGCTCGGCGATGATTGGGGGTGCTTGTCCGAGGGCCCCTAAAGTGACAGCCTCGAGTATGTGCATGACGATTGTAGAGGTTTCCCTTTTAGTTTCGTCATAAATTAGATGCACGTTGGCTCTGTTATCGCTAAACCCTTCCGGAACGATTATCGCAGCTACTTTCTCGCCGTCAGAAACATCTTCTTCAGCTACAGCAACGCTATCGACCTTCGTGACATCGAAGACGAGATCGAGGGCGCGAACGTAATTGTCAGCTACTGAACCGTTGTCTTCCTGAACTACGAGCACGTCAATTTTCCCCATATCACCGCTAAACGCTAGACCAAAAACTGTGATGAAGAGGAGAGGTAGTGCGAAAGTAAAGAACAAAGCATGTCGGTCCCTTAGCCACAAGCGCAGCTCCTTTGCAGTTATGGTAAGAAATCTCATCTCAATCCCTGAGCGTCCTGCCCGTCAACTTTATGAAGACATCTTCGAGTGTGGGTTGGACAACATTTAATGAATCTATGCGCACTTTTTTCGACGTGATCAAGCCGACTACCTGTCCGAGTATGGCGTCCGCGGTCGGCGAGAGCAGGCGCAGGCCCTCGGATGTTTGCGCGACTTCCTTCACGCCGCGGAGCTTCCGAAGTTTTGCCAACAGAACCCTCGGCAATCCAGTCGCCTTCACCTTTATCACTTCGAGCTTTCCAATCGATTTTTTCAGGACCGCCGGCGAATCGAGCGCGATGACCTTACCATTATCCATTACGGCTACGCGGTCGCAGAGGTAGTCTGCCTCCTCCATGTAATGAGTCGTTAACAAGATGCTGACTCCCTCAGCCTGAAGCTTTTTGATTATCTCCCAAACCGCCAGACGCGCTTGCGGGTCTAGACCTGTAGTTGGTTCATCTAAGAAAAGTAGGCGCGGTTCGTGGATGAGTCCCACCGCCAAGTTGAGGCGGTCCTTCATTCCACTGGAAAAGTTTTTGACGCGATCGTTCGCCCGGTCCCTCAGTTGTACAAGTCCGAGTAGCTCGTCAACCCGCTTCTTTGATCGCTCGCGCACGACACCGTAAAGCTTGCCGAAGTACGCGAGATTTTCAGCGGCTGTTAAATCGTCATATAGGGCGACATCCTGGGGGACGACACCAATGACGCGGCGGACCTCTTTTGGTTGTCGTCTGATGTCGTAGCCATCAACGGTGGCAGTTCCTTCGGTCGGCTGTAAGATCGTCGACAGCATCGCTATGGTGGTGGTCTTGCCTGCGCCGTTGGGGCCAAGCAAACCGAGGATCTCGCCCTTCTCGATTGCAAGATTTAGGTCGTCGACTGCCTTCCGTCCATTAAAGACCTTTGTGAGCCCCTGTATCTCCACTATGGCCATAATTGCGCCTCACTTGTTTTAGGTAAACCGTACAATATTTAAACCACCCTACCCACTGCAATTAGGACACAACGGGCTTTTCTAAGGAAAAGCTTGTCGGAGAAACAGTTCAGGACGTTTCTTTGAGTTGTGTTCGAGAAAAAAGGAGTGTTAGTAAATGGCATACGGCGGAAGGTTCGGTGGCCGCAGAAGGGAATTCGGTCCTCGCCAGATGTTTAAGGCGACATGCTCCGATTGTGGGAAGGAGACGGAAGTTCCCTTCAAGCCGACCGAGGGCAGACCTGTTTATTGCAGGGATTGCTTCCAGAAGCACCGGGCAGAGCGCAGAGGTCCACCACGTTAGTAGATGGGCAGGTTCTGTGACTGTTCTTGTTGACTAGCGATAGCTATCTTAATTTCTCAGAAGAAATTTAAGCAACGTGGCCAAGTCCTTAATGGGGCCCGTAGCTCAGCTTGGCTGGAGCGTTCGGCTGATAACCGGAAGGTCGAGGGTTCGAATCCCTCCGGGCCCACCATCTAAGGGTAAAAAGTATGCTACTCGACGAAAAACTTCAGCGTCTCAAATCAATTATCCGAGGCACTGAGAGCGTGGTCATCGCCTTTTCGGGCGGGGTCGACTCCTCGCTCGTCTGCGCGGTTGCCCACGAAGTGTTAGGCGAGCGAGCCGTCGCGGTCACAGCTATCTCTCAAACATATCCACCCGGGGAGGTTGATTGGGCCAAGAAAGCTGCTGAGCATATCGGCATCAGGCATATTACCATTGTCACGAATGAACTTGAGAATCCAAATTTCGTTGCAAACTCGCCGGAGCGGTGCTACTATTGTAAAGGAGAGTTGCTCCGAAAGTTGGATGAAGTACGTAGAGAGTTTGGGTTTAAGAAAATTTTCGATGGAACGAATTTTAACGATTTCTCCGACTACAGGCCGGGCCTCCGCGCCCTTCGTGAGTTTGGAGTAATAAGCCCGCTTGCGGAGGCAGGTCTGACGAAGGAGGAGGTCCGCGAGTTGGCGATATATTATGGCCTGCCCAATGCCGATAAACCAGCCAACCCATGTCTCGCTTCGAGAGTGCCGTTCGGGCGGGAGATATCTACCCAGAAGCTCGAGCGCATTGCAAGGGGTGAAGAATTCATCCGCTCGCTTGGCTTTCGTGTCGTACGTGTCCGCGACTATGGCGAGTTAGCGCGGGTTGAGGTGAGCAAGGAGGAACTGCCCCACGCTCAGAAGCTCGAAGGTGAAATCGTGGAGGCTTTAAAGGGATTTGGATATGAATATGCGGAAGTTGATCCTAGGGGCTATCGTGCCGGGGGAGCTAATCTTCCCTGATACTCATTTGGGATTTTATAAGCCTACACGAGAATGATTTGGGGTGCAAATATGGGTGGAATCGAGGACACGGAGATCACGGCTGCGATCCTAAAACGATTCATGCGCGATTTTGAGGATGTCACCAATTTAGATGTCGCAATCGCCGGAGCTGGGCCCTCGGGTATAACCGCTGCGAGCTTCTTGGCAAGTGGGGGTGCTAAGGTTGCGGTCTTCGAGCGAAATCTTCACGTTGGTGGAGGCATGTGGGGGGGAGGCATCCTCTTTTCACGCGTAGTGATTCAGGAAGCTGCGAAGGTGATGCTGGAGGAGGTCGGGGTCAAGCTCAAGCCCACAGCGGCCGGCTATTACACAGCCGATTCAGTCGAGGCGGTGACTAAGTCTACCACCGCCGCTGTTGATGCTGGGGCACGCGTAATGGTTGGGCTCACAGTGGAAGACGTGATGATACGTGAGAAGGATCGTGTGGCAGGCATTGCGGTCAATTGGAAAGCCGTCGAGCTGGCAGGCCTGCACGTCGACCCCGTTGGGATAAGTGCGAAAATCGTTATCGATGCTACGGGGCATGATGCAATGATAGCACGCATCGTGCAGCGAAAGGTGCCCAACGCCAAGTTTCCGACGAGCACTGGCGGCGTGGTGGGTGAAAAACCCGTGTGGGCAGAAGTTGGAGAAACCGAGATTGTGAACAACACGCGTGAAATCTACCCAGGGTTAATCGTGACCGGCATGGCTGCAAACACGGTGTTTGGTTCACCGCGCATGGGCCCAATTTTTGGGGGAATGCTACTTTCGGGAAGACGTGCTGCGGAAGTGGCATTAAAAGT
>Ga0111211_146_pt1 | contig 10691 bp, 11 predicted proteins | sample DeeMarSWOR152_54_FD_80393 | JGI IMG/M metagenome (GOLD analysis project Ga0111211, IMG submission 80393) | Hadesarchaea archaeon DG-33-1 | reverse complement strand
TTATTTGGCTCTAAACTGAAAAAGGAACCAAAAAATCAGAGCTTTTCATCCTTAAAATCAGGCCCCCAAAAATCATCTCTCGCGCCCATCAAGAGTTTACCGGTAAACTTTTCAGCCCTCGGAAAATGCGCGTTTAATGGGGTCATGAACCAATCTAGATTAATCACGGCTCCTAAGTAGGCGCTTCGAGTCCATGTTCCTGTAGGTAATTCCAGTCGCTGAACTCTCCCCAGTTCGAATAACCATAGAAAGCGTTATCGGTCTCAGATGGCACTCGGGGGGTGTTGTAATTCATCACACTTTGGTAGTCTGAGAAGGGAACTTTATAAGAGTCTATTCCTTCGTACACGTAAGGTTCCAGTCCGATAGCGTGACCCAGCTCATGCATGAATATCGCGCCGATTACGTCCGGGGGGTAATAATATCCATCGAATAGATCAGGCCGGAAAGTTCCTACCATGAGATCGTAACCTGGAGAGGCCCCCCCTAGTATTCTGCCGTTAATTTTTACAATTTTACATATCAATGCGTAGTGGAAACCCTCTCGCTGGCTGAAGTAATTTTCTCTGTAATCTTGGAAATCGTTCAAACCACCGCCCTTATGTTCCCTACTAAGTTCATTTACGGCTGGCACTTGTTCGTCTAGATCTATATGAAGGGTTATGCCCGTGCTACCGTTCGGATTTTCAATCGGGGCGTCCGCAAACTCCTTTATCAACCTGCTTATTGCACTAGGCTCCAAAGTGGTGCTCATCCAATCGACTTCAACAAATATATCCATTCGTAGTGGATTTGATTTAAGAATAGTGACTTCCAGGCTGTCGGGCAATCCATCGTCGTCAGTATCCGATTCCAGAGGATTTGTCTGACAATAGTTTATCTCCTCCCCATCTTCTAACCCATCTGCATCGCTGTCGGGGACTAATGGATCTGTTTTGTAAGTCTTTATCTCCTGCCAATCATCCAACCCATCCTTATCGGTGTCTGTGCTACGCTGGTTGGCGCCGTAAACGCTATACGATACAACTCCGGCTACGATTACCGTGGCCAACAACGCGATTTTGAACCTTTTGCCCATGAGTAATTTTTTCCGTTTTTTCCCTTTTCGCGGCTTTACCCTTAAACCCCGCTTGGCAGAGCCTCTCCGCTTTCTCCCATTGCATATTCTCCCGATTTTTTCACCTTTTTGCCCTACAGCCTTTATTAAAACGTCTAAAAGTAAAACAATAATCGAGATTAGCAACGAGGCCCTTCTAAAACGCTCGATCCTCATCTTTGCCTCCCTTTCCCGTTTTAATTTGGCGGGACGGCATAAAGCCTTTGCGCGCCGCCAGAGGGGAGTCATCTAAAATTAAATGCGCGTTTAAAATGGCCATTAACCCATTTGAGGCACTATCCTTTACCGCTCCTTTTTCATAGTTTTAAAGTGCGAATGGAGAGAATATGCATAGTAACGCCAACAGCTATCAGAAACAAAATGATTTCTAAAATAAAATTAGAAACAAAAATAAAAGCTGAAAATATTATTGTGACCCACAACAAAGAGATGGTGAATGCTTTTACTTTCAATGGAACTCCTTTTCCTTCTCGATAATTTTTAATGTAACTTCCAAGTCGTTTGTTATTTAATAGCCAATTGTAAAATCTCTCCGAACTTCTAGCATAGCATACGGCGGCAAGTAAGAGAAATGGGGTAGTAGGCAAAAGTGGCAAGAATATCCCAATAATTCCGAGTCCTACAAAAAAGGTTCCTACTGTAATCAATACCCATTTAATCAATCTATTCGATAGTTTGTTTGTCTGGCCTTGAGCCATCTCCTATCACTTTCCTGTGATTTCTCTAAGCTTCAACTCTAATACCCTTATCCGCTCCTTCATCTCGACCATCTCCAGCTCACGACCAACTGCAGCATCATAGAGCTTTTCCAACTCCTCGATCCGCCGTTTGTTGTCCTCGAGCTTCTTCTCTTCTGCTTTCCTGATTTCCTCTTCCATCCGCTTGAGCTCGGTGATGTCCTTGAAAGTTGCAACAATACCGGTGGATTTTCCATCCGTGTCTTTTACGAACGATGGGGTGAAGGCTATTGGAATTTCCCGGCCGTTTTTCGTGACTAAAGTGTAGGTTCCAGAAGGGACGATTCTCCCATCTAAAGCAGTTCCTAACATTATCATTATTCTTTTCAGGTCTTCCGGTTTGAGCATTTTTGGTGCTATATCAGCAACAGCTTTTCCAACCATCTCACTTTTTTCAAAGCCGGTCATTTTTTCAACAGCCGGGTTAACGGCGATTATTTTCCCATCCATGTCAACTAAAATCAGTCCATCGCCACTATCATCAAAAACTGCTACTTTCAGCCGTTCCTCCTCGCGCTTGAGCTTGATTTTCTTCCTTTTCGGGAGTTCCGCATTCGCTGGGTTGCTCCTCTCGTTGATTCCCACTTGATGCCTCCTTTTTACATAAAGTAAATAATAGCATATTAAACCCCACTATTTAATCGCTGAAAATGCCCGAGAATTTGGATTAAACATGAAATAAATTGTCGAAAATGACGATTTGCGGACCCTCGAAGAGTTAACATAACCGGCTTTGTACAATAATTGAGGAGTTTTTACCGGTAAAAAGGGGCTTAAATCCCCGCCCCCGCGCCATAGGTTTCATGAAGCACTCTGGGCATTTTCTAAGGAGATTTTCCAGAAATCTCTCAGTATTTCGCTGACTTATTCTGGAGATAAAAAGTGTTTAGGTTGCGAGTTTGTACTCATAAAAAGCCGTAAGGGATAAATAATAGGGGAGAAATGAGAATTGGAGGTGAATAGAATCAAAAGAAAAAACATATGCCCGAACCCGAAATGTGGTGCTGACAATCCCGTAGGAGCTAAGTTTTGCTTGAATTGCGGAGCACGTCTGGGCCTTCCAGCAAAAGAAGTTTTCGAATCGCTATTTTCACGGTCCCTCATTGTGGCAGGAAGTTTATTGGGAATCTTGCTCGCATGGATTGGAACTATCGTCTATACCTTTGGGGAAAGCAATACCGCTGTCAAAGCAGCTGCAACTCTAAACTTTCTAGGATTCGCATTCTTAGGCACATTTCTGATATGCGGAGGGATTTCCAACCGAGATTTCGATAAATCCGTGAGGCTTGGGATGATTCTGGGTGGTGTGATTATGCTCGGGCTGAGACTCGGCTTCCTCTGATTCCGATTCCCCTATCACTGAGCCGAGTTCAAATAGCTCAGGGTGGAGATCAGGAGCAGTTGGAACTCCAGCTCCCTGTTTAATGCATAGATGCCATTCCTATCCCAATTTGACATTCTGAAGAACTCTAGGTATTTTCTGAGGAGATTTTACTAGTAATTGGCGCTTAAGTTCCCTCCCCTTTCCCCGCATCACAGGTTTCGTTAAGTAAGCGGGCATTTTCAGAGGAGATCTCCCTGGAAATTCTGGAGGGTACAAACTCAGGCTCAAACTCCTAATACCTCACCACGCATCCATTTCTCTGCAAATGCGCGGCCAGAAAAAATAACGTTCGGAGCGTAGGTTTTTCCGAGGGTTTCGATCTAACTTTAAGCCTCTTGGCGGGCTTGCAAAGGCCGTTTTCAAGTTTAACAAAAGGAACTGTTTAAGAGAAAAACACGTGTACAATTTATAGTTTCAAAACACCTAATTTTAAATGAAAGAAATTTCAAGGGGAATAAAATGGAAAACATTTCAGTAGGCGGGCCATATCCCCTTTGCCCGGAGTGTGGAGCTCACTTAGTTCCAACAAATATTGAAATAATTAAGAAAAAAATCGATCGCGAAGTGACTAAAATCATTTGGCAGTGCACAAAGTGCGATAATTCAATATAGGCCCTAGATAATCTAGTCGGCACACCTGTTTGACGCCCGGCCTGCTTTCTTCACTTTAGCTTCCCTTTTTACGCGACCTCACCTTTCTTAGCTAGCGCGGCTTGACCAGTTTGTGGGTAATACTAGAATACTAACGAAAATTTTATTTGTGTAGGGATTAGTGTATTTATATGCAAGTGAAAATACAGGAGAAGGTTGAATGACAAAATGCGAGAACTGCAGGTACACGGGCCGGAAAACCCACAAACGCGGGAGAACTTGGACTTCCAGTATTTGTCCGAACTGCAAATACGAATGGTTCCGATGGAAAATTAAGAGTTCATAAGAATCTAAACCAACTGAAAGTGTTGTGAAATGGGCTGGCTTTACTATTTCCCTTCCCCCATCTCCTTTTCACCTTCAAATCCCTCCAAATCGGAGAGAAACCTAAGGAAAAATAGATTTTGTAAGCCTTTTGAGGCCAGTTTTGGGATCAAAGGCTTTCAGGTAGAGAATGCGTCAGAACTTTCTAAAAGTTTTCGATAATCTTTAAGCCACTCGTGCCCCTTCTCGGTGGTCACGTACACGAGCGGCGACCTCACCCTGACTCCTATCAATCCAGCGTTCAGGGCATCGGTCAGGTACTTCTTGCGCTGGATAAAATTGAGGTTTGCCTTGTACATGATGTGGGTACCCCTCGCCCCTTCTATAGCCGCTTTCAAAATATCAGCGAGTATCTCGACCCTGCCTCTGCGTTGCCAATTGGGAGTTACCACCCTCTTAAACCTCCTGTATTTGAGTCGAACACATGGACTTTTAACCCTTATGTAACTATCCTCCATTTCCCAAAGTCGGTGGTTTAGGGGCCGGATAGGACTGCAATGCAGGAAGGATAGAGCTCCTCTGAACGATTTCCATTGAAATAGACGGGATTCCTAGATTAAGAATTAAAATGTGACATGAGATTAAAACTGTCAAACTGATTTCGAACCGGCTTCTAGCGATCTCCTAAAGGGCAAATCTTTTCTATCAACTATTTTGGGGCCTGCCCTTCGCTCTCCTTGCCCTTCTTCTCCCTCCCCAGCAGCAGCCCCAGCAACGCCTTCTGGTCGACCTCCGCCCGAGTTCTCCAACCCACGTACAGCACGCCCTCATCGTCCTCCTCAAGGTATCCCCTCCGGATGAACCGATCGATGTCCTGCTCGACTCGCCATCGCGGGAACTTCTCCCCGAGGATCCGCTCAACCTCCTTCAACGGTGCCTTGCCACGTTTCGAGAGGATGTATGACAACGACACTGCCAAGATCGCCATATCATCTATTCGCCAGCCGAACGTCCGAACCTCACTCACCGGAGGGTGCCCCCGCATCGTGACGAAGTATCGGACGGATTCAGAGCCTTCCTCCCCCTCGCTCACCTTTTTGACCGTGAGGCCGAGCTTCTGAAGCTCCCCATCCAGCACCTTCAGGATCTCCGCGTAATTTCTCCCAAGGTCCCGCTTGAGTTCCCATGCCTTTACCCCCGGCTGCATGTGGCGCCTGTAGAGCAGGAGCTGAGCTGCTCGAGCGACCTTCTCCCTGAGCTCCACAACATCTTTTTCCTCAGCCATGACTTCGCCTCCTCAGCCACTCGCTCCGCGAGATCGCTATGGGGACAGAAAACGTGACGACCCGCTCGAGCTTCATGGGCTTTGGTAAAGGCTTCAACAGGATCTCCTCCTCAAGGGGCTTGACCTCAAGCGTGGCGTAGCCGTAGCTGACGAGGAAGCTCACCAACCATGCTCGGGAAACGGTTCGCTCAAACGTTCGGGCCGCGATGAAATCCCAGTAGGAGATCTCTCCCCCGTTGGCCTTCCCCTTGAGCTCCTTCCATGCACGCTCGAGTGTCGCGACGAACTCCTCCTCCGAGAGGACGCCGAGCCTCTCGAGTTCTTGGGCAGCTATCTCCCCCGGAAGCACCTCCACGGCGTCGAGCTTTGCCCCCCGATCCTCGAGGCTTGGCAAATTCGTCCAGTAGTCCATCGCCTCCTTGATCCCGTGGGGGGAGATGCATTCCATGTCCAAAATTGGGTGCCACGAGCCTGCGAAAACTTCCGCGAGCTCACTTGGGGGAAGCGCGTGGAGCTTCCACATTATCAGCATGGGGTCGAAGTAAAGCATCGAGGATTTATATTTTATCCACTCTCCCTGGTGAAAGACGACATTCGCCAGCCCGAGGACAGCCTCAATATCAAGGAAAAGTTCCTCCCGCTCGCGAAGTTTAGGCAAAATCTCCCTAAGGCGCTCGAAAAACTCCTTAACCTCGACGTCGAACGGATCTACCCCCCGCCCGCTCACCGACTCGCAGAGGTCGATTATTCGAAGCATGAGTTCCTTTCTCTCCCGATCGCCCACCATTTTAAGCGGCCACCTTCACCCTTGATGCCCCTGCCACGTTCTGAACTGTTATAACGTTCGCAATTCCCTCAATGCCCACCAGCTGCCCCGGGGTTATGACGATATACTGGGATTCGTTCCCCTTCATGAGCTCGAGCATCTGGCTCATCATGACTTCCCGGTTTCGCGGGTCCATGTGGATGTCGAACTCGTCTATCGCCCTGATAGGCGACTGAATGTGCTGCTGTAGGGCCAACAAAAAGCACATTATCGAGGTTGTGCGCTCGCCCCCACTCTGAGTGTACGCGTCTAGCACCCTGGGCTCGGCACCTCGGAATCCCACGAGCAGCTCGAGCCCAGCCTCATCAACATCGCGAGCATTGACAACTCTAACGTCACCAGCGGCGTTCACCCTGCTAAGGATCCCCATGTAGGTCTCCCTGACTCCCATGAACAGCTTGCTCAGGCTGCTCCTCCACCTCTCCCTTCGGACCTCTAGCTCCTCCAGGGCCTTCCTCCGGTTCGCCCCAGCGATCTCAGCCTTCTTCTGAAGCTCCTCGAGAAGGTCCTTGTAACTTATGTACATTTTTTCGACTTCAGGGGAAACATCGGTTAAACTCATCAATTGAGCATTTGTGATCTTGATTTCATCGAGGACTTCCTGGGGTTTCCGCTTGGTCTCGACCCTCGGCCCTACCTGCTTCGCCTCTTCCTTGAGCTCCTCAAGCTCACGCTGGGCCCTTCGAAGTTCCGACATCGACCTAGAGATCTCCCCCTGAAGCAGCTCCTTTCGAAGCCCGAGGATTGCGATCCTGACGCGGGAGTTGATGTATCCCTCGTTAGCCTTTCCGGACTCCCCTTTGAGCTTGACCAGCGATGACTTCGTGGACTTTATCTTTCCCTCGGCATCTTCTAGCCCTTCTTTAGCTGCCCCGAGGTCCGCCTTCAACTGCTTCAGCAGCTCCTTGAGCCCAGCCGAGATCGAGCTGAGGGATTTCTCGAGGTTCCCCACGAGCTTGAGCTTGGTCTCCGCCTCAGCCTTCACCCTCTCAAGCGTGATGAGTTTCTGGTATGAGCTGTCGATGTCATACTCCAATTCCTTCAATTTCGAGGCAAGTTGTTTTTCCTTCCGCTCGCTCTTCCCCAGGTCCTCATCGATCTCGCGAAGGTCATCCTTCATGCTCCTGACCTTCGATCGCAGGTTGCCTACGGCTTCTTCCTGCCTGATGCACTTAGCCCAGGCGTACTCGAGTTCGAGGCTCGTCCTCCGCTTGGTGAGCTCCTTCTTCCTCCTGAAGCGTTGATACTCTACCTCCCAGTAGCGGAGGGTCTCGGTCGCCTTCTCGAGCAGGTGGCGAATCGACTCCTCCTCGCTAAGGGTGTGAGAGAGCTTCTCCCGGGCCTCTAGGATCTTGTCTCGATATTCCCGGAGCCCGACCGCCTCCTCGACCATCTTCAGTCGTTCTCGCACGTCGATCGCCCCGAAGATGTCAATCATATTCTGGTGCATGATGATGAGCATGTTGTCTGGGTCTATCGCGAGCCTCGAGAGCACTCGCATGACCTCGCCCTTCTGAACGGTCCGGAAGTTCGCCTCGTGCCAGTAGGTACCGTCCTTGTTCAGGTAGCGAGAGAGCACGAAGGTGTCGGATTTGGCGCTGGAGATCGGGCGGCTTCCGTTCCGGGGGGAGTTGTCAAACACCACGCTCACCCTTCCCAGGTCCTTCCCCCGCCTCACTAAGTCGCTCAGCTTTCTCGACCGCTCGGTGTAGGTCTGCCCGAGCGCGACGGCAAGGGCTAGGAGGATAGAGGACTTACCCGCGCCGTTTGGGCCGCAGACGACGTTAAGGCCTGGCTTGAAGGGGATCCTGGCATATTCATAGCTCATGAAGTTTTCCAGGATTACCTCCTTGATTAGGGCCCCAGAATCTGTCTTAGGCATAGCACCCAGTCCTTCCTACATTAATGTGTCGTTCCTCAATTTTAAAATATATGTTATGTCGATGATTTCCTGGTGGCTCGATTGGTGCTCGCCGCGAAGATATTCAAACTCAGGGAGGAAGCAAGGCTGGACCTCATAGCCCGAAAGCTCAAGGACTTCCGGGAGGAGGAGCCCTACGAGCGCGAGGGAAAAAAGCTCAAGCTCACGACCGAGGTTCTGGACCTTAAGCTCGAGGGCGACTTGTTGGCTGGGATCCTCAGCCGGGATTTCGTGCTGAGCCGTTATTACAAGCGCGGGATAGTTGAAACTGTGGTCACGGAGGAGGTCCCTTTCTGGATCAAGCGAGTTAAGGGTCAGACCTTCCTCGTCGCGCTCGCGCCCTCGAAAGCCCGCGGGGTGAAAAAGCTGCTGACGGACTACGTGGCGAACAAGTTCAGCGAGATCCTTTTCATAAAATCGGGGGCGATCGTGGAGGCCCGAATAACCCACGAGGCGCTTCGTGAGTTGCACGAGTCGAACCCCCGGGCGACCAAGCTGATATGGTTCGACGATGTTGACATTCCGAATATCGGGAAGCTCGCCCTTGCTGGGTCAGGGCTGGCGGACACCGGACTCTATCGCGATTACCTCGAGCATGGAAAGATATGGTACGTAGTGTTTGAGCTCAAGCGTGGGGTAGTCATAGGGGTGACGCGAAATTGCGTGGTGACGATATTCAGCCGCATGGAGCAGAAGGATTTCGTCGATTATATTCTGAAAGACGTCCTCCCGCTGATTTCTTAGGGGTACGTGTCCTTCCTTAGGTGTTGACATTTAATGTAACATTTGCATTTTTACTTGAAAACCGCTTTATTCCTGAAAGAAAAGTTTCAGAATGCATAATTGAATTAGAAAATCTAGCAAAGATGGCGTTCAAGGGAAAAAAATAAGTTTATTAACAGTGATTCGAAGTTTGAAAGAGGTGGTAATATGATTGAGAGGGAAGAGATGCAAAAAGTGGTGAAAAAATACGAAGAACCTATCGCATTGATTATAGGTTCACATTCTGCCCTAGATGCTAGGGCTGGAGCGAGGAACTACGGCTTAAGGTCCATCACCTACACCACTAAGCAGAGGGCGAGGATATACCTTCAAAATCCGATCGTCGGGGAACCGGACGAGGTAATCGAGGATTTACCTAGAGCAACCGAAAGGGATATGATTTGCGTCACCGACAGCAAGGACCTGAAGAAAGAGGGGAAATGGCGAAGCGCTTTATTGATCCTAGACAAGTACCCTGACATTATCAAATGCGTCGACGATCTGATCGACTTGGAATGCCTGCAAATCCCAAATCGAGCGTTCTCCGTTTACGTGGGAGGAGATGAACACTGCAGTAAAATAGAAAAGGAATTCGCGGTGCCGATCGTAGGTTCAAGAAAACTTTTGAAAATTGAGAATAGGGGCGAGATAGAAAAGGATTACTACTGGTTCGCCGAAAAGGGCGGGATACCATACCCAAAATCTTACGAATTTGACGTCCATGAAGGCGGGATAAAATTCAAGGAGTACATCGATGAGCCGATGTTGCTGAAGGCCGAGCATGCGCACAGGCAGTTCGAAAGGGAATTTATTTTTGCTGCCGACTCTAACGACATGGAAGAAAAAGTCAGAAGGGAGATGGAGCTCGGATACCTGAACAAGGAATGTCTGGAGGGTGCTAGACTCGAACAGATAGTTTTGGGCCCCCATGCCAACTTCAACTTCTTCTTCTCGCCGCTAAACGCGAAGGAGGAGTGGGGTGACGTCGACGACACGTTCGCCAAATTGTACGACGTGAGTTTGGAGGATGGGAGGACTCATCTAGCGAACGAGTTCTTATCCATAGACGAGCGGAGGGAAACGGTGCTCGATGGCTTGAAGAGGCTACCCATAGACGTGCAACAAAAAATTAAAAAGGTCCCGTCTTTTGAGGTCACGTGCCACCTGGTCATGAGCCTGAGGGAATCGCTGCTCAAAGATGTCCATAAGTTTGCGGATGCCTTTTTGTTCGCCACCAGGCAACACGAGCCCCCTGGGATAATTGGCGCATGGTGCTTGCAGACGCTCATAACTTGGTCTAAGATTCCTGGCCCGGCGATCGAGTATGGCCTATACGACGTGCCGAAGGATAAGGAGGCTTACATGCACGTCCCCGTGACGCAGGACGTGGCGCTGAGGCACGGAGGAGGGACCAACGTGCACATGGGCATCGGGTCGCAGTACGCCAATGTTAAATATGGCAGAAGGATGAGCATGGGGGACAGGATAGCCTTGGAGATAAAAAGGGCTTCAAAAGCTCGAGCCCTCGAACAAATAGTGACTTGAAAGTTCGGATGAACCAGTGGGAGCTAGATGGTGGAACTGAAGTTACTTAGGGACGCGCTCGAGAAGGCCCCCATCGTTCAAAGGGGCAAGTACGCGTATTTCATCAACCCGTTGCAGGGCGTTGCACCCCCTCTAAAACCGAACCTGCTCCAAGAGGTCGCCTCGGAAATCAAAAAGACCGCAGATCTCGACGTGGACT
>Ga0111211_124_pt1 | contig 10778 bp, 14 predicted proteins | sample DeeMarSWOR152_54_FD_80393 | JGI IMG/M metagenome (GOLD analysis project Ga0111211, IMG submission 80393) | Hadesarchaea archaeon DG-33-1 | reverse complement strand
TGACCGGATCAAGCGTTATGTCGAGGAGTTCGTGCTCTGTCGCGAATGCGGGAAGCCGGACACGAAGATCGTCAAGCGCGAACGGATTCAAATGCTGAAGTGCGAGGCATGCGGAGCCCGAGCTTCGGTGAGGAGCGTTTAGATTGCCCCACCTCAGAATAGTGCGCACGAAGGACGAGGTGCTCGTGATCATCTGTGATTCAAAGTTGATGGGAAAGGAGTACAGGCAGAGTGAGCTTAAGCTCAAGGTCGATCGATCGTTTTACGGCGGGCGGGAGGCGAGCGTCGCTGAGTGTTTGGACGCCCTTCGGGAGGCGACCATCGCGAACATGGTGGGATCGATCGTAGAACATGCCATCAAAGAAGGTATCGTCGCCCGAGTAAATGTCATAAAAATTCAAGGGGTGCCGCATGCGCAGATGGTTCGGATGTGACGGATGGCACTAGAATCGCATTTTTTTGCTGTTTAAATCGTTGAGTGGGATAAATTTAATGGGATAAACATGCAGCGTTTTTGTTACAAATGTGGCGCATCCGAAGCTGAGAAGGGGCCACTCATCCAAGGCCTATGCCAAGCTTGTTTCATGAAAGAAAACCCCCTAATCAAAGCCCCAGCGGAGGTCCAGGTGAGCATTTGTAGCAGGTGTGGAGCATACCTCGTTGGCAATCGATGGCGTGAGTCGAGCGACGCGGAATTGGCTCTCATGGATGCTGCTCGGGAGACAGTGCTATCCGAGCTTCGTTTTTCTCGGCTTACCCCTTCCGGCACGAGGCTCTTGCGTCCGCGTGAAGCCAGAGAGCTGGAACTGCGCTTCGAGCCAAAATTGTCCGCGGGCGAGGTGACTGTCGACGTTCATGCGAGGGGAAAAGTTCACGAGTTACAAGTCAGCCCCTATATCGAGCAAGTAAAAGTCGCCGTTAGGCCTAGGTGGATCACTTGCGATGTGTGTAGCTTGATAAGCGCAGGCCATCATGAGGCGATCGTCCAAGTCAGGGGCAAGGCCATGTCAGCTGAAGCGCGCAGGAAGATAAAGCTCACGCTCGAGCGATGCGCCGCTAAGGCACGTAAGCGGGATCGCACCGCCTTCATTGCGAAAATAGAGGAAAGGGTGGGGGGCTTCGATCTTTATGTTAATCCGATCGGTCTAGCTAGGCGGATGGCATCGTTGCTTAAAACCGAATTCGGCGCAGAAATCAGCAAGAGCGCAAAACTCATCGGTATGACTCAGAACGGGCGACGCAAGTTCAAAACCTCGGTGCTCGTTCGTCTGTCGGGTTGAAGTAAGAGGAGCTTCTGGACATCTTAAAAATAATAGTGCTCCGATTACCCTCACTATTTCTTTTACGGGGTTTAATTTATTTTTGGAGATGTGTAGCAAACTATCCTTTGGTGCCGATCTTACGAGTCTCTTCTTGAATATGTCTTAATCTCCTTACAACAGAAGGAAAAAGCTTTTTTGCCCCTTTATATTCCAAAAATCGTCTTATGTGTTCATCTAAATCTGGCGAATATCTCTTTGCTATATATAATTTCCCTTTTTTCCCTATCTCAAAACCTAGGTGATTAGCTTGTAAAACGAGCCTGCACATCAAAGCTGAAGGGCCCTCTCCATATGGATGTAAAACGTTTACCTCTTTTTTCTTTATGTCTTCCAACGCTTTTACGCTATATATTGTCTTATCTTTTAATCCGTAAGCAATTGCACTTGTGGTTACATCACAGCTTATCAATGCAGTTTCAATGTTTATTGGAAGATTTTTTCTTTTTAAAATAGTTGCAGCAGAAAACGGCCCTATGTCAATTTCAAGTTCCTTTATGGGCCTCCATTTTGGAGTACCAAAGCGGGAGCTGTCCATCCCGTTTAATCCCTTGAGCAGTCCTCTAAGATCTATTCTTTCCTCAGAATCATCTACCGTTAGATCAAAGTCTCTTGTTTCAAAGTTTAGACCGTACAATTTTCTAACGATCGGATCTCTTACCGCCCCACCCCATAGATAAACAACTTTACCATCAAGCATTTCTAGAACTTTCTCAACGTACTTAGAATAAGGGCTCTCTTCCAAATTTCTTTGAATTGCATCAACGAATCTTTGGTCTCGTGAGATTTTAACTTTCATAGGGTATCCGCAACTTTTAATCGTTCACCCCTTGCGCCCGAGTCTACACCCGCTGATAAATGGATTGTGAAACTATCCTCCAGCTTTACACTCAATCCTGAAATAGGCCAGCTTCGACTTAAGGAGTTATGTCGTCCTACTCACTATCTAAGACTTTGTAGTTTACCTTAGGCGCAAATCTACTCCTGCTTGATCAAGGATTGAACCGCTCGGAGGTTGGCGGCGCGCAAAGGTAAAATGGGGGATGGAGGATAGTTTCATAAGCGGCTTAAATGGGCATTTCTCAGGTTTTAGCGCGGGTCGGTTGGCGGTCCTCACTTGCAGCCTCCTTCCAATCTCTGGGTGATCGCCCACTACCACCTGTTTTGATGCCGGCCCGCTTTTCGCACTTTAGCTTCCCTTTACGCGACAGGTCAGACGTTTTTCGGTCCATATTGTCCTCCACTTTTTAACCTCGCGGAGCTGGCTTCAAGGGAGGAAAAACAGGCGGTCTGATAGTGGGAAGTATTCTGAGCATTTTAAATAATGTGGGGAGATAAACCGTTAGGCTGTCGGTGAGGAAAATGGTCGAGTTAACAGGTTCCAAGGCGCTGCTCGAGGCCCTGAAGGCTGAAGGCGTTAAGCATATCTTCGGCATACCTGGCGGGGCGATGATACCAGTCTACGATGCCCTCTACGATGAACGGGAGATCCACCACATCCTCATGAGGCATGAGCAGGGTGCGGCGCATGCGGCAGACGGCTACGCTAGGGCCTTGGGCAAGCAAGGCGTGTGCATGGCGACCTCAGGGCCTGGCGCGACGAACCTCACGACAGGCGTTCTCAATGCTTACATGGACAGCTCTCCCGTCGTGGCGATAACTGGGCAGGTGTCGAGCTCGATGTTGGGGACCGATGCCTTTCAAGAAGCTGACATGCTGAGCGTGATGTTGCCCATAACGAAGCATAACTTCATCGTTCATCGAACTGAGGATGTTCCTCGCACGGTGAGGCTTGCGTTTAAAATCGCGATCGATGGTAGGCCTGGTCCTGTGCATATAGATTTGCCCAAAGATGTGCAGGTTGGCAAGGCTGATTTCAAGATGCCCGTTAAAATCAATTATCCGAAGGCCGCCAAGCTTGAGCCGGACGCCGAGCAGGTCCGTAAGGCCATCGGCCTGTTAACTCGAGCTGAGCAACCGCTGATCTTCGCTGGCGGTGGCGTCATTTGGTCTGGCGCGTCAGCTGAGCTCGTCGCACTCGCGGAGCTGCTCGATGCGCCGGTCGTGACCTCGCTGCTGGGCAAGGGGGCCATACCCGAGGATCATCCATTGGCCCTCGGCATGCTTGGCATGCACGGTCGAATGGCTGCCAATCTTGCGGTTACCGAATGCGATTTACTGTTGGGTGTTGGGGTTCGATTTGATGATCGCGTTACAGGTGACTTACGATATTTCGCGCCGAAGGCTAAGATCATACACGTTGACATCGATCCAGTGGAGGTGGGCAAAATTGTGCGCGTGGATGTACCTGTTGTCGGTGACGCGAAAAAGGCCCTCGCGGCGATGGTTAAAGGATTGCGCGGGCAGGCAAAGCGGCGGAGGCCGAGCGAGTGGTTAAAGCGCGTCCAAAAATATCGCAAGGATTTCGCGCCCCGCATGGATTACGATGAGGTGCCCATCAAGCCCCAGCGGGTCATCAAGGAGCTCATGGGCGTCTTGGATGAGAACGCAATAATAACCACCGAGGTGGGTCAGTGCGAGATGTGGGCAGCGCATTATTTCAACGTGCGCAGGCCCAGGCATTTCATCTCCTCCGGGGGCTTGGGGACGATGGGCTTTGGATTCCCCGCCTCGCTGGGTGTAAAGGTTGCCCGCCCGGAATGCGATGTTTTGGACGTTGCGGGCGACGGAAGCTTCCTCATGAATTCTCAGGAGCTCGCCACTGCCGTGGAGAATAAAATAAATGTCGTGGTCTGTATCTTAGACAATCGCTACCTGGGCATGGTCAAGCAGTGGCAGGATTTGTTCTTTAAAAAGCGTCGCTCAGCTGTTGACCTAGGCAAGACGCCAGATTTTGCGAAGCTAGCCAAAGCCTATGGTGCCTGGGGCGATCGTGTCACCAGGCCCAGCGAGCTGGCGCCCAAGCTGCGTGAAGCGCTGCGCTGCGGCAAGCCAGCCGTGCTCGACGTGGTTATAGACCCGGACGAGCAGTGCCTGCCAATGGTGCCGGCTGGTGGGCGGCTTGATCAGATGCTAACCTAGGTGAGGTCATGAAGACTCGAATCTTCTCGGTGCTCTGCGAGAACGTCCCTGGGGTCATGATGCGCATCTCCCGCGTCTTCACGCGCAGGCAGATCAACCTAGACTCGATCACAGTGGGCATCGAACCCAGCGGCCTAGCGCGGATAATCCTATTGTTCAAGGCCGACGATCGTATGGCTGAGTTCATGCACAGAGTTTTAGTTCGATTGATACCGATAGTCAATGTTGAAGTGCTCGATCCTAAGCAGAGCATCGTCCGAGAGGTTGCGCTGCTCAAGACTCATCGTTTGGACGACGAGGGCATCTTGAGGGTGCTGGGCGAGATAGATAGGATCGGAGGGCGAGTGCTCGAGCTAAAGGAGAATGCACTCGTGGCGGAGATCTACGGCACCCATGAGCGCATCGAGGAGACTATAAAAGGATTGGGGCCGGACGTCTTGAAGGAGGTCGCTCGTTCGGGCCAAGTGTTCATCTCTCGAGAGATGGGGCCCAAATAATCGATGCCGACCTAAACGATCTGAAGGACAAGACCATAGCGATAATAGGTTACGGCAACCAGGGGCACGCGCAGGCTAACAACCTTCGCGACTCAGGCTGCAAGGTCGTAGTGGGCAACGTCCGGGGCGATCGCTACTGGGAGCAGGCAGTGGCCGATGGCTTCGGGCCCGTAGAAATTTCTGAGGCGGCGAAGCGGGGCGACATAGTCCAGGTGCTCATACCGGACGAGATTCAGGCCCAGGTCTATAAACAGCAAATCGAGCCCCACATTAAGGCTGGGAAGGTGTTGTGTTTTAGCCACGGGTTCAACATCCACTTCAAGCAGATAGTGCCGCCCGGGGATGTTGACGTGATAATGATCGCGCCAAAGGCCCCCGGAAGTATACTCAGGCGGATGTATCAGCAGGGCTCGGGGACTCCCGGGTTGCTAGCCGTCGCCCAGGACCACAGCGGGCGAGCCAAGCAGATCGCCCTCGCCATGGCCAAGGGGGTGGGGCTCACTCGGATAGGCGTGGTCGAGACGACATTCAAGGAGGAGGTTGAGACCGACCTCTTTGGAGAGCAGACGGTACTCGTGGGAGGGATTTCCGAGCTGATCAAGGCGGCGTTTGAGACCCTGGTCGAAGCCGGATATCAACCGGAGACCGCGTACTTCGAGTGCCTGAACGAGCTCAAGCTGATCATAGACGTGATCTACGAGCAGGGAATCGAAGGCATGATGGCTGCAGTGTCCAACACTGCTGAGTACGGCGGGCGCACTAAGGGCAAGCTGGTGATCGACGGGCGGGTGCGCGAGACGATGAAGAAGATCTTAGCTGACGTTCAGAGCGGAGCGTTCGCAAAGGAGTGGGCCGCGGAAAATCAGCAAGGCGCCCCCAACCTGAAGCGGATGAGGGATGAGGCCAAGGCACACCTCATCGCACGAGTTGGACGGGAGCTTCGCAAGTGGGCTGGAATCGAGAAATCTTAATTTGCACCAAATTTATTCGAGCCCGGAAATGACATACGTTGTATCATCGGTTCCGGATTGGCTCGTGATGTCTTACCTGAGACATTTTGTCTTACGTGAGACATCAGGTCTCAACTGAGACAGTTCCTCAACCCGTGGCAGATCTCGTCAACGTAACTAAGACATCGTGTCTTACGTGAGACATTTTCGCTCGAAATCTTCTCGCCCCTGTCTCACGTGAGACATTCTCCTCAACACTTGTCTCACCTGAGACACGTCCAAAAGTAGCCTATCTGATTTTATGAACGCGATCGTCCGTCCGCCAACTGATGCTATCAGCTCCACAGCGCCTCGAAGCGCCCGCATGTCTTTGAACTCCCAAACCGATTGCTGAACCCTGCGCGCAACCCTCGCCAAATGTCTATTCACGCGCCTCCTGCTGGCGGTGCTCCCCCCTCTTAGATCGAAGATTAGAAGGTACGTCATCCCATCACCTGTCTCACGTGAGACATGCCCCTCGAGCTTTGGTGGAAGGAGATTTATAAAGAAAAAACAGGCACCGCGGCCCGAGGGCAGCGATTAATTATCCGCCGAGATAAATAGTTTGGAGGCGAACCTTGCCAGCCATGCGATTGCTAGCCAGCGTGATCTTCGCTTCGATATTTTGCGCAATATTCGTCGCCCTATACAGCACCTACAGCTCCGAAAGCGCCGAGGCAAAGTTCGAGCGAGAGGCGGCGAGCGAGGGGCGGGACAGCTTGCCAAGCTGATAGAAACGCTCGCGGACCAGGACCCAGGCTCGACCATGTGGTTCACCATCACCGTTCCCCAGAACTGCCAGCTCAGGTTCGAGAACACATTCGTCGTGGTCTTGGTAAGGGAAAAGATCGGGCGCTATAACGCTTCAGTAGCCCTGACAGGTCCTTCGTTCGAGGGCGGGCGGGTCGAACTCACCCTCGGTCGCACCTCCGGGGGAGTTGAGATAAGTGGCTGACGCAGATAACCTAACTTTCTACTTGCTCGCGAGCGTGATCCTCGCCGTCCTGCTGGCCGCGGTGCTCGCCGTGCACTTCGGGGCCCAGCGGGAGGCGGGAATCGACGAGCAGGCCCAGGCCCTCGCTGACGACATCTCCCGGCTCTGCTTCGCCGCGCTCGCCCGCCAGCAGCCGACCTACTCCCTACCCTCGGACGTCGGCGGGTGCGGCTACGAGCTCGGGGTCGAGGACAACGCCATAGTTGTGACTGTACTCGAGGGTCCGCGGGCTGGCAGCAGTTACCGCTCGATCGTCAATGCCGAACTCACCCTTGACAACGGGGACTTCGAGCCCGGCGGAAAGGTCTACGTGCGGCGCTTGGGCGACGTGGTGTTGATCTCGGCCTCGCCCATCTTCGTCATCCTCGAGGAGCTCGAGCCCCCCTCTGAGCCGACCCCTCCGCCGTTCTACTCGTGGGCGAACGAAAACGTCGGGGGCAGGCGGGAGGAGGCGGTCGCGGTGGTCGCGGCCTACTTCTACGCGCTCGAGCGTTACTCCTCGAGTAAGGATGACAAGGTGCTCGACGTGCTAGCCTACAAACGGGAGGGCGATATCGTGGATGTGAGAATGGGCTATCGGGGCGCCGAGGAAGTTGAATTTCTCCTGCGTGTCCGAGCGACAGGCGGGCACGATGCTTCGCAAGTTGGGGAGGTAACTGGCGCATGGATCGTCGATAACGTTGAAAATTTGCGGGGGGATATCACCGACGTCATCGATTGTCCGTCCGTCGAAGACGCCGCGCGAACGGGATGGCTTTACTCGCCTTCGCAGGTGCTGGCTCACCTCCGCGGGCGTACCTGGAGGCTCGGGGATAACACCATCGTGGTGGTGCCGGAGTACGCGAGCTGGAGGGCGGCTGCGGCGAGCGTGGACGGGCGGACCTTCTGCACCCACCGATTCTCATTCACGCACGAAAACATTCCCATCGTGCTGTTCTTCCGCATGCTCGCGACCGCACCGGAGGAACCTCAACCTGGCTTCACCTTCACGTCCGAGCCGAAGTTGGAGCCAATAACGTGAGAAGAGTTTTGGCCGCTATCAAAATCTCCATCGGTTGAGGCAATATCCTTACAGCCGATCGCCATCATCGAGGAAAGGTGTAGGGCGTCCCTTGGTAGAAGGGAGTACTTTCTCATGTACGCGACGAACTTCTCCGCGTGATGGCGTTCGATGGCGAGGATCTCAAGCCCCCTTATCCCGAGCACGATGCTCAGTCCCTCATCCACATAGCTCGAGGATTCCCCTATCGCAGATGGGTTTTTCTCTATCACCTCGAGGGGGTTCCGGCGCTGGACCTCCTCGATTCGCCTGAGCAAAAGTTTGTATGCGAGCTCATCGAGCACGAGGGCCGACGTGTAACCCTTTACCTCACCACTCTCGACTCGCTCCAGAAGGGCCGTGCATTTGTCCCTGAGGCTTTTCGGTCCTCGGAGATATAGGTGGAACACATTGGCGTCCACGAAGATCGGCACTCCCTCGGGAAACTTTGCCAAATCTTTCGCTGGCATCTTTACCCTCTGTACTTCTTTTTGAAATAAAGGGGCAGGAGTTCTGGATCCAAGGTGGCGAATACGAGTTCATCCTTTTCCCCCTTCCCCAAAGCTCCCGAGAACTCCTTCACCTCGACTTTCCTGACGGGCTTGACCATTATCCCTTCAGGGGTTTGAATGAAAAGCAATTCAGATCCCTCTTTCACGTTTAACATTTTCCTGAGCTCCACGGGTAGCGTCACCTGGCCTTTTTTCCTCACCTGGACCGTTTTTCGCAAGTTCTACTCCCAAATAAAATTCTAACTTTTATCATATAAATCTTACTAATTGAAAAACTTCCAACTATGTTTTTGCTCGAGGGAATACCGGCCTGCATGACTACCTTGCCCGCCTAGGTGTTATTTGAAGGCGGTTTATAAAGTGAAAATTTTGCCCTACAGCCTTAGACCCTCGTCCACGATCTCAGGCAACTCGATAGATGCCCTTCCCCAAGAATTTGATGATGTCGTGATCCCGCAGGATCTGTAATTGCTGGCGGATTTTAGGTCTGATGTGCTTGTTCCTCGGGTGCAGCTTGGCTAATTGCCCCTCAAACTCATAAACATCTGCAAGGGTGAAGGTCTTCCGGTCCAACTGTCTGACACATGCGAGCACGTCCGCCAGCCAGCCGCGAGAGTAAACCGACTGTTCACGTAGAAACAAGAATCGGTTCCATGAATCCCTTACCGCAGCTTTCGGTATCTCATGACAATTTTTCACAATTGGGATTCGCGCATCCGCCGGCAGATTTCCTAAAAGAATGTTAGAACCTACCCAACCGGCTCGCCTAGCTGTTTTTCTGAGCTTTTTTCGTGGTTTGATTATTGGTTTAGAGATGAAATGTTTTGGCACAACAAAGAGATTCTGCACCCTCCATATCGATGGATCATAGTGGAGGAAGATGAAGTTTGGAATCGTTCCTTTTGATATTGCATCGATCTTCGGTCCATAAGCAGAATCCACGACGCTATTTCCGAAAAGGTGTCTTTTACTTTTTAGTTGATACGTTTCATCACAATCGGGACAAGTAAAATCAATAACTTTTGTCCCTTTAGGTGTAGGACACAAGCTGTCGCACGGACATGCGGGGCAGTACAAATTCTCCTCAGCCCATTTTTCCGTCAAGACTCGCGCTCGTTGAGAAAGACTTTTGTAAACAGCTACGATTTCTGATTCAAGTTCAAGCCTCATGTAATTCCATAAATGTTTTGACAACCCGACTTAAGATCTTTTTAGTATGGGAGATTTCAAAGTGATAAATTTCCTATTTTTTAGGGAAAAAAATTGTGAAGGATTGTTTCGGCAAAAAATCAAATCCCTTCTCCAATCGATATCCGGCCTCTTCCATTTCTTCTACAATAATTTCTCGAGGGACATAGTGCCCGAATATCCTACGAAAGCTGAAAAGTCCACCGCCACGTTTATACTCTACAATAACAATCTTGCCCCCCGGTTTCAATAACGCTTTCAAATTTCTAAAATATTCCGCTCGATTTGGTAAATGATGGTACACATTACGCAGAAAAATAAAATCTAAACTTCTTTCAGGTAAAATTATTTTATCTTCCGCGGCGAGGACAGTTTCAACGTTATTCAGCCCTTTTTCTTTAACACTATTCCTGATAAATTCTAAAAATTCTGGATTTGTATCAACCGCATATACCTTCCCTTCTCTTCCCACCGCATCGGCAAATCGTATGGAAAAATAGCCGCCTCCGGCCCCAATATCAGCAATATTTTGTCCCGGTTGCAATCCCAGGGTTTCTAAAATCTGATCAGGCTTACTTTTTGGATCAGAAGCTTTCTTGTTAAACATCTTTGCTTTACGATTTTTCATTTTTATCCTCCAGAATTAGGTAGCACGCATATCTAAGTATTTCTTTTACGTGTGCTACCTAACAATCCGGGCGCAGAGATCGTCGATGGGGCCCTCATACCTCGATTATCATCCGATGCCTTGAAAGCAGCTTGATTATAGCCTTCTGCTTGGGCTCGATGTCCATCTCCCGCACCACGTCCTTCGGCAGGTAGATGCCCAATCGCTCCCCGCCTAGCGTGGTTATCGTGCACTCGTACCCCCCGGGTACGCGCTCCTCTAACACGCGCTCGATGATCCCGCTTGATTTTAGATCGTACGTTTGTTCGCCGCAATTCCTGCATCGCATTCCTGAGAGGTTCGTTACCACCACGCGCCCGCCAGTGTAATAGCACTCGTAAATCAGCCCGTCGCTGTAGTCCATTGTCGGCTGTTCGCAGGTCGGGCAGGTTGCGCCACGTATACCTTTAAACGGGCTCACTTTTCGCATGTCGGCCCTTGCAAGCAACCGGCGTGTTTCCTCCATTTCCTCCTTCGTCACGACGTGGATCTCCTCATCCCTCGGTCTTTCCATTTTCATCCCTCCCCGAA
>Ga0111211_145_pt1 | contig 10875 bp, 9 predicted proteins | sample DeeMarSWOR152_54_FD_80393 | JGI IMG/M metagenome (GOLD analysis project Ga0111211, IMG submission 80393) | Hadesarchaea archaeon DG-33-1 | reverse complement strand
CGTCGTTAACCGGCCCTCCCCGTCCTCGTTCATTATATCTCCGACCCGGTGGACGAGCGGGTACGGTTCACCCCTGTCGACCACGATGACATCGCCGACCGCTATTTCCGTGACGGAATCCACGCCCTGAGTGACAAGCATGTCCCCGCGCTCGAACCCGCCCTGAATTGGAAATTGGGAGGTGTCGTAACCACGCACCTCGAAATACTCTCTCCAGCTTTCATCATGGTGCTTCATGCTGTCGGATATGACCGCCCTCCAATACGTATCAGTCCGCAGGGCCAAGACCAGGACGCCGCTCACGACGAAATAGAGGATTCCTAAAATCAGGATAAATCCCAGTACCTCTCGAATGAACTTGTTGCCGAATATCTTTACTGCAGATTCCCTAGCCCCACGTAGCTTCTTCCGTGATTTTTTCCTTGTCAAGCTAGGCCCTCCCGTAGCTCTCACCACGCACCATGGCCGTGGCAATCAGGTGCGCGACCCTCAACGGTTCCGGAATCAGGCTGCGTGTCGAAGTCAGTTTTACCACCTGCTCGGCATCGGCGCGCCTTATACCCACAAACTGAACGTAGATGGGCGCCGCTCGACTTTTGGTCCTCACTGAATAAATTTTGCCCGAGCCCTTAACTACCTTCCACCGCTCACGCCAGTTGGGGAGATGTTTAATCGCCTTTTGGACATCCGCCATGTTCGGCCGCTCCCTAGAGACAACTATCACCGGCAGACCGGTCTGTTTGAACACCTCCCCGATATCAAGCACATTGAACCCCGCGAAGGTTACGCCGTCCGCCATCACTATCCTGAGCTGCCCTCGGTGGCGGCTTCGATTAACCATCTCGACCACGCGTTCGGTCGCGTTGGTTCCGTCCTGTTCGACTGTGGTGCTCAGAACCCCATCGAGCCATCGGCCTCCCCTGAAAACGACTCCTACGAGCGGGACTTCCCCTCCCGCACGTGGCTCGAATGGTCCATCATCTATGCCGAGAATCCTTATCTCTGGCTTTATCTTCCAAAATTTGACCTTTTGCAACCCATGCCCCCATAAGGAGCGAGCCGCGGTTACTTCTTGAGAGCCCGCTGCAACTGCTTCTGCAGTTCTTCCAACTGCTCCGCTACCCGCCCAGCCGCATCCGTGAGAACACGCTCGGGCGACTTTCCTTTTCTTGTCTTCACGTAAAACTTGGGGGGTTCTGTAAGGGGATGCTCGATCACATAAGATGCCGCGATGACGTGTTTGTCGTCGTACAGGGACTTGCGCAGGAGGTTGCATAGGGTGTGGTCTTCCCCCCTCACTTTTATTAGTAAGCTTCCCTCGCCCTTTTCAACAAGCTCAATCTCCATAACTATACCTTACCTAACTTGTTCCATCGACTTATGAGGGTTACGGGGTTTTGAGGAGCTCCCTTATCTTGCGCTCTAGCTTGCGGGCCTCCTCCTTCGAACCAAATATCTCTATCTTAATCGCCCTAGGACGCGACTCCGCTGCCAAGTCCACTTCCAGCTTCCCGAGCTCATCCATCAGCGCGATAAGCTGGGAATCGTCCTTCACGCGCACGTTTATGGTTCGCTTTCGTTTTTGCATTAGAGGGCTCCCTGGCGGTAATCGCTCGCGAGCTTCCTGAACTCTACATTGCCACATTCCAAGCAGCGAAGTTTCGAATCCTCTCGCTCAAGCAGTGCACGGCAGCGCGAGCAGGCCGCCACAATTATCCCTAGGTCATCGCCAGCCGTCGAGAGTTGAACTGGCTCCCTGCTCGCGTTCAGGACCCGCGCTCGGACGATATCGCCAGGTTTAAACTGACGGTGCAAATCCTCGACATAACGGGTATGAACCTGAGAAACATGGATTGTACCCATGTTTGGAAGGGGAAGCTCCCGATCTTCGCGCCCGCGCAGGACTCCGATGTAAACGTTCGCGCTCTGGTCCCTTACTTCTTCCACCCGCCCAATCACCACATCGCCACGCTTCAACGCCGGTGGGCCTGGAGTGCTGGAAAAGACCGAGATGTGCTTGGTTCTAACATCGACGAGCACCACGCCGGTACAGGAGGAATATATCTTGCCATCCTCCTCGTATGCCCCATCACCCGGGACGAACTCCTCCGCAGTTGCAAGGAAGTCTCCGGGAATGACAAAATCACCTGTTTTTATTTCTGCCATGTTTGTCCCACCTTAATTAGCCCAAGACCGAGTTTAAAACTTATCCTTTACATTAGGGACATCGAAGGGTTAAAAATCTCCCTTAACTGGCTCATCCATTTGGTAGGGCTCAAATTTCGCTTCCCCCAGCATGACCCGCGCCTCGAAGGGGGTCATGATTGGCCGCTCAAATCGCTCCGCATCATCGATGGCTATGCGCGGACAAGCGACGCAGATGAACCCATCAAAACCAAAATCACCCAGCTCCTCTGGTCTTACCTCATCGACCGCAAGTACATGCGCGACTTTGCCGGCCTGTTTGAGATCCCTAACCAGCCCTGCCGCGAGCTTGAGGCGGGCCTGCCCGGGCTTGGTGCTCACAATAACGCCGAACCGCTTGCCTGCTGCAGCTCGAGCGATCATTGCCTTTCTCTCCCGCATGAAAGCGTCGACATCCGGGGCGAAAACCTTGAAGCCCTCCGAAATCGGGTTTACAACTAAAACACGCTTGCCGGTTGCGAGCGCTACACCCAACGGGTGGAACTCACCCGTGCCTACATAAAGAAAACCGTCGACGCGGGCGGCGACCGAGCGGGCACAGCCGAAATCACAGCCCAGAAGTTGTCCGGGGTACTTCGCCCTCGGTCCCGGCCCTCCGACAAACGGTTTGATCCCATGCGAACGAAGGAGCTTCGCGATCTCCTGCAGGTGGGTGATGTGCTGAACGGTAGTAAGCAGCCCCACGCGCTTGAACTTCAACTTGGGTAACACTCGTTTAACCACTCTGTGCGGATCGACCAGCATGCGCGCTTCGATGTAGAGGGTCGGCAAACACGTGGACAACCCCATGTCCGCATGTCCGTAGTGAACCAATACATCACACCCAAGCTGCTTTGCCTTTGCATCGCCCAAATCACAGGCACCGTAACAGCTGCCCGCCAACACAAGTGTCTCGACATCCATCTCAGCGAAAGGTTTCATAATTTCTTGCAGGTATTGCCTCAATCCCGCAGGGAGTTGAATCGCCGCTCTTTTCGCTCGATGTTTTTTTAAAAACCGCTTGACTCGCGCCCGTTCAAAATCGTAAAGGCTCAAATAATTTCCACCATTTATTGGTCAGTGCGCCAAGTATAATGGGTATCGTATGCTTTCCACCAATATCAAATGGCTTCGCGACATCATCGCGCCTGAACAAGTTGGTGAGCTCGCGACAATCAGGGAGATCAAAGTTGCCCGAGTTCCCTCGAGCTCCCTTTGTCTAGTGTGCAAGGGCGGGCGAATGCTTTGCGGCAAGCTTAGATGTCCGATCGTGGCCAAAGCACAATCGCTCACCAAATCAAGCCTGCAAATTACCTCCCCTCGCATCCAAGGCTCAACGCCTCCGGGAGTATTCGTCGGGCGCATAGGCTATCCCAAAGTTTACGTGGGTCCCATGGTGCCTCCATACCGGGGCGACACCGAGATTCTCGACACGCCCGAATTCTGGCTCGGCAAGGGAATCCAAGAGATAATCGATTATCGCTTTGCCCTGATCCGAGGGAAGGCACGGGCGAACGTTCACGATGCCCGGAGCGGTGGTAGGCTGCTCGATGTACTGCAGGAGCTGGCAATGGGGAAGCGACCTGTTGACGCCGAAGCCTTGCTCACGAGAATTCCAAACAAGGTGATAACCCTGAGTGGAGAAACCCAACCGTTCGGCCCCTCCGCACCATTGCGCTCGTTCATGACATCTGGCGTGAGCGTCGACCGGAGGATAGAGGACGCATTCTACGACCGCGACCTTAAGGCGGCCGATGCGGTCGTTGACCTTTATAACGATGATGTCTTGGTCACACGGATTCAACGGGCTTTCAGCTTGGGTATGTTCGGGTTTCAAAAGCGAAGAAAGATGGTCCCAACGAGATGGAGCATAACTGCCGTCGACTCCATCCTCTCCCTCGAACTCATCGACCTGATAAAGCAACACGACACAATCGACGAGTACCGCGTCTACTCCTTCGAAAACCTCGACAACCGATTCGCGGCAATTCTTATGCCAGAGCGTTGGAGCTTCGAGTGGATCGAGGCATGGTTTCCGGGAACCACTTGGAACCCCGACAAACGAGTTGGCGCCCCGGCGATGATGGGCGATTGGGAGCCCTACCGTGGACGAACGACCTACCCCGATGTCGGAGGGTGTTACTACGCCTGTAGGCTGGCGGTGGCAGAACGGCTCAATCAGGAACAGCGGCAGGCCTCGGCGCTCGTGCTCCGGGAGATCCACCCTGGCTACATCTTGCCCGTAGGCGTCTGGAACGTGCGGGAGAGCATTCGGCGGACGATGCAGGAGGAGCCACAGAAATTTGACAACTTTCAGGCCGCGTTGGGTTTCGCGCAGACCAAACTCACAATTCCACTGCGCAAGTGGATTGAAACAAGCGAGCTGTTGAAGCGTGCCCTCTTCCAGAAAAAGATTACGGAGTTTGCTGCATGAGCGTCGAGTACTCCAACATGAACTGCAAAACCGCACTCTCGCCCAGCAAGTTACCCGGGCTGCGATATTCGCTCAACCCATACTTGGGCTGCGAGCACGGCTGCGTCTACTGTTATTCCCCATCGACGCTCCGTGACGAGTGGATGGGGTTAAATTGGGGAAAGTTCGTTCGGGCAAAGCAAAACATCGTTGAGGTGCTGGCACGTGAAGTGAAACGGAAACCAAAGGGCACCGTTGGTGTCAGCACGGTATGTGATCCTTATCAGCCGCTGGAGGCAAAACTCAAGCTGACGCAAAAATGTATCGAGCTGCTGTCGAGGCATGGCTTTCCCGTGTCGATTCAGACGAAGTCGAGCTTGGTGCTTCGCGATGCCGACTTGATCGTGCCGGAAAAATTTGACGTTGGGGTAACGATAACCACAATGGATCGCGAGCTAGCGGGAAAAATTGAACCTCAAGCATCGCCGCCCGAAGCGAGAGCGCAGACACTTGAGGAATTCTCGTCCCGTGGAGTAGAAACGTGGCTATTCTTGGGTCCCATCATCCCCGCGCTCAACGACGGCGAGGATAGCCTGAAGCAGGTAATCGAGGTCGCCCACCGAACCCGCAGCAGGCTCATCTACGACAGGCTCAACCTGAGGCGTTGGGTGCTCGATAGACTCACTCCGGTGCTAAAGGAGGAGCGCCCCGAGCTGACGGAACGGCTGCCCGATCTCATCCGGGGACAATCGGAAGGCTGGCGCAAAGTCTTTTCAAATGTTGAGTCGATTTGCAGGGAGCTGGGAGTGAAACGCGAACCAGCTTTTCGAGCTCAATCTCTTTAATCTAAATAACTCTTTTTAGCTGAAACTTTATTTCCAGAAGTGGAGCCGCCGGTGGGGATTGAACCCACGACCTATCGCTTACGAGGCGATCGCTCCACCACTGAGCTACGGCGGCCCAATGTAAAATTTGTACCAAATACTTTAACCATTTCTAAACAGGTGGACTAGGATATTAATTCAATTTCTTTCTCAATCTGTTTTAGATAAACTAACATGAATTCATGTCGCTTCTTTGCAAGCTTTTTTGCTGTCGCGGTGTACATCCTGTCCTTAAGTTTGAAGAGTTTCTCATCAAAGTGGCCAATCGTCCTCTGAAACGACCTCGAGGTCTCTCCTCCGAAGGCTGAGGTTCTATACACTCCTATTGCCCCCATCGCATCTAGCTTATCCGCATCCGAGAGAATCTTCGCCTCGAGACTCAGGGGCTTCTGCCTCGTCCTGAACCTGTGGGTTTTTATGACATTGAAAATTTCGGAAACCTTGGCCCGTTGAAGGCCTAATCTAAGCAAGATCCGCTCGGCTTCCCTAGCGCTATTCACGGCGTGATCGCCCCGCCCTCCGCTGCGGGCGATGTCATGGAGCAAAGAAGCTATTTTGAGGACTTCGAGGTCTGCCCTTTCCTTCTTCCCAACAAAAGCACATAAATCGTGCACCCTCTCCACGTGATCCCAGCCATGACACCCATAGTGCCTCGTTCTCCGCTTCGCGATTCTTCGAATTTTTTCAATGATATTATTTTGAACCTGCAAATCCTCACCTAGATTTACTTATGCGACATTTCCCCGTTAAGTTTTATAAAATCTGGCGCCGGGGCAGGGATTTGAACCCTGACGACCCAAAGGGTCAACAGCTCTCGAGGCTGCCGCATTACCTGACTCTGCCACCCCGGCTCGATTAATATTGGAAGACGATTGAGATATAGATTTATCTGGGTCTCTTGGACTGATTAGTCTATTTGATTTCCTATTTCTAGAAAACTCCGATTTAGCCTTTGCTTCGTCCAATCTAGCTTTAATTGTTTCCCACTAATCTTTGGAAGAGTCTCTATGAAAGCCAAAGTCCTTCCACTCGGCTTTTTACTCATGTTTGATCCCTACTAAGTCAAGTAGAAATTAAATATTGGCTCTCTTGTCAAGTTTTCAACATGTTTAAGGTGGAAGAGAAATTATTCAAGCTCTTTTGAAAATAAAAAAGCCAAAGTGTTAATGATGTAAACCATACTCTCGTATTTTATCATAACCCCCATGTTCTCCATTCCATCGTTTAACGCCAGTCATATATGTCAATTGTCCAATAATCTATATGATCTGTCCCAACGACGCAATAGTAATAACCAGGCCCCTCATCTACAGTGTAAGTCCCCTCTGCTAGCGCATTTGGCGTGGGAATATTTTTTGCGTCGACATGTAGAACATCTGTTCCTTTTGGATAAGTGAAAACCAACGCCGTGCCATATTCATTGTCTCCCGCAACGTGGTATTCTATTTTGAATTTGTTTCCTTGAATATAGAAATAATCCGTGAACTGTTCTTCACGGAGGTAATAATTATCAATAGAGTTATCAGGAAGTCTGTTCCAAGGCTCCGATAGCAAATCTAACCAAGTAGAATGCCAATAATCTGTCATGGCAGTGAAGGTTGTTACGTATACCCATTCGTTTTGGTTAGGGGAAACTGGTGTAGGAACTTCTTCTCCCTTTAACACAAGAAAGCCACCGATACTGACAATGATAATAATAACGATTATCGATTCAACAGGCGAAGTTCTAATTCCTTTTATTTTCACTGCCTTCATCCCTCTTCGGCATTAAACACTAATTTCAAATATATTTAATATGCAGCGGTTTATTACAATGTAATTATTTTTTGGTTGGTAACGTCGATCTTTTTCCCGTCATTTAAACAATGATTTGATAATCCAATAAAGTTGACACAATTTTTGCCGAAAATGTGATAAAAGAAGTTCCTAAAACTGGCACAGGAGTGGTAACGGTTTCTCATTTGCCCTGCCAGTTAACTACAGAAAGTCCGCAAGGCTGAGTTGGCGGTGCGCATCGCTCTCAAATATTGATTTTATATCGCGTTGCACCAGTTTGAGGCGTTGCTCAGTGTAATCGCTCGATTTGTAATCGTGCGCTATCTGCATCGCGATCTGCAGGTACTTCTCGACGCCTCCCCGGGTGACCGTGAGAATGAGCTTTCCCCCACACCGCGTGCATTGGCCCCTTAGGGGGACGCGGCGATACTTTGAGTTGCAGCTCGTGCATCTGAACTGCTGGCTCGCGAACGCCCGCATGTTCCCCTTCAAGTCCGGAATGAAGTGATGCTCGATGAGCCGCTCTGCAACATCCCGTTCATCCACAGCCCTGATTTTTTCGGCTAGCCCAAGCTGCGCCGAAGTCTTCTGCTCCATCGTCTCAAGCGTCTTGTAGCGGCTCGCATGGGGACCGGCGGCGATATTTCCCGTGTCGAACGAAAACTTCAGTCCCGTGTACTGGGCCTCGCTCCCGAGCCTTCGCTCAACGGTCTCCATGAATTGCGCCAACTCGCTCGGGCTCGCATAGCGAAGCGTTGCCTCATAGAACTCAAGTGGGTATCGCTCCATCACGTCCATATTATGTGCCTCCTTGTCGATCTCGGAGGGGTCGATGCGGGTGTTCAGGATGAGCGGCGCATCCATCATCCCGCCGCGCCTCGATGGCAAGAAGCGCCTGCTGAAGTTGAGTAGCGCATCTAGCAAAAGAATGACTGCATCTTCATCCCCATCTGCATCCCGTCTCTTCGCCGCGTGGAAGAAGGGATGCGCGTAGCCGACATTTGCATCGGTGAAACCGATGACTCGCCCAACAATGCCCACCGATGTGTGTGGCGCTAAACCGATGACCAAGTGTCCCGCCAAGTCAGCGGGCCAGCTCGCGTTGTAGTACGGCTTCAACCCATAGAACTTCTGAAGCAGATCGTCGACGAACTTCGATGCCCGGAGCAAGTACTCGGCGCACGCGTTTGAGAGAATGATGTCCTGCACCCTGAGCTCAACGAGTTGATCATCCTGCTCAAGTGGCTTCCCCTCGCAATCCCGCTCGTAGCCCAATTCGCGTAGCCGTTCCACGGGCGTGCCTATCTCTCTCGGCCTGAAGTGGGTGAGCGGGGCATCCGTGGCATCGAATCGAACCGTTCCGTCCTTGAATACGTAGATGCGGTGCTTCGCCCGCAGGATCCCTTTCTCAATGGGCTCGGGAATTTTATGGGAACTCGTCATGCCCCTGACACCTTTAACTTCCAGCGGCGCTTCCTCCTGCAAACGCTGCAGTGCCTCCTCGAAGAGCGGCTTCAGCTCGACCCTCCGCTGGTCGAAGAACTCCGTGCGGACGTTACACACCAGGCAACGCTCCTCTTTTGTCGGACGCTTGCAACGGGGACATGCCCGTACGTAATTTGCTATCGTGCCGCACTTTGGGCATTTTCGAGTGAAACCAACGGTCCCGCACTTCGGGCACTCCAGCCTTGCCACCTCTACATAGATTTCCCCACCCCCGGCTGCCTTCACCACACTGCGGGTCGCCCCGCCGCGCAAGCTGACGGGGAAAAGCACGTGCACCGGAGGTTTCATCAATCGTGGGTTTGCCTTCTCCGGTCTGCCCATCCTACATCCTATACGGGTTGGAGCTTTCCGCTTCACCGAAAACCCGGCCAAGACCTGAACGATGTCCATAACATCCTTCGACGGATTTGCGCGCAATGTCTCCTCGAGGCGCTCACTTGTCAAACGCTGCCCATCGAGCAAGCCCAAGCACTTGCAGAGGGGAAAAACATGACTCTCAATTAAGACACGTCCATCCTCAACCCTGTGCGGCACCCCGAGGACCTCAAGCACTCGTTTAGGTGTTTGATTCAGAGTTAAGCGAAGTCCTTTAAGTTTGCCATCCTCTAACTCCGGCTCCCCTCCCACCAGCCAACTGCCCAGTTCTCGGAGCTCCTCGATGCCAATATCATGAAAAAGGTATGTGTACGCGGGGTGAAGCGGGACCCCAAGTTTCTCAGATATTTCCACCGCCAAGGGTGGAGCGGGCTTCAAGTAGGGGGGTGAAAGGTAGGATGATAAGTCTGCGTCAAATTTTTTCCCTTCCAGTGCCCTTTCGACCTCTTGGGCCCACCACTCCTCGCAATAACCGGCCGGCATGAGCGGGTGGTTGTTCTCGAGAAACTCACCAAAGCCTATGAGGATGTCCCCAAGCGACAAAATCTCACTGACCCGGTCCCTGAGCTCAAGTGCTTGCTCGACCGAATTCACTTGAACCACCGAGCCGTCGTCGAGCTTGACTATCGGTCCCTCGATCGAGTCCACGGGCGTTACGGCACCACTTTTACCTGGACGCTCCATCTTGAGCTGAGTCCCAACCGCTATGAAATCATCACATATCGTCATCGTCGCGGGGTGGATGCCGACCGCAGCTATGCCGGTATTCCTTGCGCGCCCATAGCGAAGTCTGAGCCCCCCTTCCCTGCTCGGATGAGAAAAAACTGGCCTGCCTGCAATAACCTCGCTCAGATACTTGCTCCCTTTCGGGTAAGCCAGCGCAGCCTCCTCCTTCGAATGTGCCTTGGCAATTGACTCGGAAAGCCAGCTCCAGCCGTCGATGTTCAGCTTGCTCACGTGCTTCATTATCTTCGGCGCCTTCTGAAGGACCCCCTCCACCAAGGCTAGAATCGCCCCTCCCCGGACGAAGTTGTGCCCTATCCGCTCAAGGTCACGATAGGCAGTTACCGAAATGTCCTGTTCGGTCGGTTCGCCTGTGATCTCTACGGGGATATTGCGCACAGCAGCTCGGATGTCGTCGGGAGATGGAGGAGTGTATTGGAGGTGGGCGATATCGGTGGCGTAGAGGTCCGCCTCCTCCACAAATCGTTCGACCTCGTTATCGGTCGGCTTGTAAGGGCCCAGGTACAACTTTCGCCGCACGAAGTCCCCAGTGAGGACTGCAAGCGCAGTTGCAGTGCCCCCCGCCGACCTAATTGGGCTGGCGAAGTAAAGCGCGAGATAAGGTGAGCCATCAAAATTTTTCCTTATCTCAACATGGGTTATACCCTCGAGCGGTGCTATTACAATACCCTCTGTTATTATCGCGAGTGCCGTGCGGACCGCCTGCTCGGCCGCCTGCTGCTCTCGAAATCCTCCAAAGTGGCCGTCGACGATCATCTCGGCTATTTTTAGAGCCAGCTCCTCACGCGGCATAGTCTTCTCAAGCTCACGTATCACCTCTGCCACGCCTGGCGGTCCAACTAGTTTCTCAACCCTCGCGGCGAGGTCTTCTGCTCGGGGGATTTCCAGTTCCAGCTCTGGATCATGGCCCAACGCCCGGGCTTTCTCGGCTATTCCGTATATCTCGTCGATTTGCTGCTCAAGTCCATTGAAGTAGGCTTCTATTTCCTGACT
>Ga0111211_113_pt2 | contig 11174 bp, 13 predicted proteins | sample DeeMarSWOR152_54_FD_80393 | JGI IMG/M metagenome (GOLD analysis project Ga0111211, IMG submission 80393) | Hadesarchaea archaeon DG-33-1 | reverse complement strand
CTAGAGCTTCCCACCTCTGGATCACCTTGTCCGAGATGATAGCGGCCCCGATGACCCCCGCCAAAAGCATGAACAACACATCCCTGCGCATCTTAAACCAATCTGATACGAGAGGCATGGCCAGGACAGCGACTCCAAGTACGAACGCGATGTTGGCTATGTTGCTGCCAAGGGCATTACCCACGGCTATCTCTCCAGCATTTCTAACGGCAGCCACCGCCGAGACGCCTAACTCGGGAATGGAGGTTGCCATAGCCACGAGGGTAACGCCTATCACGAACCCGGAGACCCTGAGCGCACGGGCTAAACGGGTAGCTCCATCCGTGAATACATCTGCTCCCTTAACGAGGACCACCACACCGACGACGAAAAGGGGCAAGGCGAGCGATATAGGGAGCACCGTGGTCATGTTACCTAGCTCGCGTAACCAGCCTGAACAGTATCGGCGTCAAGATCGTCGTCGTCAGCGTTACCACGACCATCACGCTGAACAAACTGGCCGACACCACTCCCGCCTCTAGCCCGAATAGTAGCACCGCCACTTCGAGCGATCCCCGTGAGCACATAGCTGTGCCGATTGTCAAGCTATCCTTGCCTTTATAACCCATTACCGCCGCCCCGGCACCGCACCCAAGAATCTTGCCCGCGAAAGCCGCAGCGATGAGGGCCAAGAGCACGACTAAATTCATTTGGCCCCAATCAGGAGCGAACTTCAAACCCACGTAGACGAAGAACATCGGCGTAATAATGGCCTGCAAGGAGGTTGTCGCATCACCCAAAATTGTGTTCAGCCTAATCCGACTTAAGAGGAGGGCATCCGGACGTTCTCGAAGCCTCCCTATGAACAGGCCAGCCATGTAGGCTCCTATGATTGCATGAAGCCCCACGTGTTGGGCGATTACTGCGAGGGCAAGCGCTAGGATTAATGCGAAGGCTAGCGGAATGCCCCTTCGCTCAAATCGCCATAGCTTCCGCATTATATCTTTCTCGACTATCAACTTGTGCGAGAGGTAGCCTACTATGAGGAAAAATGCCACCACGCCAACCGTCGCCCACACAAAAACATCCAGGTTTACGCCCTTGAGGGTGGCCGCAGATAGGATGCCAAGAATGTAGACAGCTAAAATATCGTCGATGAGTGCAGCACTGATTATCAGGTGCCTGAAGCGGCTCCCCCCCGTGAACCTCGCGACTACCTCAGTGGCGGTATTGCTCAGCGCGACAGCGACAAACAAACTTGGAAGGAGTTCCTGAGTCCACGCGTAAGCCACACCAAATCCAAGCACAAACGATACTGCCATCCCGAGGACCGCGATCACCAGAGCTTGAAATTTTACCTTCATAAAAAGGTCAAAGCGTGAATTCATGCCGGCGACCAGCATCAGTACCACCAGCCCGAGCAATGCTACAGCCTCGATGTAAGCATCAGGCTTGATCCATCCAAACACCGCGGGACCGATCACGATGCCGACCGCGACCTCACCTATGAGCGCTGAGAAGCCGAGATGATGCAGCAGTTCACCAAAGACCTTAGCGCAGAGCAGCAATACCAACAGGGTGAGCAAAAACTCCATTACTAGACCTCGCGTTTTTTCCAGAGCACTTGCTTCCGTACCTCAATCTGGAGGATTCGATGGTAAGGGATTTCTACTTCCCCCTCAGGTGTAATCACGCGCATGAATGCGGGCCCGAGTTCTTTTATATCACCGCCTCCGATGACTTTGACATCAGCGGGCGCACCACGGTGCACAATCGTCACCTCAGCTTCCCTTAGGTCGAACTCAGGATGCCACCTGAGCTTGTTCAAAGCATCGCGTGGGCCCATACGGTCACCCAAGAAACTCGAGGGCAGACGCTATATGCATGTGCGCGCCCCCCTCGGCAATAGGTCCATGGCCGGGTAGGAGCTTCTGCACCTTTAGCTTGGCTAACCTCCTCATCGAATTAATCATCTCGACTCGATCACCTGTTGGATGGTCCGTGCGCCCGATGCCTCCGCAAAATACAGTATCTCCGGAGAATAACACCTGCCCTTCGCAGTCGTACAGGCATATACTTCCGCGCGTATGGCCCGGCGTATGAAGAACCTCCAGCACCAGCTTTCCAAGGTGGATGTGATCTCCGTCGTGCAGCAGGCGAGTCGGCTCGAGGGGCTCCAACTCATCTCCCCAAAGAGTGGCACAGGTGATTATTCCATCGCTATTTTGGAGTGGCTCCGCGTCGAGCTCATGAATTGCCAACTCACAATTTGCGGCATTCAAAAATGCTCGGTCACCGCCCACATGGTCATAATGGCAGTGGGTGTTGATGAGGAGTTTGATATCGGATGGCGCTAAGCTAAACTTCTGGAGGTTCTCCGTCACTTTGTCAAAATGCCTGCCGGTGCCAGCGTCTACAAGGGCAATAGTCTCATCAATAATTAGATAGATGTTCGAGTCTTCGCCGTAACCGCCGATCTGGTGTATTTTCATGGGCTCGCTCCTAACTTATGACATTTCTCAGGCCGGCTTCGCGAGCGATCTCAAATGCCGCGCTCATCTCCTCGCTCGTCGGACGGCGCCGCAACTCCTCAAATTCATTCGCCTTATATTGGGAGTGATATTGTCCCATTAAATTGACCCTCATCATCGATCCGAGATTCTCAGATATCCAAGTTAGAGCGGGGCGGGTGCAGCATTCGATATGCGTGGGCAAAACCAAGTGGCGGATTATCAACTCGGCGTCGACAAAAGCTAACCTATGGTTTCGCGTCACCACCTTCCAGTAGTTTGGTACCTTTGAGTACTTCAAAGCGCACACGTCATTTCCGTATTTTAGATCCGTTAAATAAACATCTTGGGTACCAAATAACAATTTCATCGACTCGAGTGACATGAAAAAATTCGAGTTCCACACACTTGGTATATTAATTTTACATCCATTCAAAGCAGCGAGGATGGTGTGTAGATTGGGTGTTGGTTCACCGCCGACGAAGTTAACGTTTCGTGCTCCCTCTCGACGATGCGCTTCAATCAGTTTAGCTAAGGTTTTGTGTGAAACCTTAATGCCGCCTTCAGGATATTGAGAAATATCCCAATTTTGGCACATACAACATTTGAAAGTACATCCACTGAAAAAAATTGTGTAGCTCGGCACGAGTTCTGGCTCCTCGCCGTGGTGCATGAATTCCGACGCTATCCGCGACCGCTCGCCTACCCCGCAGACGCCCCGTTCGCCCGCGGTCCGATCCACGCCGCACCTGCGCTCACAAAAATGGCATGATTTTAAGATTCGCTTGGCGAGTTCGATTTTAAGGTCGAGTAGTGAGAAGTTCGGCTGTTCAATGTCCTCAAGCTGCACCTGGTCGGCATCAACATCTGTTAGGAGCTTCCGAAAGTCCTTGAGAGCGCTAGCATGGGCTCTCCAGAGGGCCTCTTCGCTCACGGAAAGCCTAACTTTGGCCGGCACCCGCTTACAGACCAGAAATCTCGCCGGCAGCTTGTCCTCCATCACATCAAAATAGCGGTGGAGCGATTTCCTCGCAAGCTCGTCCTTGATCACCGCCGCCGCATCGGGCCTAAACACGCGCCACATCTGCCGCCCAAACTGTAATTTAGCCGCTAAGTTCTTAAATGGTAAAAGAATTATGGCACTGGAGATAATGTGATAACCATCGCCGGTTCCGCTTCAGGCAAGCTCGCCGCACGAGTTGCAAAGTCGCTCAGATGCCAGTTCGTCAATCCAGAGGTCAAAAGATTTCCGGATGGAGAGAGCTATGTGCGCGCCGACCACGATTTCAAGGGCGAACATGCCATTGTCATACAGTCCACCTGTTATCCTCAGAACGACAACTTCATCGAGCTCTTCCTGCTCCTCGATGCGGCAAAAGATATGGGTGCAAAACGAGTGACCGCGGTCGTGCCCTACTTCGGCTACGCCCGGCAGGACAAACGCTTCAAGCCGGGGGAGGCGATAAGCGTCCGCACCATGTGCAAGCTTATCGAGCGGGCGGGCGCGGATGATATATTTACAATGGATATCCACGAGGAGGAGATAATAGCAAACTTTGCCATTCCAGCATACAACCTAACGGCCATGTCCCTCATCGGGCGTCACCTCGAGCGCCTAGACTTACACGATCCAGTCGTGCTGGCCCCGGATCAAGGAGCATTGCGCCACGCCAAGCGAGCTGCAGCCGAATTCATGGCTGACTACGATTACCTCCATAAGACTAGGCGAACCCCCACGAAGGTCACGGTGAGGCCGAAGCGATTGGATGTCTCAAAGAGGGACGTGGTAATAGTCGATGATATTATCAGCACTGGGGGTACCATCATCGAGGCTGTGAAGACCCTCAAAAGGCAGCGTGCACGTAAGATCTATGCGGCGTGCACCCATCCGGTGTTGGCCGGGAATGCCCTGCAGAAGATAATGGCAGCTGGTGCACGAAAAGTCTTCGCAACTGACACTATCGAACATAAAACTAGCGTGATATCTGTCGCGCCAGTCATAGCCGAGGCGATCCGCTAGGGTATTAAGATGAAGCGGCTGATGTTCCTGCTCTCAGGCGAGCATCCAACTTTGCCCACCGCGGAGGCTATTGCAGCCATAAAGGCAGAGCATCGCGCTTACAAGGTGATCGAGCAACTAGATCAAGTCCTCATTACGGAAAGCAAGGCTAAGCCTGATGTGCTGGCCGCGAGACTAGGCATGTGTCGCGCGATATGCCGACACCTCTGCACCTCGAACGTCGATGAGATTCTAGATGCCGTCGGTAGCTCGGATATCGTTGACCTCATACCTCATGGTAAGACCTTTGCTGTGCGGGTAAAGCGCGTGAAGCGTTATTCGTCTAATGTCGATGCATTAAAACTGGCGAGGGAAATTGCGGATCTAATAGCGAGCGAGGTTGAGTTTAAGGTCGACCTCGCTAAACCGGACGTTGAGATTTTAGGCGTTCTCACGGGCAGCCGCTGTGTCATCGGGCTGACAGCCGCAAGGGTGGACCGCAAGCAATTCAAAAAACGCAAACCGACGACGCGAGCGGCATTTCATCCGGGGACTCTGATGCCCCTGCTCGCGCGCTGCATGGTAAACCTTGCAAGGACGCCCCGAGGCGGAACCTTGCTCGACCCATTTTGTGGCATCGGAGGGATACTCATAGAGGCCGGTCTAATTGGCGCGAAACCAATAGGTGTGGACATCAGCCAGGAGATGATCGAAGGCGCCAAACAAAACCTCGATAGCGCTGGCATATCGGACCATCAGCTAGTCGTGGGCGATGCCCGACAGCTGCAATTCACCGAAGTTGACGCAGTGGCTACGGACCCGCCCTTTGGACGTCAGGCCACGACAGCTGGTCAGCAGCTTGAGGAACTCTATGAACAAGCACTGCCCTCCATCGCTGGAACACTCAAGCGTAAGGGATATGTCTGCATAGGTTCGCCAGCCGAGCTCGAGCTCGAAGGGCCAGCTAAAGACGCTAGCCTGAGGCTCATCGAGCGCCACGAGCAGCGCGTACATAAGAGTCTGACCCGCCTCATCTATGTGTTCAGGAAGAAGTGATATGAAGTTGATATTTCTGGGCACGAGCGGAAGCGTCCCGACACCCTCACGTAGCCTACCCGCAATTGCAGTCAAAAGGGGGAGGGAACTTTTGCTTTTCGATTGTGGGGAGGGCACGCAATCTCAGATGGCTCGGGTTGGGCTAAGCCCCCTCAAGCTCGATGCTATTTTTATAACCCACCTTCACGGGGACCACTTCCTAGGGCTCGCTGGGCTTGTGCAGACGATGTCGCTTATGGGCCGGGAGCGAAAGCTCGAAATTTGCTGCCCAAAGGGTGAGGGCGGACGTATTGAGAGCTACCTCCAAATCCCCCACTACACCATCACCTTTGAGGTGGAGGTGAGTGAGCTGGAAGCAGGGGAGGAGCTCGAGCGTAGGAACTATCGCATTCTGACCTCCGATGTTAACCACAGCGTCCCGAGCATAGCCTATGCACTCGTTGAGGATAAACGCCCAGGGAGATTTTACCCCGACAAAGCAATCGCACTGGGCGTGAAAGCTGGACCGGATTTCTCGCGCTTGCAGGCTGGGCAAACCATCAAGCTTTCAAACGGGAAGGCGGTGAAACCTGAGCAAGTGATGGGACCCTCGAGGCCTGGGCGGAAGATCGTGTACGCGGGAGACACCAGACCGTGTAAGCATGTGATCGAGCTCGCCCGAGATGCCGACGTGCTGATCCACGACTGCACGCTCGCAAACGAACTTCTGGAAAGAGCTATCGAGAGCGGCCATTCGACGCCCCAGGAAGCTGCTGAGGTGGCGAAAAAGGCGGGAGTCAAGCAACTCGTGCTCGTTCACATAAGCCCCCGTTACGTTGATGATGCTGTGCTGCTCAAGGAGGCGCAGCAGGTGTTCCCAAACGTGATCGTCGCCAGGGACATGATGGAGCTTGAGGTGCAGCCGAGAGATTGAGCCCGCCTAAAATGGCACCCAAGGCTGAAAAATGATGCGCGTTCTGCTCTGGTTGCTTCCCGTGGTCGATGTCTTTGCGCTTAAACGCATCTTGAAATATTATCGCTCGCTTGGGGTTCGGGTGCCTTGGGGCCACGCGAAGGCCGGCGTCATCGAGCGGTGGGTCGGCTACATACCTGCAGGGTTCGCCATAAGCTGGCTCGCGGGCTTCTGGCCGACGTTTCTGATAGCCCTGATCGTCCTAGCGCTCTTGGGGCCGATAGAACTCTACCTGATGTGCCGCGGGGTCTGGCCGTGGAAATTCTTCGTAGGTAGGCCCTTCAAATCAACAACAAAAATTTTTCTTCTAGAGGGTTACAACGCCATTGGATACTATTTGCTTGGGGCTCTGCTCGCGGCGTTCATCAGTACCTGATCTCGCTGATGGGTTTTCCCTCGCGAGTGCAAGGCGCGAGGTAGTCGATTAAACGCTCGATGTCCGGCGCCTCGAGCGTCACCACGATTGGGCCCAGGGGAGACTCGCCATCTGTAAAGCTCACCTTCCCGACCGTCGCCACCTGCTTGTTTAGCATAACCTTCACCATATTGCCCTGTCTTCCCTTCCGCATGATGCTCCGCGCTGAGTCGAGGATCATCTGTAACCTCAGCAACTGGTGGAGTCTATCTAAGGTCTCAACCTCGGCCGACTCACCGACGAAGGAATTCTTGACCATATCGAGCTGCAGCGTGGGGAAGATCTTCTTTATCGCCGCTTCAACCTTAGCTGGATCTTCGGTGGGCCTGACTTCGGCCTCGACGCGCACTCTCAACAACGCTTGTCACCAGATATAATTTTTTTAATAATCTCAGCTGCCCTGCGGCGATGCTCGGCTAAGTTTCCTTCGTTGACCAAAGTGAAATCGGACGAAGTAAGTGCCTCACTGAGCCCCCAGCTGAGCTCGCGAGCATCCTTTTCCCGGAATGCCTCCAAGCTCCTGACATCGTCTGCCCTCTCGCGCGCTGAAATTCGGGAGTAGCGTTTTTGTTCGCTCGCCAAAACTGCCAGTAAATGAAAGCGGGTGCCAAACGCCCTGCGAAACTCATCGACCTCAGCTGAGCCGCGTATACCGTCGACGACCACGGCCTGCTTGCCCTTGCCCTGCTCCTCAATTAGAGGGATGCAAAGAATTGCTATTGCCGCTGGGCCATCCTGTCTTCTGATTTCATTTGCAACTGCCCCGACGTTTGTCTCATTCAGCTCAAGCCCTCGGAGTTTGACCTCTTCCCAAACCACGTCGCCCATTCGGACGCACGGGATATCGAACTTTGAAGCTACCTTGGCCACTTCAGTCTTGCCTGAGCCGGTGAGGCCGACGATGCCTATGACCGCGAATCGTCGCATCATAACTCGACCACGATTAGCGTCGTGGTATTCGTGACGCCGGGTAAACTTCGAATATCGCCGAATAGTGCCTTGGTGAGCTTTTCGAGCGAGTCGACCTCAATTCTGGCGACGATATCATATGGCCCTGCAACACATTCCGCTTGCTTGACACCATCGATAGTTTTAACCCTTCGAAAAACCTCCGCGGTCTTCCCCGGCTCGACGGATATCAAGCTGTAAGCGTTTACCATCCACGCACCTCCTTGTGCACTTATGTCAAGCAGATATAAAATCTCTCGCGCTGTTTGTACCGGGAGTACGAATCGTACTGAAGGAGTTATGAATAAGACATTGACGCAACCTTTGCTTTTTCAATTTTGTACTGGGGAATACGAAAACCCCATTAGTAGCGAATGCCCACACTTGAAATTTTTCATTCACCTAAGAAACTTTCGAATGCCCTTGAACCCAATCCCCTTGAGCATTTCAGCCTCGGCCAGCGTCCTACCCTCGAGCACCATGCGCGCCTTGGGTTCGGTGCCTGAAGTTCGAATGAGCAACCAACTCCCATTTTTCCGGTTGACTCGCAGACCATCTATTTCCAACGTGCCCCGCACCTCGCTGACACTTGAGAGCAGGTACTTGCGGATGCTGCGCATGAATCCTTCCTTTCGCTCGTCAGGGCACGCGAAGTCCTCGTGATACATCGGGTAGTCTGGCACCCCGGAGGCTATTTTGGAGAGGGGCTTTCGATAGATTGACATCAGCTCGAGCATCTTCGCCGCGCCGAAAACTCCGTCCATACACTTGCCGAATTCAGGAAATATCAACTTGGCAGGCTCGCCGGCGAATATCGCGTCACGTTTGAGCATCGCCTCGTGCATGTTGCCAAGCACGGTCCGAATCGTTCGCCCCCCGGCTTTTGCGACGACCTCCTCGATCGCGACGGAGGTATTGATGCTCGTTATCACAGTCCCACCGCCGTGGGCCTCAATCGCACGTTTCGCGAAAAGTGCGATGAGCGTGTCGTGCTTTATGAACTTGCCGTTCTCGTCAATTGCTGCCAGGCGATCGGCATCTCCATCGTGAGCGAAACCGACATCGGCTCCAACCTCGCGCACGGTATTCATCAGATCACTCAGGTTCCAAGGCTGCGGCTCTGCAGCTCGCCCTGGAAAGTGGCCGTCGGGATTTGAATTAAGCGTCACGACCTTACATCCAAGCTCGCGAAGTAAGTATGGCGTCACCGCCGAGCCGGATCCGCTAGCGCAGTCCACTACGACCTTAAAACCGCGTTTGACCCTGACCGCCCGCTTGATCGCACTCATGTAACGCGTTATTGCATCATGGCTCCGCAGGGCGCCGAGCGAATCCCAGCTCGCTTGTCTGAACTCCCCGCTGAAGACCAGATCTTCTATCTCAAGCTCTTGGTTCGGCAGGTACTCCATTCCATCTGGGTCGTAAAATGTGATCCCGTTATCCGCGGGGGGGTTATGAGATGCTGTAATCACGGCTCCGGCCCCTGCGCTGAGGTCGCGGGTGGTGAAGGCGACGCACGGCGAGGGCGCGAGACCTATGTCCACGACATCGCAGCCGCCGGCCAGCAGGCCAGCCGCGAAGGCGTGGTGCAACATCTCGCCGGATGTGCGGGAATCTCGCCCGACAACCACCTTCCCACCCCCGATGCTGGTGGCGAGCGCTAGCCCGAGCTTCAGCATGAGTTCAGGCGTGACTTTAGTCGCGATCGGGCCACGGATGCCCCGAGTGCCGAAGAGTCTCTTGGCGCGCATGCTATCCCCAAGCGATATCAGGGTCTCCTAACTTATCTTAATAGATTTTACCATCAAATCCTTGTTTTTCTCTGGTTAAAGAGGATTGTAAATTGATCCCAGATATCTCTTTATCATTTCACCTACCGTAAACCACAAAATAAATCATTTGCCATTTAATTAAATAATTGTAGTAGGGAAGTTCTAAATCGATTAAAAGCTGACGAGCTTATGAGTTGTCAAATGCTGATCGGTGATTGAGATGAGAAAAAGATATGATGTCATAGTAGTTGGAGGAGGAGCTGCGGGCGTTAGTGCAGCAGTATATGCCAAAAGATATGGTTTGAGTGTTTTGTTGATATCAAAAAACATTGGCGGCTTGGCTGCGGACGCCCATATAATTTGTAACCTGATCACGTACGAAGAAATTAAAGGTGTGGAATTCATGCAGAAGCTGAAAACCCAATTGGAATATCTCAATATTGAAACAGTTTATGACGAGGTATACCACATAAAGAGAAAAACGGGCGTATTCGAAGTTGGCACAGAGTCGAGTAAATACAGGAGCGGATATCTGATAATCGCCACAGGCGGAGAAAAAAGAAAACTCAATGTGCCAGGTGAAAATGAGTTATTGGGAAAAGGGGTAAGTTATTGCACTACATGTGATGCTGCACTTTTCAAAAATAAAGTCGTGGGTGTAGCTGGGGGAAGCGATGCTGCCACAACATCAGCTTTGCTTTTATCTGAATTTGCTAAAAAGATTTACATAATTTACAGAAGAGGTAAGTTAAGAGGAGAGTATGCGTGGATAGAAAAAGTGCTCTCTAGCCCAAAAATAAAAGTCATCTATAACGCCAAAGTTATCGCCTTGAGAGGTAAAGAAAAATTAGAATATGCTGAATTGGATAACGGGAAGACATTGAAACTTGATGGTATTTTTGTGGAGATAGGAATCGTGCCCAAAACAGAACTTGTAAAAGACCTTGGTGTTAAGGTCGATAAAAATGGATACATAATAACGGATAACAAACAAAAAACAAGCGTTAAAGGTGTTTATGCTGCAGGCGACGTGACAAACAGCGAATTAAAGCAGATAATAACAGCTGCTTGCCAAGGCGCCCTCGCCGCTTACGATGTCTATAACGAAGTTAAAAAAACGACATAAGCTATGAGCCTTTTATCATTGAGATTGTCAGTTGCGAGTGGGGAATCACCAAGACCTTTGCACTCATCCCAAGTCCCTGAACACCTCAAACCCCATTGAGCCCTTTCCGAAGGGGTGCTTATCTCGGCCATGTTCTCAAAAGAGTTAATGCGTTCGAGCTTGAGTTTAATAATCACGATGATAATTTTTAGAATAATTTACTGGAGATTGGGCTGGCGGTAAACCCAGGCGTTATTTCTCTTGCCGCAGCAGGAGTTTTTTGAAGCAAAACTAAATTATAGTAATTATTTTTTAATTGTGGTGCCTGCCAACTAACATAAAAAAATGGCTTAAAAGTAGGCCCTCGATGTCCCCGGCACAACTAACCGCGAGCTTCTTAGGTTGTCCTTCGACGTACCTCCACTCGCTAACCCTCAT
>Ga0111211_143_pt1 | contig 11234 bp, 11 predicted proteins | sample DeeMarSWOR152_54_FD_80393 | JGI IMG/M metagenome (GOLD analysis project Ga0111211, IMG submission 80393) | Hadesarchaea archaeon DG-33-1 | reverse complement strand
TATTAAATGTCCTACCCCAGCCCAGACTGTAGTAGCGTAAAATATCGGCTCTCCCACATATTTGTTGACCACTATGGTTCCCCCGAAGTCTATTGCAGGGTAAGAATAAATGTAATTTCCACCCAAAAGCTCGACTTCACCGCTACTTATTTCCCGTGCTCCTCCCTCCACCTCCGCTATTTTTTCTTCCATAGTAGCGATGACATCATCCAAGGTGATTCCTGGTTGCACTGCATAGCTAAATTTGTAAGCCTTCTTCAGATGGAAGGTCTGATAATCGAGTCTGATGATAGCTACTTTTACTTCATTTGAGGTTTCAGGAATGGAGGATACAATAATGACCCATTCCGCCGTAGAGGGATCAAATGCTCCAACGCTGTAAGGATGCATAAGAACTAATACCGAATAAGAATTTTCTGCTGCAACATATTTAGTTTCTTCAAGATCTTTAACCCTCTTCCATGCCGAAACAAATTTTTGATTTTCGATTTCAGATGGCACTGTCCCAGGTATAGGAGGATATATGGATATTTCGCGAGGAGGGGTCACGCCTTCCTCGCCACCAGCCATGAAGTAATAGCCACCAATACTGACTGCAGCGATGACAACAATAATCACTATCGCGGCAGCGGACCCAATTCCCCCTTTTAGTTGCAATCGTCTTTTTTCCATACTTTTCATTTTCAAATCTATTTTAACCTCGAATAAATTTTGTTTCAAATCTGAAATTTTTCCCCTTGCGCCCGTTTTATAGACTAAAAATGATTCCTATACCAGAACTTTCGCGTGAAACTTCTTTCTAATAGGGGTCCTTCTACTTCTTTTTCTAGGTACTAAGTTCAGGCCTTTTCGCACTAAAAGCTTCACCAGTTTGTCTTTCTCATCAGTATATGGCAGGAATATACAATGCCCTCTCCCATGGGGCACGTGCAAGCTTACTGGATTCCCAGCCCTGCTCACAGCGAGTATTGTACTAATATTTTTTGGATAGTAGCTGAAATAGGCTCTACAACGGAAAGATATCGAGTCAAAAAGCCACTTAGCTCGATCGGATCGGCATATTACAGTTTCATCAGATCTAGCCACACCATACACATAAAAGGGACACCAATCGTAATTCGTCTTCGGTCCATAAGCTAAACGTGGAATAGATAGAGCGAAGCATGCCCCTCCACTTCTAAAAAACTCTATGAATTCATCTCTTTTAGCGGACAATTTTTCAAATAAATGAAATGATTCTCCAGAAGGGATGTCGAGAATGACCATATCAAAATCATAAATTTTGGGCACGCGCTTGGATAAATTCGTTACAGTACAGTTTGTGATTTTTTTGAAGCCCCCAATACATAGGACTTTCATGATCTTCACATTTCCAATTCCATCTGAAATCGCGCGTATATGGATTTATCCCCTCATCCACTCACTGCTTTCATCACGGAAGGTACTGCACATCAGGACTTGAGTCCTGACATCCGAAAAGAAAAAATAGAAAGTCTGCTACGGTAGGGTGAATCCGCCCGGCAACTTTTAGATAGAAATCGCGTGGTTCGCCGAAAGTATCTGTTATATATACTTTTTTGGTTATCGGTGCGGGTGAAAAATCCTTTTAAGCTGCTTAATTTAGTTTAAGCACAAAATGCTGGTGAAAGTTTGTTCAGGGAAGAAACGCACGATTACATCCTTTCGGCGGATGATCTTAGAAACTCTGCGCGGGAATAGAACCCTTTATCCGGTGAATTGCTACATGGTGATGACTTGCCAGAAGACTTTGTATGGACCGTGGCAACCGCTACGACGATCTTCTTCGCGCGGCTATTCCAAAATGCCATCGGCACCCTGCGGGACATCCTCGTGATCAAAGGGCAGCGAATGAAAGCCGCTGGATACAGCTTCACCGAGACCTTAACTTGGCTGGTGGTATTTAGCGTCGTCTTTCGGGGCTTTTTTGATGAACCCCTCGGTGCTGGAACGGTTGCTAACTTCATGGCCTTCGCCGCCGGTTTCGCAGCCGGATCCTACGCTGGGGTATTAATCGAGGAGAGGATGGCCGTTGGGCACGTCACGGTGCAGGTCATTTCCATGGATAGAAATAAAGAGGTGGGTAGGATACTGCACGCTGAGGGTTTCCCGATGACGATGATAAAAGCTAAAGGGAGGAAGGGACCCCGCATGGTCTACCAGTCGGTCATCCCGCGCAGACATTTGGCGAGGTTTTTGGCTTCGGTCGACAGGGTGGATTCAAATATCTTCACCACGATTATGGACACCCGGAGCGTGATGAAGGGGAAGACCAAAATGAGGAGTTAAATATTGAAACTCCTTCTCTTCCTATCGCTGGCCCGGTGGTCGCTCGGATGAGAATGGTGACGACAAGTTTCGCACCTATTTATCGATACCGTGCTAATTCTTTCGTGAACAAAACATTGGAGTGAATGGTCTCACATGAGTGCGATTGAAATCGAGATACTCGGAATCGTCGCTGCCTGTTTAATAAACGGGGCAACGCTCCCGCAGATACTGAAAACAGCCAGGACGAAGCAGGTCAGGGACATCTCCTTACCTTTTTGGGCAGTAATGTTCACGGGCGCTTGTCTCTGGGCCGCTTATGGAATTTTGGCTCAAGTGGCTGCCCTCATTTTGTCCAGTTTTGCGACTTGCAGTTTGTGCTTGACTATGATCGCATTGATTTTGAGGTATAGGTGACAACTGTATTGATCACCCGAATTTTTTTTGATTAATTGAATACAGCATTAGCAATATATTGCACAAGTCCATAGCTTCTATAGGATGTTATGAAGCGAAATGTTAGGCGAAAGGTAACTCCTGAAAAAATAGAAAGGATGAAGAAGCTTAGGAAAGTGGGCTTGTCATATGAAAAGATAGCAGATGAACTTAAGCTAAGCCCGATGACCGTTTACAATTATCTTAAGAAGAAAGAAAAGATTGGATTCTTTGAGAGACTGAAAGGAAAGATAGCAATTATGTTAATTGCTGTAGTGGTATTGGGTTTTGCCTGTGTGGATTATTACTTGGTAACTAGAGAAGAAGAGTATGAAACATACATCAATGAAGACTACTCCTTCAAATTTGATTATCCCACTGACTGGATTTTTGAGGAATTGGGCACACAGTGGGTTGCTTACTTTGGTGCTGTAGAAAATACTCCAGAGGATGAGCTAGGGGGGATCATCACACTAGCAGTTTATGATAGGGCTATCTTTGAGAACCAATTTGGTGTATCTTTAGATAATCTCGCTGATTATGTATTATCGAGTTTAGAAAACATCGAAAATTTTGTTTGGATAAGCAAACCTACTGAAATTGTCATTGATAATGTCTCTGCAATTAGATACTCAGTGGCTTTGACCAGAGAGAATATCACTTTGCAATTCCAATCAGAATTGGTTGTGAAAGACAATTACTTGTATGAATTCACGACAGGGACTGAAGAAGAAAAGTACTCTGACTATAGACCAGTATTTGAACACGTAATTGACAGTTTCTCTTTAAAAGTCCTTTCCTAGTTACCAATATATCTAGTAAAGAAGAGTTTTGGCCTTTTCCTTCTCTAGCTGCTCCTCAACGTCTCTGAGCTTCCTGCGAGTAGCTCTATCCTGTATCCGGCTCCAGCTAGGTATTTTGTAGTTCATAACCTCACCTTTTAGTTCTAAAGTATCCCAGCTTCTGGCTTATAAACCTTGTTGTTCCAACGGCTTTGCACAATAATTCGTTTTTTGACGAAAATTGTTTTAGTCTGCACAATAATTGGCTTTCTACACAAAAATTACCCTGTCTGCACAATAATGCGTTGGCCATGCAACGAGTTTCGAAACCTTTGCGCACGGTCGAGAGTCGAGCAGGGCTTCACGTCGGCGCATACGGCCACTGTCCTTTTATGCCTCTAATCTCGGCGAAAAGGGCGTCCCTTTCGTCCGGCGAGGCGTACGGCCACCTGCCCTTGATTGCCCTTATCCTGCTGAATAGGTCGTCCCGTCGAACCACGAAGCTGGCTATCGTCGAGATCACGTTCTCAGTATTGTCAGTAGTCAGGTCCAGCCTGGCCTTCTTCACGCCTATGCCCTCGGGGTGTCGGGCGTTCTCGTTTTCCTCCACGTGCCAAGTCGGAGGTGTAGTGAAAGTCTCGATGACGTTTTCGTTCTCGAATGTATTGTCGTATGAGTAGAACTTTACGACGAGCTTCGAGCCATTTTCGATGTCAAGGATCTTCTCTATGTTGACCGTGTACAAGTTTACCAAGCTGAAAACCGCCGTTCCCGCCCAAGGCACCGCGTGGACCGCGTGGACGGCGGCGTTATCGTTGCCCGTCACCTCCATATTGTCTACTGCCGTTACAACGACAGTTATGTTATTCGTGGTGCAAACTAGGTTCTCATTATCGGGTATGGTAACGACTAACGTGGTCTCCCTGTTTTCGTTCTTTGGAATTCCAAGGTAATCGTTATCCAACTTGATTGTCCAGCCAGCGTCGTCGCTTGGTGTAAGGTTATAATTGTCCCAGACGTTACCCGTATTCTTGACCGTGATGGTAAAGATAACATTTTCACCTATCACGCCCAACTGATTCTCCGGCTCGAGCAATACCTCGACACCCCTCACCGTCTGAACATGGGCTATGCACGAGCCGTTGTCGCTTAACGTGTTATCGGCTTTGGAGGTGGCATTGACGGTTACATTATCGCTCGTACAGCCCGTCGCGTCCTCGGGTATAGTTACAGTAAGTAGTGTCGTTCGGTTCTCGAGTGATGGAACCATGATCGATTGGTCAATGCTCAGACTCCAGTTCTCAGTATCTTGTACGATTAAGTCATAGTTATCGTCGACATTGCTCAAGTTCCTGACCGTCACTGTATACTCGAGGTTTTCACCCGGCAAGCCGCTTTGGAACGCGGGAGCAACCGATACATTTACGGAGAACGTCAACGGCAGCTCGACCAAGGAACAAACGGCGTACAAGCCGATGTTTTCCGTGCCCGTCGTTCCCTTGTAGGCGCTCCCAATGGCGGTCGTTGGATCTACATAGGCGATGGGGCTCCACCACTCATACCAGTTGTCGACCGTATCGCCAACCTCATCGTGCTGGAACCACCAGTTAAAGCCTAGGGCATCGAGGATCTTGTTTTGGACCCTGCAGAAGTTCCAGCCTAAGCAGTCGGAGCCCTCCATGATTAGCAAGCCGCCTCCTCCAGTTACGAAGCTGTCGATGGCTGAGACCCAAGAATTCGGCAACATCGCTGGGTCACCTCCTATATAGTCATCCCCCATCTGCAACTGAGGTATGACGAGTATGTCGACGTTGTCGAGCAAGCCAGAGGTATCAAGCGGCCTATCGTCGCCCCAGATGGTATATCCCCAAGTCCCAAGGTTATCGATTAGCTGCGAGCACTGAGCGGTGTTGTTATAGACGCTGTTCTCATACCAGAGCACGTTCTCCGCGCCCGGCACCATCCACTGAAATGCCTTGTCGAACAAGACATCTAGGTAGGGAGCTGGATTTACAGGTAAGGTATCATTCCAACGGCCGTTCCGAGTTGTTCTAGCCACACCCGCAGCGACCACCGCGCCGTTGTCTATCCTCTGGGTCGCCATGATCGGTGGCCTATCGCCTGCATTGTAGTCGACGTATGGTAGGATACCCGTTTCGTTTACGTTGTAGGCGTTGTCCTTGCCCTCAACGAAGACTCCGCTCGTCCACTGCGCGAGCACATGTGTAGCTGTAAATGTTAACAAAAGAGTCATCGAAAGCACTATCACCGAAATAACCAAAATGGAAATCGAACCACGCCTAAATCGATCGGTCCTCACTTATTGCCTCCTCTTGCCTCTGTGGGAATTAGGCGTTTCACATTTAAGGCACTTGTGACTCAGGATGCTTTACACATAAATTAGCTCGCTTGCACATAAATCATGTAAAAGCCAACCTAACACCGGGGAAAATCGTGTTATGCCCCGCCTCTTTCTTTTTTAGCGGGCCATTTTGGTACCAGCTAGGAGAACTGTTTGCTACAAGATGTCTAGAAATGCCCAATGGTCTTCGAGGCGTGATATAGCCTCTTTAGAATGTTTGTTGCCTTCCCCCCTGCTTTGGTTGTCGGCGCTTCGGAACTGGCAAGCTCCTTCTCAAGCTCCTTATATTCAGATGGGATATCACAGCGAAATTCTCTCGCTAGTCCGAAAATTTCCTGAAGGAATCTTCTGATGGTTGGGGCCAAGAATTCACGGATCTCCACTTCGCTAACCTCAACTCCCTCCTGACTGAGAGCTATGTGCGTCCCGGCGACTAATAGGTTGAATAAATTCCGGGGCGGAGGTTTAGTAGCAAGGTCAGCCAGCTGTCCTAAAATCTCTCGCGAACCTAACTCCTCCACCGGAATTCTAACGCCAAACTCTCTAATGATGTCTCCTGCGAGATATTCGCTCATTACGGCGACCTTCTCTCTCCTCAACCGTTCTTCAAACATTTTTGATTTTTCCAAAGCTTGAGATGCGAGGTCTGCAAAAATCAGCAGGGGGGCGAAGTCGCGCTTTTCCTTGGTAGGAAATAAATAACTCAAAATTCCCTCCAACTTTTCATCTTTCAGTAACGGAATCGCCACTACCTCCTTAAAGCCCACAATTTTTTCGATTAGACCACATATCCTTTTATCGAACAGTCCGAAGGTGTATTCGTGAACGCCGCTGAGGATGACAGGTTTTCTCTCTTTCTTCTTTAAGAACTCCTGAAAGCTTGGACACTTGCTGACCGGGAACTCGTGGCGAAATAGATTTTCTATTTTTAACATCCCTGAAACCTTTCTCAACAAAGAAGGTTCGAGAGCCGACATCGCGCCGAGTTTAACCGTGCCCCTCTCCTCGTCGAAAAAAGATAGGGAAACGAACTTTGCGCCGGATATCTCCTTGGCATCATCTACTATCACTTGGAATAGCTCATGCGAACCTATCGACGAGATCAGCGCGGATGTCGTTCCAAGAATAATGTCAAGCCTGTCCGAATCCAAATTGTACACCGTTTCAGCTGCGTTAGTAACTTATTAATATTTATCATTTAGGCTCAGGGGTGCTTGATCCTTTTAAAGTAATGAAGTGTTTTTCAATACACGAGAATGCACGAAAGTGATTTTAGGCGCGGGGTAAAAGCTGTTGCGATTGGAGGTTCTGGTAAATAACCCCATTCCAAGTCCCCGATCAAATCCAACCCCTCTCATAAATGTTCTCTATGGGCTGTCCCGGCGTCTACTGCTAAAAGCAATGGGCTGACTAACCCTAGAAACCCAGATATTCTTTTTATTTTTCATTTTGACGACATTAATGTTAATACGTTAAACCTGAAAGGAAAGGTCTGGATAATTAAGGGTTGAAAAATGCTAATAGAAATCTTAACCACGGTCCTCGCGGGGCAAATTGCTATCGCATTATTTACAATCGCCACCCGCCTGAGATACATTCACCAATTAAGGACAGCAGATGTCAACGTTCATTCTCATATCTTATTATCTGAGGGTTCTATTGGAAAAGTTTCGGGTGTGCATAGAGAAATAGCAAAAACCTGGCTCAGAATAGCAGAAAGGTATAGGTGCACTTCGATATACTTGAGTTTATCTGCCGCTAATTTTATGGTTGCCTTAATTTTCTATGCACTGTCACTATTTTTTGTACTTTTGGAAACGAGCCCTATCGTCCTTGTTTTATTTCCAATAGGGGCAATATTTACTTCGTTAGGCATTATGGATCATCTTGTCCGTTATTGGAACATTCAGCCAAAATCTGCAATTGAGCGTTTTTCATGGAGGTTAGCTGAATTATTCCCGCCCTTGATGCCTCCGCTCAATCCAACACATTTGGGGAGATGGGGATTTTTAAAAGATCCTGAAAAAATAGATTGGGCCAAGTCCTATTTGGAAAAGCTTCAGTCATATCAAAATATCAAAAGATGGGAGAAAATGTTTGGGGAACTGACCCATCGCCATTTCTAAGTGGACCTGCCGGGACTCGAACCCGGGACCTTCGGCGTTGGCTTGATGAGCGCGATGGTCAGCGATGGGATGGTGGCGGAGGACGTGGTGGCGTGCGCAAAGATATGCACGGCAACGTGATGATGCGAAATGAAGAGGAGTGTCGGGCACATTTTCGTGATTTGGTGAATAATTCTTGTTTAATCTGTCTATGAAAAATAATAATAAACAACTATGCCAACACCAAGCCCGACATTGAATTTTTACTACGGAAACAACTATTGTGGGGGTAAAATGTGACAATGGACGTATACACGATAGCAGGTTTTGTCTCCTCGGCCTTGCTCATTCTGCTCGGCCTCTACATTTTGAAAGCAGACCCCAGCTATTCCGTCAACAGGATGGCAGCTATATTTGCATTCCTTGCGACAGCTTGGTGCCTCGGAAGGTCAATGGAGGATTTGTTTATCGGCAAAAATATCGCCTTCCTCTGGGGCAGGTTTGCCGAGGCGGGCTTGATGTGGATGTTACCCGTGTTCGTGCACTTTGCGTATATTTTTCCAAGACCCAAACACCTGGGCTCCCGTGTTGCCCTGATCTATTTCCCTGTGGCCTTTTTCATGAGTTTGTTGATCATGGAGTTGTTCAAGGGTGAATATATCTTACTGGTTTCTCCGACCCGCATCCCGTATTCAATGTATCAACTCTTCTTCGTATTCTTTGGGATATCCAATTTGACAAGGGCATACGTTAAATCGAGATATCCAATGGAACGCCTCCAACTTAAGCTCACCCTGATTGGCTTGGTGATTTCGCTTTCGATTGCCGTCTTTACCATAAGTTTAAACATATTTTTTGCTCATAATATGGGCCGCCCAGCTGTTTTTGCGATCCCGGTTAGTTTAGGCGTTATCGTCTACGCGATGAAGAAACACAGGCTTTTCATCATGCCCCCGATAAGCAGATTCTTCGTGCCCTCACCAGAGGCGAGGCTAAAGACGAAGCAGAGGCACGAGCTGAAAGAAGGCGCCAACTATCTGATTAAACAGAAGGGGAAAGGCCCGAAAATCTTCAAGGATTTGACGGAGCACGGTATCCCCGGGCTGTGGTTGACGACCTCGTGCCCGAGTAAGATTCGGGAGGGGAACGGGCTGGCGAGAACCCCCATCCTTTATTTTACGCCTGAGCGGACGAGGGGCGAAGTGACGGTGCACCCGAATGAGCTGAATAAGGCGCTAGACGAAGTTTATCTCTACCTCTCAAGGGCTTTTCCGAGATCTGTAGTGTTTGTGGATTGTTTCAGGGAACTCGCCTTTGCAAACGGGTTTGAGGAGGCGATGGATTTCTTGAGGAAGGCCGCAAGGTTATGTTCCCGAAATAACTCGAATCTAATCGTTCAGATCGACCCAACTGAGTTCTCAGAAAGACAATTGGCGGAGATTGAGAGAGCAATCGTGCGCTCCTGAAGGCAGTCCTAAATTAGTATCTTTCTCCTAGAAGTCAACCCATGTGAACGTTGTCGTTGCTTTTGCTCCCAGCCTTTTTCCAAAAGGGCTGAAGTGGACCTGCCGGGACTCGAACCCGGGACCTCCGGCTTGCAAAGCCGGCGCTCTACCACTGAGCTACAGGCCCTCGAGGTTAAAGTTGGTTGGCAAGTCCAATAAGATTTGTGGAAGAAAAAGCACAACTGCGGATTTCAAAAAATTTGCTTGAAAATTTGTTATGCATTTATATCGTTAAAGGGGTAAGAAAAAGGGGGTGAAAGAATCAAGAAGCTGTTTGTCGGCCTTTCGCTCTGTGCGATAACGGCCCTACTGATATCGACGACCTGTGTTAAAGCGCAAGAGCTACCCGAAACAACCTTTACTGAGGAGACTTCTGAACAGCCACCCGGATTAACATCCATCGAAAACATGGATGTAGATATCACCCTAGAACTGCTCCCCGACGCGCGCTGTCACGTCACGGTTGGGGCTGAAGCTCAATTTGAAATGGAGGGGTGGGGAGACCTTCCAATAACCAACGGGAGCGCGGGCCTCGATATATCATCCCCGAAGTCTGGGGAGCTCAAATTCGATGTAAGCGGAAGCGTGACGTTCTCCGAATCCGGACTGGATGCGATACCTGAGGAGATTAGCATGATGAACGCCGATATGATCAACAGCCTTATTGTGCTCGCAGGGATTGAGGGACAATCTCTCTCCGAGATCCTTCCTGGGATTTGGACAATGATCCCAGGAGTGGGAGAAACTGAAATACCACCGGAGGTGGAGGACATCGTGATCGAGAGTCTCAGATTTACAAAGTTCTCATGGAGTGAGCCAAAGCTAGAAGCGGACCTGACCACTACTCTTTCCGGAAGTATATTCGAGAGCGAGGAACTGCGCGATGAATTGCCAGTAACGATAGATGGATCAATCGATATGTCTGAAACTTCCATAAGCTTGACTGTAGAGGCCAGCAGCGAAACTGTCGAATTCACTCTTGGGTTCAACCTCACCACTGAAGACACCACCGCGGTGATGGAGCTGACGTTCGATGGATACTTCAAACTGCCTGTGGTCGGTGATCAGGTGCAGTTCGGCTTGGAGGTGCCAGGAATGGATATCCCGGGTCTGGAGAGTTTCATCAATCTAGAAAACTTGGGTGAATTGCTCGCGCAATACGGCATAGACTTCACATTGAAGGTTCCAGAGGATGCATCTGTAGGCGGGTTGCCTCCGGGTTACTCCCAGGCGGGCAACGTTTACACATGGTCTGGTGTTAATGTAGCGGGTGCGCTCGATATGGTCTTGACTGGGGGAGTGCAGCCTAACATTACCTATGGGCACGAAGCTCCGCCTTCTGAGTTCCCATGGCTAGTTGTCGGCGTCTTGGTCGTGGTGATCGTCGCCATCGCCGCCACAGTTGTTGTGCTTCGCAGAAGATAGCCAAAAATCAGTCTACGAGTCTACTAAATTTAGCTTTCGTTGGAGAACTTGGCCCTTCTCTGGATGCCAAGAACCAACTTTAGTTGCAAAACCCCTTTTTGCGAAAAAAGGTGGACCCGCCGGTATCCGCGCCCAAACGGGTTCGGGCCCGGCGCAAAAACGGCATTTGTGGCAAAATAAACGTTGAAAGAAGTAGGCCACGCGTCCGCGCCACATGATCGGCAGAACGCGTTGACTCGTCCCATCTTGACTAACGCACCCCTCTGCCAAAATGCCCGGTTGTATATCCTTTTTTTATTTTAGTATCATCGAATGATTCAAAATTCAAAATCTT
>Ga0111211_142_pt1 | contig 11273 bp, 16 predicted proteins | sample DeeMarSWOR152_54_FD_80393 | JGI IMG/M metagenome (GOLD analysis project Ga0111211, IMG submission 80393) | Hadesarchaea archaeon DG-33-1 | reverse complement strand
AAAACGATCGATCGACCTTAAGCTTAAGCTCACTCTGACTGTACTCCTTTCCCATCAACTTTGAATCACAGATGATCACGAGCACCTCGTCCCTCGTGCGCACTATTCTAAGGTGGGGCAAGCTAAACGCTCCTCACCGAAGCTCGGGCTCCACATGCCTCGCACTTTAGCATTTGAATCCGTTCGCGCTTGACGATCCTCGTGTCCGGCTTCCCGCATTCGCGACAGAGCACGAACTCCTCAACATAACGCTTGATCCGGTCATCGACAGCCGACCTCACAAACTTGCCCTGAAAAACTGCCTGATTGCCCTCCAAGTTTCCAGCCACGCCAAGCTCCCTAAGCAGATATTTTATGAGGTGCTCAGGCTCACGATTTAGGGCACTAGCGATGCTCCTAAAATTTCTCAAGATGGTGCGGTTTCCGACTATGACGACATCGGCCTCGGGAATCTGAAAGCGGGATTTCTCGAAAACCGCCTTTGGAATCTGCTCAAGCGCGCGGTCCAGCAATTTATCATATTCGGCCATATCCTCACCTCAGACGCCTGAATTTACCAACCTTCGGCTCAAATATTTCCCCATCCGCGATGAGCACGCGAAGCACGTCATCCACTCCGGCTTGAGATAGGTCCAGTTCAGCCGCGAGATCTAGGGGTGCAACGCCCTCTACCCTGTCGAGCTTGTCGAAGGCTGCCAGAGCCTTCTTCTTGAGATCCTCGGGCACCTCCGGCAAGGGCTCCTCGATCTCCTCAACAACTGGGGCAGCTCCAGGCGATGGCACTTCGACCTCCAACCTCCTAACCTCTGGCTTAGGTTCGGGCTGTGGTCGCCTCCCTTGCGCCAGCGCCTGCCTCTTTGCTCGCAGGATCTCCAGCTCCCGTACGAGCTCCCAGTTCGGATCCTCTACCCTCGTGATGACATCAGGCACGAGGTATACCTCACCCTCGTACTCGCGGACTCGGCCGATAACATCGACCAGGTCACCCACCTTGAAATCCGCTAGGGTCTGAACATCCTGTCTCCAAGCCTTCAAACGGATGGTCTCGCTTCCATCATCTATGCGTAGAGTGCCGTAGTTCTGATCCTCGCTGATGAACTTGTCTATTACGGTAGCAATCGCGTGCGCGCGCAGGATGCGTTGATCCCAGGGAGTAAGCAGATGGCTCGGTTCGGTCTCGCTCGAACGCACATATTTACCCTTAACCAAATCCTCTATCTTGACCTTGTGAGCGATCGATCGCATACAATCCATAGAAATACTTCGGCGGTGGGCTTAAATCTTTTTCAAACTGATATACAAAAATCATGATTATTTGCGCTCGGACTTCATCGCCTATATTGAGGACATCTACATAAGTGGTGGAGGGATCATGTTCAAATTAAGAGGCACATTTGGAAAACGCGTGATAGGCATAGCTGGCGGCAGGGCGACAGCAGCCAACGTTGATGAAATATTTAAGAAACTCGCGAGCGTCGACAGAAAACACGAAACTGTGAGTCAGATATTCGACGCCTCTCGAATTGCGGGCAAAGGGCACCTTTTGCACGGTGTAAGGCTCGCGCTGATCGCCCACGCTACGGGCAAGAACTTCGCCAGCTCTTTAAACATCGAGCTCGCCTGCTGGGTCGCCGGCGAGCGGCAGATAAATCGTGCATTTGAGAAGGTCGGGATTCGTAAGGGGAATATAACGGCCGCGATCCTGACGGTCGGTAAAACGCTCTTAAGAACGAGGCACGCACAAGCAGATATTCTACGCGGGTTACAGATTAAACGCGATGATGGTGTGATTGAACTCGCGCCTAGGAAGATCGCCGTGCTGCTCAAGACCTTCTCGATACCTAAACGGGGATTAGATATAGCAGACGTTCAAAAGCTCGTGCTCGAACGCATCGCACTGCTCAGCCTGCAGCGGTGATATTTTGAAATCCAAGGTGCCGGAAAGCCTCGGGCGCGGAACTGCAAAGCTCATCGTCACAAGCCGAGATTTATACGCTGTAAGGCAGACCAAAGCCGCGCTTAGGGCAGCCGTGACGGGTGCACGCGTCCGACGTGCGGGGTTCAGGGGCATCTTCATCCTCGAGGCGGAAGGCGATGCGCTAGAACTCGCCGAGAGGATAAACCAAGAATGTTTTCAAAGCATCGGGCACACAACGGCCGTGCTAGCTGAAGTTCAAAGCACGCTGGATCCGATAAAGGAGGCCGCAGTGAAAATCGGGGCCGAGCAGATCGGAGAGGATGAAAAGTTCTGTTTCAGGCTACATAAGCGTGGCTCGCATTTGCTGGAGCAGGAGACGCCGAAGCTCGAGTACGAGATAGGTGGGGCGATATGGGTGGCCCTTCAGCAAAAATACGGAAAAAAGCCAAACGTCGATCTCAAAAATCCCGATATAACCGTAGTCGCGGAGGTCCTTGGGCCTAACACGGCGGTCGGCATCTTGAGGAAAGCTTGGCGAGTAAGCGCTACTTGAGCAAACTTTCAAATGAGGGATCCTTGATTACTTCCGTGACTCGAGCGCATGCGGGCATTATCGGCCTGTCTGAGCTGGTTAGCCTGCCATCTTCATCGATCGAGACGTATTTTGTCTTCAACGGCTCCTTGACCTCAACTGCGATACATGTAAGTTCAGACTCCGTGCCTGCATAAACATAGCAATAGTGTTTCTCCATGTAATTGTGATAGAAAATCCAACCCTGACTTCTAGCAATATTGACCACATCCGCAAGGTCCCTACACCAAGTCACTTTCATGCTATCCCTCCGATAATTTCATTCCGGGCTCTTAAAACCCTTTGAGACAGAGCCCCCCGCCGGAATGCTAAAGAGATTTTCCTAGTTTAGGATGATTTGGCCCGGGCAACTTTCTTCAATTTTTCGACACCATAGTGAGAGCCCCTCACCACGAGCGAGTCCCCAGCTTTAACTCTGACCTTCATGCCAGGGTCAAAGATGTAGCGCTTGTCTCGTCTGATCATAAGCACGTATGCGCCCATCGTCGCCCATAGGTTTAGCTTTCCGAGCATTTTGTTCACCAATGGGGAGCGCAAGGAAACATCAACCTTGGCTATCCGCTCGTCCGCCTCCGCAATCGCCCGCGCGAAGACTGGGTGGAGTTCAACCCCTCGCAGCACCACATCGACAATTGAATCAGCTGCATCTGATATTTTTTCCATACATTTCACGATCTGCAGAACGCTATTGAGCCTTGAAACGTTTCGCTCATGCTTTGCCGCTCTGAGCGCTGCGAGCCAGAGCTTGTAGTTGAGCTTGTCGAACTTCTCCTCTAGCTCCCTGACCCATTCAGCGGTTTCGCGCGAACCGAGGAGGATCGAGGAGTACGCCATGTCCACCATAACGCTGCTAAGATCGCGCATCTCCGCAAGCGCGTTCCGGATCGACACAAGGCGTCCTTTAGCAGTCGGCACCGCCAAGGGAGTACCAGACATCTTGCTCAAAGTTATTATTCCGCTTTTCGGCCCCCGCGCCACAAAAACATCTCCAGCCAATGCCTCCAAGTCGCTGGTTAGGGGAAGGATCCAGGACTTTCCCCGCTTGACCGCAATTATCCAAACGCCTATGTTCGATGGTAGCCTAAGATCGAGAAGCCTCATGCCGACGATCAACGAGCCCTTGGCCGCCTTTATTTCAGCTACCTTCTCGTCCGCCTTGGTCAGAGCTTCACGCACAACCGGGTGGACATCGATTTCCCTTAGGATCAGGTCGGCGATATCCCCCGTAGCATTAGATATCGCTTCCGCCGCGTGCGCAACCTGTAGGATTCCAGTTATCTTTTGGGCCTCCTCAACATTGCGCGCAGCTACCGCTGCGATGACTCTAATACGATACATTAGATCATCCATGCGCGCCTCCAGCTCACGCACCAGCTCGGCTATTTCAACGCTTTCAAAAAGCAGCGATGCGTATGCAAGATCTATCATCTGGTCCGAGATGTCCTTCATCTCGGTTAGAAGTTCCCTAACGCTTCTTGGCCTATATTCTACTTCCTTCACCTTCTCACACTCCTACTATTTTGATCGCTATAAGTAAACATGTTACGCCAGAGACGTCAATAATCGAAGTAACAATTGGGATCACCAAGTTATCGGGGTCCAGACCCTTCATAAAAGTAATAAACGTCGATGCGACGGTTGATAGTAGGGCTATCGGCACCAACATCATACCTGCGGAGATGAAAACGGACATCAGCCTAACGGAACCGGCGAGCGCCATACCTTGTGCATACGCAATGACAAAAAATACTGCCCCGATAAATGAGAACACGCAGATACTCATGAAAACAGATGCTTTGATGTTACCACCCAGAACCTTTTGTCCCCTGAGCTTTGGTTCCACCATACCCATGTGTAGCGCAGACGCTAACCTAGCTCCAAGAATGCTACCGATATTGCCGCCTATCCCGTTTATCGGCGGAACCATCATTAAAATCAGCGGCACAGCTTCAATTTTTCCAATATTAACTTTAAGCATGTACCCCGCGAGAAGCCCTATAAGCCCACATAACAGCAACACTGGGTAACTCTCCAAAACGATCCTTCGAACACTATAAATGGCCATACGCTCACCCAACCAGAACCACGCCTAGAAAGATGCAGGCTACGGTCACGAAATCGCCCAATGTCGCCATCGTCGGACTTGTGATATTGTCCGGATCTATGCCTCTAGTGTAGGAGATCACTGCCACTAGAACCGTCATGGTCGCTAGGATGAGGCCGGATGTAAAGCCGGCTATCACTGCTATCGCCATTAGGCTCAACACACCTATCGTCTCAGCGCCGGTTAGAATACAAGCCGCGTACGAGAACAAACCTATCGCGGCCGATGCAAGGAAGCTAAGGATCAGAGATGACGCCATGTTAGCTTTCAGCTCCACCGTCATGGTTAGCCGCGGCTTGATGATGCCCGTGTGAAGCGCCGTCCCTAACCTCGATGCTAAAGCGCCATTGATGGTGCCTCGAAGGCCGAGCAGCGGGGGGACCATCACAATGAGCCCTGGCAGCAATGTTAGATACTCTTCCATGCTCTTCAGCGCGAATCCAGCGCCCAGCTCGATAAATGCGCATAGAATCAAAATTGACAGACCCTGGACTACAATAGCTCGAACATTTACACCCCTAACCATCAACTCACCCGAAAGCCCTTGACGGACTTTCTATTTATGCTATTTAGGGAATCCAATCGAGGGCTTAACTCTTAAATTGTTTGATGCGTAAGCGGAGATTTTAGTGCTGGCTTATCGGTAAAAAAGACCCCCTACGCTCATACGTTAGAAAGACCCAAACCTCTGACGATACAAATCTTGAACTTGCCATTGAAAGCTCGAGGCGGATCTGTAACCAAACTTTAAATAACGCCTAGCCGTCAACATTACAAACATGCCATACGGGTTCAACTTTGACATATCGCGGATGTCCAAATCCTTTTTCAGGGGGCTTGCTAGGGCCGCATATGAAAAAAATATGCACAGGAGGGTCGGGAGAAATGTGCGACACTTAGCCGAGAAGCTCAAGATTTGTGAACTCACGGGTTTAGATGTTTCCGATGCCTCCATGCTCGTCGAAGATCTCACGGACATATACGTTAGGAATCTTCTAGATAAAGAAAAGTTCCTGAAAACCAAAAGGAGAGCGCTTTTTCTGCCTCATTGCTCTAGAAAATATATGGACAACAGGTGCCAAGCGCGTTTCGACCCAAAGGTTCCTTCTTATTATTGCGCTCACTGCTCCCCAGACTGTCTGATCAACAAAGCAACTGCGTTGGGAAAAGAAAGAGGATACGATGTTTACGTGTTACCAGGCGGCACCTGCATACCCCAAATACTAGAGAAAAACCCGCATGAAGGAGTCGTTGGAGTTGGGTGTAGCCAAGAGCTGAAGGACGGGGGAGAATACCTTAAAAGCAGGAATCTGCCCGGTCAGGCGGTCTTCCTCATAAAAAACGGTTGCGCCAACACGAGGTTCAACATTAAAAGTCTCGAAAAAATTCTATGAAAATAGAACATCTGAAAAATAGATTCTCCTTAAACTTAATTGAGAATCTTGCGCTTTAAATCAAAATCTAGAAGTTTCTCACCTCCCTCATCAAAGTAGAAGTTCCCTTGGAAGCACTGGCCCTTGAAAAGAAGCGGGACCCAGTATTTGTCATCTTCCCACATTTCTTTGTATGGAATTTCTTCAGAATCGAACCATTTTAAATTTCCCTCTTCACTTGGTTTTGGTTCTCCTTCAAAATTTGTCGTGGAGAAGACATGAACAACCCAATCCAGTTCTCTCCTATCGCCGAAGTAGAAGTTCAAAATTCCGTGGAACTTTAAATCGAGCACCCTCAAGCCAGTTTCTTCAAAAACTTCTCTTTTCACGCATTCTTCGGGGCTTTCGTTTAACTTTAGTTTGCCACCAACACCATTCCATTTCCCTCCACCGAACAACCCTTTCGATTTCTTCTGCAGGAGAAACTGTCCATATTTAATGATATGACACAAGGTTGCTGCAACTAGCATACAGACCAGCTCTGCTTCTAACATTTTAACTTTAAAGATCATTTCTCTTATGCCTAGAGAAATTGACCGATTCTAACTGCAATTAGTCAGAAAAGGGTTTTTTACGGAGTAAAACACTTTTAAGCATTAAAAAAAACAGAAAGATTTAATAACAGCCACGTTTTTACTTAAAATAACTCCTAAAAAGGCAAAGGAAAGGGGGTAAAAAATGTGAAGAGCAAGAGTGTACAACCGATAGTCATCTTTATCGGCATTCTAATGAGCTTAAATTTAGTACCATTAACAAACGCGCAACCATATGGCGGGGCATATTTCACAAGCATCAAAGTCATTCACGCTGGCGGAGAAATCGAGCTTGTCAACGGTAGAACAGCTAAGGTTTATGATAATTTACCTATGCTGATAAACCTTCGCTTCTACAATGAAAATCTCGAACCAAGCGCAAACCTATACACGAAAGTCTACATAGATAACGAGTTGCAACATACTTCGGGCGATTACCACATTTTGAAGGGAAGATCCGGGTCCGACATTTGGCTCGTGAGTTCATCCGGTCCCGCCATCCAGCGCTGGAAAGTTGAGCTTTGGTGGGGGAGCAACCTCGAAGACGCTAAGGAATTTGATGTGTGGGTAGTGAAGTTGTTAGTTTCCGATTGGTCACCAGCGCCATTGACGGTAGAGAAAGGAAAAACTGCGCCATCTTCATGGCCCATTAATTTCAAGAATGATGGAAACGATAACATGGGTAATGTATCGATATCCGTCGTTGATCCTGCCGGATTGGAAATTACCCCACAATCTCAAAATTTGGATAATGTAATTACTGAGGAGACAAAATCCACAAGTTTCTCAGTCACCGCCCCATTTACCTTAACAACAGGCCCGCGCACCGTTAAGCTTCAAATTACCTACGACGACTTCATGGGAATTTCTCATGCTGAAATATTCTCAGCTTCGGTGGACGTCACCAAGCTCAGCACCAGCATTACATTGAGCGTTGAGCCGTCAAGGATTAAAAAGGATGACCCGTGCACGATAACAGCAAAACTCGTCGCCGGAAATGGGAACCCCATGGCAAATCAGACGATCAGCTTCTCGGTTGAGGCTACATCGATAGGTTCGGTCAATACTGATTCATTCGGAAACGCTGTAAAGACGTATACGGCCAATGTGGATGCGGGGACTTACGTAATAAGTGCATCCTTCGGCGGGAGTGCAGATTATGAAGCAAGCACTAAAACAACAGACATTAATGTGGAACCATTTAAAACCACGCTTACACTGGAAGTCCTATCTGCCTTTACTCTAAAGGCAACTCTGAAGGATGAGAAGGGCAACCCATTGCAAACCATGGATGTCGAGTTTCAGATAAGCGAGGAAAATGTATGGAAGAGGATAGGTTCTGCTAAGACCGATCCCAGAGGTATCGCTTCGATAGAACACGAACCATCGACTGCAGGGACATTTAAAATCAAGGCGATATTTGCGGGGACGAAAAACTATGAAGCGAGCAGTGCAATTGCTGAACTGATTGCCAAAAAATCAATTGTATTAAAACTAGGAATTATTATGGTGGTGGCTGTAACCATCGTTGCCCTACTAGTCTTCGCTAGGAAAAGAGGCATGAAAATACCATTTGTGGGGCGAAAAGAGGAAATAGGCGAGCGAAATGTGGAAGGGGGAATGAAAAATGGCAAAGGCCAAGAAGCGGAAGAAGCAAAAAAAGATACTATCTAAAGTCTGCGTCTAGGGTACCCACAGGACTCATATATCAAGTTTTAAGAAACCCTAGGGCTAGGATACGCGTCCTTAGCCCTCTTTTATTTATTTTTAACCAAGAGTGAAAGGAATGGGTTACTACGAAACGCTCCGAGCTTCCAGCTAACGGAGAGTCTTTTACATCCTAAAAGCAAAATGCAAGCTAGTTTCCAGAAAACCTTCTCTGAAAAGGCCCAGACTGTCTCATGATGCATACGGGCTATTTTTGTGCAGAAACCAGACATGTAATTAAATGGAAAAAGAGAAAACACTGTAGGAAAAGAGCCAGGGGGTTTGAAAAATATGGATAAGGATAGGCTTTGGGCTTATAATCTCACAGCCGAGCTCGCCCAAGACTAAAGCCACGATCCCGCTATCAATGTGATTTTTACCAAAGTTCTCGATTTTCGTTTTGCAATTTTCAATCTCCTTTGCCTCTGAAGGCAAACTTTCGACTTTTCGCTAAAAGCGCCAGCCATTTTTAACCTATAGTGCGGGGGCAGGGATTCGAACCCTGGAACCCCTGCGGGATAGGCTCCTAAAGCCTACGCCTTTGACCAGGCTCAGCCACCCCCGCAGTTTTACTCTATTACTGCGAGGATAAAATGTTACCATATTTTACCCGGCCGCTTGGTATCGAAGATCGAGCTTCGCCGCGCCATCTGCTCAAATTTTATTTGCCTCTTCGCGCGCTTGTAACAACTCTTGCAGTACCATTTGCCGATCGCACGCTTCCCACATGCCCGGTGAAGCTCCACAGTGCAAGTTGAGCACCTAACTGTCGGAGGAACTAACGATTTTCCACACACTGGACAATCGGACATGCGACCACCAATTGACCGCCAAGGCCTTGTACTATTGTCAAATTATGGAAGGAAAAGTTTACTGGTGCTCTACCCTAAGACCTACTGGGAGCCCCGCGCATTTCGTATGTATAAGCGATGTAAGCCGCAGATAAAGAGATCAGGCCACCTAACAACATCAGCCACCTGGTCCAGTGTGAACCCCCGCGTGCTAATGCCTCTATACTCCAGATAAATGTGGTCACACCCAAAACGGCGGAAACGCTGAGGGTGGGAAAGAGAGCCTCCAAGGTCCTATTGATGATAAACCCAGTTGAAGCAGCTCCAACCATTATCAAAGCGATGATTATTAACGTGGCACTTTCAGCTCCAGCCCCCGCGATGAGAACTAAAATCGCTGCAATGCCCAAGAAAACCCACGATGTACTCATTAGGTCTCGGATGGCAATTGGCCTCCTCTGCACCTCCGTACCCAATCTTTTCACCTCCGATTTGAATCAGCACTGCCCTATTTAAAACCCTGACCTCCTTAATCTCTAAAATCATCCCCTTGCTTACCCACAGCTTGAGCCCTGGAGGACACATGGGCCATCAAAATTATAGTTATTGGTTTTACGTTTAGTTAGATCAGTAGGTAGGAAAGTAAAACTTACCACTTCACCGACGCCCATACCATGGCCGTTGTTCTCTATTTTGTTCTATTACTTTGCACATAATAGCACACTAAGTACTTATTCCTTGGGAATTATTTTTTTGCGCGCCTCTCTAACAATCTCTAAAATTTCATCGGTGTGATTCATGACTTTTAAACAATCCTCTCTAGTTGGGAAATATTCTGAACTTGGAAGTTTGCGTTTACCCAAAAATCTCATGTATTCATTAATGTATCTCTTAACCTCCTTTGCGGGCACCTTTTCATTTGCGATGGCAGCGCCCACGAGCATATTGTAGGATGCTCTCGCCCCCTCAATTTTTCCCGCTTTCCTATCACTTTTTGCTTCCTTTTCAATTTCCTTTAGATCCTTGTCCATGCCGATCGGACTTATGATGAACTTGCGCAGGGATTTCTCGTAAGGTTTGTTTCTCAACTTTGGCTCCAAGAGATTCATTAGACTACACAATGAGCACATGCAGGGCACCACTTCTTGTGCCTTCTTCTTCCTTCTGAACCACCTCATCGGAATAAAATCCGATGCTGGGTTTAAATCAGTTTCCGTATGCCGGGGATTTGCAAATAAAACTAGAGGATTTTAACTCACCAAATTCATCAGCGAAAGGTCCTTTAGTTTATCTAGTTCCCTCAAAGCCTCTTTTCGCTCTCTCCAAGCTTCTCTATGCGATATCTGGCTCCAGCTAGGGTTTCTAGGTTTCATCTAAATCGCTCCCTTGGATTTGAAATAATCAGGCTGTGATTTTCGCTTAAAAAATATTGTAGCCCTGTGAGCATGTTAAATGCCTCTTCAAGCGTGAATAACTTATCAGACGCTTGAGTGCGAATGCGCAGGTCCACAAATTTCGAATTTGTCGCTCTCGGCCCCTTCATTATCCCTCCCTTTTGATTAGTTTTTCAAATTAGAAACTATTAAACTTTTCACGTGTATGAGGGTAGTAGAGGTTATCTGTAGAGCACATAAACAGTAAAAAATGGCAGAAACGTTGACTTTGTGGAAAATTGATATCGACTTTGAAAGTTTTCCATATTCTAATGATGGTTATCAACATATGCCGGGGGAAGATTTAAACACCAATTTACTGGTAACTTCCCATCTAAAAATGCCCAGGCCGCTTCAGAATGCCTATGGTGCGGTATTAGGGGTTTGAATCCCTGGCCTCATTTTCCGGATGCAAAACCGGTTCTGTTAAGCTCTTCGAGAGTCCGCAAATCTTTATTTCCAGCAATTTTCAATTAGCGTTTTTCCGAAATTTCGGCGTTATCCGAATACCCCCTGCTCTCATAAAAGCCTTTGAAGTCGTAGTTGACGAGTTCGATATGAGTGACCTGCCTTATCCATTTGTAACCCCATTTCCCCGGAACCACCAATCGTAGCTCCTCAGGTAAAGGCTCGCCATCTTTCTCATAGGCCAGGATTATATCTTCTCGCATAGCTGTTGTAACCGTCAGATCGGTTGTAAAACCATCTTCAGCGTAAAACGCAACCTTTATCGCCTCCGGGTAGACCCCAGCCATTTCAAGT
>Ga0111211_141_pt1 | contig 11342 bp, 11 predicted proteins | sample DeeMarSWOR152_54_FD_80393 | JGI IMG/M metagenome (GOLD analysis project Ga0111211, IMG submission 80393) | Hadesarchaea archaeon DG-33-1 | reverse complement strand
AACGTCGGGAAATACGGCAAGATGACAAAATCCGACAAGGATATACCAAATGTCAACATGGAAGTCGATGTCAGCGCCGCGGAGCAGCAGCGCGGAGGGTTCAGGCCGAGGTACGGCGGCGGATTCAGAGGCGGAGATAGGGACCGGGGTAGAAGAAGGTACTAATTTTTTTCTCCCCTCAAAAATTGTGCCAGCTTTATCGGCTCCTCTTTAATGGCCGTCCTCATTTTAGAGTGTTTACCTTATTTCTTGATTCTCTGGCGCATGCACTTATCTTAACTTTTCGTAAATTTTGGGCAAATTTACCTCCACCTGCTTCTGAACATCCCTGTAGAGGCTTTTCCCGCGAGCATCTATGCTTACGACGAGCGGCCCGAACTCCTCGACTTCCAGCACCCACATCGCCTCGGGCATGCCGAGGTCGTACCACTGCACCGCGCTTATCCGCTTCACCCCCTTCGAGGCGAGCACCGCGCATCCGCCAGTGTAAGCGAGGTAGACGCAACCGTGCTCCTTCATCGCCTCCGCCGTGCGCTCGTCCATTCCCCCCTTGCCTATGACCGCTCGGACATTGAACTCCCTGATGAAATCGGGCTGAAGCGCGTTCATTCGCGTGGAGGTCGTGGGGCCAGCCGCCACCATCTGCCACCCCTCGCCGACCTTGCGCACGATTGGACCGCAGTGGAAAACCGCGAGCCCCTCCATCTCGATCGGAAGCTTCTCCCCCTTCTTGTGGAGCTCCAGGGCTCGCTTGTGGGCCTGATCCCTCGCGGTAAACATCGTGCCGCTGAGGAAGACCACATCCCCCGCTCGAAGCTTTCGAACGTCGGCTTTGGATATGGGGGTCTTAAGATGATGTACAGCCATTGGCTCACCTCGGGTGCGTCACCCACTCGACCTTGCCGTCTGAGTGTATTCGGACAGTTGCTCGCCTGGCCGCCCAGCACTGGGTGTTGACGCCGACCTGCAGGCCTCCCGTGTGGGTGCACGCGTACTCGACGTTGACGCCCAGCGAGGTCGTTCGGCCGCCGAGCCCCATGGGACCTATCCCCGTCGAGTTTATCGCCTCGAGGAGCTCCAGCTCTAAATTCGCTATGAGTTCCTCAGGATGTTTTCGATCCAGTGGCCTGAGCAACGCCTGCTTCGCGAGCTTCATCGCAATGTCGGACGAGCCGCCTATCCCGACGCCTATGATCGTGGGAGGGCACGGCTGTCCTCCTGACTTGACGACGGTATCGAGGACGAACCGCTTGACGCCGGCGATGCCATCGACGGGCTTCAGCATCGCGAGAGCGCTCATGTTCTCCGACCCTATCCCCTTCGGGAATGCAGTGATCTCGATGTAGTCCTTCCCCGGTAGAATTGAGCAGTTTATGTAGGGCATGCCCTCGCCAACGTTGGTGCCGGGGTTCTTCCTCGTCAGCGGGTGCACGACGTTCGGCCTCAGCGGGACATCCTTCGTCGCCCGAGGGACTGCATTTTTCACCGCCTCCTGCAGGTTTCCCTCGATTTTCGCCTCCGTGCCCAAACCAACGTAAAAAATCGGAACGCCAGTATCCTGGCACATGGGCGTGGAGGTCTCCTCCGCGAGCTTCATGTTGTCGAGTATCGCCTTCAGCTGCGTCTTCCCTGTCTCGCTCGTCTCCGCCTCGTACGCTTTCTTTAAAGCATTCTCGACGTCGGCTGGGAGCTTAGTAACAGCCTGCCTCAAAAGCTCGACGCAAGTGTCCTCGATCAACTTCTGATCTATCACAAACATCCCTCGAATTTCATTAAGCTTTCAGACCTGCAGATATATACACTTCGCCACCTTTTTTCAACAGAAGAGGTAAAGGCTCAAAAGCCGGTGCAAAAGTTGCAAAAAATTAGGATTGCCACCGAGTGGTTTGCCACGTGCGCGGGCTGCGAGATAGCCCTGCTCGACCTCGGGGAGAAACTAATAGATCTGTTCGAGAAATGCGAGATCGTCTACAGCCCGCTCGTCGATGCGAAGGAGATCCCGAACAACGTAGATCTGGCGCTGATATCGGGGGCCGTCAGGAACGAGGAGGAGCGGGAGAAGGCGAAGGAGCTGAGGGAGCGCTCGAAGACCCTCATCGCCCTGGGCTCCTGCGCATGCTTCGGCGGCGTCCCAGGCCTAGCGAACCTGTTCGAGAACCGCGAGCTTTTCGAGAAAGTTTACATGAAGACCAAAAGCACCGTAAATCCCGAGAAGGTCGTTCCAGCCGAAGATGTTCCGGCGTTCGAGGATAGGGTCTACTCGCTCGACCAAGTGGTGAAGGTGGATTACTGCCTCCCGGGCTGTCCCCCTCCCACCGACATGATCGCCGAAGCGCTGTTCAACCTGCTGAGCGGGAAAAAACCCGCGCTGTCCAAGAAAAACGTGTGCGACGAGTGCCCGCTCGAGCGAAAGGAGAAGAAAATAGAGCGGATAAAGAGGCCCACCGAAGGCGTTCCCGACCCGAAAAAGTGTCTGCTCGACCAAGGGTACATCTGCCTCGGCCCAGCGACGAGGGCGGGTTGCGGGGCGGCGTGCATAAACGTGAGGATGCCCTGCCGCGGCTGCCTGGGCCCCACCGACAAAGTGCTTGAGCAGGGGGCGAAGATGATCAGCGCCATCGCCTCGGTCCTCGAGGTGGATGAGGAGGAAATCGTGAAAATGGTCTACGACCCCCTCGGCATGTTCTACAGGTTCAGCCTGCCCAGCTCGATAATCCGGCGGAAGGTGAAGCGATGACGAGAAAAATCACAATCAAGCCCGTCACCCGAATCGAGGGGCACGCGACCGTCGACATCTACCTCGACGAGAAGGGCAACGTCAGCGACACGAGGTTGCATATTTTAGACCTGCGCGGGTTCGAGGTCTTCTGCTTGGGCAGGCCCGTAGAGGAGATGCCCATGATCATGCCCCGCATATGTGGAATCTGCTCCGTCTCCCACCACCTCGCATCCGCGAAGGCCTGCGACGCCCTCTTCGACGTTCGAATACCCGAGCCAGCCGCCAAACTGAGGGAGCTCATGCACATGGGGCAATTCATCCACAATCATGCCCTTCATTTCTTCATGCTGGCCGGGCCCGACTTGATCCTCGGCCCCGATGCTGACCCCTCGATCCGAAACATCGCTGGGTTAGTCAGGCAAAATCCAGAGCTCGCGAAGACGGCGATAAAGCTGAGGTCCATAGGTCATAAGATAATCGAAACCTTAGGAGGAAGGCCGATATCCCCTATAAGCGCCATCCCCGGAGGCTTCTCCTGCCCGCTGTCCGAGGAGAAAAGGGACGAGCTTCTGAAGGATGCCAAAGGAGCTCTGAAGCTGGCGGAGCCCGCGGTCAGGGCTTCTAAACCCGTGCTCGAAAAACATGAAGACATGATAAGGACCTTCGACGGGATGAAGTCTTACTTCATGTCGATCGTCGGCGAGGGCGGAAACTTTGAGCTCTACGATGGGCCGATCAGGATAATGGACCCTGGGGGCAAGAGAGTGGATGAATTCGAGCCCGCCCGATATCTCGACTTCGTCGCCGAACACGTCGAGCCCTGGAGCTACCTCAAGTTCCCATACCTGAAGGCCCTGGGCTGGCCAAAAGGCGTCTATAGAGTTGCCCCCTTAGCTCGAATAAACATCGCGGAAAAAATGCCGACGCCCCTAGCCCAAGCCGAGCTCGAGGAATTCAGGTCGCGGTTCGGGAGGCCCGCCCACCTCGCCCTGCTGAATCACCACGCTAGGCTCATCGAGCTCCTTTACGCTTGCGAGTGGGCGATCGAACTCCTCGAAGGAGACGATATAACGAGCGAAGATATCAGGGCAGAGGTTGGCGCTCCAAAGGGGGAGGGAGTGAGCGCAGTCGAAGCCCCTCGAGGGACTCTCTTCCACCACTACATGACGGATGAGGACGGTTTTATGAAAGATATCAACCTCATAGTCGCGACCGCTCAAAATTACCCCGCCATGCACTTCGGATCCAGAGCGCTGGCGAAGGCCCTCATCAAGGGCGGTAAGGTCTCAGAGGGTTTGCTCAACCGGGTGGAGATGCTGATAAGGGCGTACGACCCATGCCTCTCCTGCGCAACCCACACGATAAGGCCTGGGCAGTTCCCGATCGAGATAAACGTCTTCGATGAAAACAAGTCGAAGGTCAAAAACATCTCAAACATAGCCAGGAATTGAGGCTTCCCTGATGGGCAAGATAGTGGTGATGGGCTGCGGAAATCTCCTCCTGAAGGACGAGGGCTTTGGCGTTCACGTAGCGCGCGAGCTGCAAAAAATGAAATTACCAGAAAACGTCAAAGTGCTCGACTGCGGGACCGGCGGTTTGGCCATCTTGGACATGCTTCGGGAAGCCGATAGGACGATAATCGTAGATGCGATGAAACTCGGCCTGAAACCCGGTACGGTAAAGATATTCGACATGAAGGATTTGCCCGCCCCCTCAGCTTTTCCGTCATCAGCCCACGAGCTAGATCTCGTAGCGGCCCTCAGGGTTGGGGAGGAGCTTCAGAGCTTGCCCGACGAAGTAACCGTGATCGGGGCTGAGGTAAAAAAAGCCGATGAATTTGGGGCAGATCTGTCCGAGGAGTTGCGAAAGTCAAAGGATGAGGTAATTAAGACGATTTTAAACATGTTAAGCGCTGCCAAATGAAGCTTTTTTGTCAACACCCCTGTTGCGCCTAAACTCGCTCGCAGCATGCGATGGCACCAGCGACCTGAGCTTAAGCCCTACGAGTCAAACAGCTAAATGTGTACCAACCACCAGCGAGCTTGGGATTAAATGATCGAAGCAATAGCTCAACTTCCAATCGGCTTTATTATAGCGCTATCCGGGGCTCTAATACCCGGCCCCATGTTGGCGTACGTCACGATTAAAACATTGTCCAGCGATGCCCGGACTGGTGCCTTTGCTGCAATCGGCCATATCTTGGTCGAGCTTGGGATACTTTTACTCGTCGCCCTGGGGCTTGGTTACCTGCTAAAGGAGCAGGGTTTCCAAGCCGTGGTCGGCGTCCTAGGAGGAATATTGCTCTTGATATTCGGGGCATTCAACCTCTCACATATCGGAAAAATCAAGGAGCCCCGAGCAAGTGCGGGATTGAAACATCATCCTATTGTGGGGGGTGTACTCTTCAGCACATTTCTAAATCCAAGCGTCTTCCTCTGGTGGGCGACGATCGGCGTGGTCATGCTCATGGAAGCATATTTGGTGGCGGCTTTAGCCGGAGTTGGGTTTTGGTTGGCTGGACATTTTCTCGCCGACCTGAGCTGGTTCTCGCTCGTCTCATACTCAGTGGCGAAAGGGAAGTGGTTGATGAGCGCAAGGGGCTACAAAGCCATTCTAGTCGCATGCGGATGCGTATTGCTTGGATTTGGAATCTTCTTCATCTATAAATTCGCGCCACTCTTGGCATGAATCGTTGCAATATCGTAAAACCGGTAAATTGGTGCTTAAATCCCCTACCGCACTGCGATCCCGTTTATAAAGGTTCTGGTCCAAAGGGCTTTGCTACTAAAGCCCATTCTGCTCCTAAAGTCTGATTTTTGCTCCAAGTCCTTTATCCGTCCAATTTTCTAAAATCCGTTTTACCGTTGCAGTAGCTCATTAAATCTTGGGATGTAGTGTTTGGATAGTTCCAAGTTGACTTTGGCTAAACCCTTGATAGCATATAATCTTTTTTCCTCAACTTGTTTCATTAGATCGTTAGTTAGTTCCAGTTGTTCCATTTGCCCTCCCTTTCTTGCTCTTAATCTTCGGAGCACGGTTCCTTCCCCCCAGTCAACTGCCCAAGCTTCATGATGTGTTACCCGATTCCTTTTATCTTTTACAAATTTTATGGAATCAATTACATCGGCTTCGAGTTCAACTTCTTCTTTTTCACATATTTGCTTGAGGATCTCAATTTTTCTCTCGAAATTCGTTCTATTTAATATGGAATCGAGAAACAAAAATCCCTTGTCGTGTTGAGGATAACAAAAATAATTGAAGATTAAGGAATCAAGATTAGATTCAACATGTATGGCTTTTCTCAATATTTCCCCACATCTCCTATGGAATTCTTTGGTCTTTTCATCCATCAACGATCACACGTTAGATTATTGGGGCTTTGTTAAAAAAGTGCCCCCTGTTAAAAAAAGTCCGAGGGGGGCTTTGCACATAAATTCGGTTCTGCACATAAATTACCCCGCTTGCACATAAATTAAATCAGGGTTTCTTTTCGCCGTTTCGATACCTGATCATCCTCCGCTTGGCATGCGCAGGCTGGAAATCCTTCCTTTTTCAGCCCTCGGAAAATTACCCGCGCACGTAGGAGTAGTTCTCCTCGAGCCACTCACGGCCGTCGAAATCCGATGTTATATAGAGGTATTGAAGCCAGTCGTGGTCCGGATATTCCTCCTGACCCCAGCGCAATAACTCGGCGTTGACGTTGATCCACTGTCCATTGAGTTTCACGTAAATTACTGCAACTAACCGCTCATACTTATCGCGGTACGGACGTCCAGTTCGCCCCCCAACGGCGAGGTTATCGAGGTCTAAATAAATCTTGGTCCAAAGCGGGCAGAGCCCATTGGTGAAATTTCCAGCCTCTGGCCCTCCTTCGTGCGCTAACTCGGGGGCGTCCACACCTCCCCCAAACCTCACAGTTTCATCGGTGTCCTCATATATCTCCCCGGCCGGATCCAAATCTGCCACCACATCTTCTATCCATAGATCGATGGTATCGCCATCTACCACCTGAGTCACAAATCCAACGACGTCGTAGTGCGGTGCTTGTGCAGGCTTTGGCTGGTAGCCCACAACAAGGATTACAGCAGAGGCAATCACTATCACCGCCAAAACTAGTCCTATTATTTTTTTGTTCAACTCAAGTCCCCCTCCTCACCAAATAAAAGAGTCCGGCGATTGCAATTATGATGACAACTGCCGCTACTACATATATTTTCGATACTCCAGCTGCCTTCGCTGTCGCCGTGCATGTGGTGTGATTTTCATATCCCGTGCCGAATACAGTTACAGTTATCACGGATGAATCGCCCTCCGCAGCGTCGCCCGGAATCCCAATGTTGAGCAGGATGCCCTTCCCCCATGATCGTTCTGCTTTGTTCAACCAGAAGGAGGTGACTGAAAGGTTCAAATCCCAGCCTTTTGTATTCGTGACTTCTAGGCGATAGTCATCCGCGCTTGCACCCGTGTTTTTGACCTCTATGTAATAGGTGAGATTCTCCCCTGGCGCTCTAGACTCGGACGTGGGTGAGATAGAGACCTTCACGCCTCGCTCAAGAGCTACACCAAGAGCGTGAGCCACACAATTAGCACTATCGCTTACCTCAGAATTCTCGATCGACGTTGCGGTGACGGTTATACCATCCCTCGTACAATTCTCAGCGTCGATGGGAATCACGACACTCAGCATTGCCGTGTCGGATGCTCCGGCTGGAAGCATGAGTGACGAAGGCGCGATGCTAAGCGACCAGCTAGTGTTATCGCTTGCCGTCAAATTGTAGTTATCATCGGCAGTGCCCGTATTCGTCACGGTAACTGTGTAGTCAAGCACGGTTCCAGGAGAGCCATTATCCTCACTGGGCGAGACCGACACGCCTATTCCTTGGATGGCGGCCGTGACAGCGTGAGCTACACAAGTAGCGCTGTCACTTGCCCCCGTTTCTGGCGAGGTTGCGGTAATGAGTATATTATCCCTCGTGCAGTGTTCCGCGTTCTCAGGTATGACGACGCCCAGCGTAACCGTTCTATTCTCGCCCACTGGGATCGTGAGCGTATTGCTTTCGAGTGTTAGGTTCCAGCCAGCACTATCCTCAACCGTGAGAATGCACGTCAAATCCTCCGCGGTAGGGGTCTCAGGATTTTCAACTACGACAGTATACCCGGGCGTGGTACTAGGAGCCCCCGCCTGATACTCCGGCACTACTCGTACGCTAATACTGGGCCCAGCTGGAGCCAGAGAGCAGATGCCGTACAAGCCGATCAACGTCGTCCCCGTCGCACTTTCGTAGGCCGCCCCTATCCCGGTCGTGCCATCAACATCGGCAAGCGGTTCATACGCTCTCCCCCAAGGATTATCATTGTCGATTATCCCGTCATGCTGGAAGCCGAAGCCGAAATCAAACGCTTCGAGGATCTTGTTCGAGACCTTGTAGTAGTTATAGGCGGAGTAATCACCCCCTTCCATGACGAGCAAACCGCCGCCACCCTCCACCCAAGTCTTGATGGCTTGAACATCATCGTCGGGGAAGAGGTCTGGATTTCCACCCATATACCCGTCGCCGAGTTCGAACTGGGGTATCACCAAGATGTCAAAGGCGTTGAGGTTTACATCAGTTATCGGCTCAGTGGGGGTTGGCGCGATATCGTACCCCAGGTCCTTGAGCGCATTGACGAGGTCTGAGCATTGGATGGTGTCGTTAAAGACCTCGTACCCCTCGTACCAGATCACGCTTGTGGCACCTGGAACCATCCATTGGAATGACGCATCGAGTAGATCGTCGAGGTGAGGATACGGGTTGGAAGCATCGTTCCACCTACCATTGCGGCAAGTGCAAACAATGCCAGCAGCAACAACCGCGCCGCTACTAAACCTCCTAGCTACCATAATCGGCGGTAGGTCTCCTTTTTCATACCACAACCAAGGGGGATCCCCAGTTTGGTCTTCGGTGTGGGTGCTGCTCTTGCCTCGCAAGATGATGGTGTCTGTTGCTTGAGCTTCAGCTATATTCGTCAAAGTTAGTATAGGTGCTAGCAATGAGGCAATGACTAAAATCAACAACAGGGCGACCTTAAAACGTTCAATATTCATTCACTAGCCTCTTTTTCCGTTTCGATTCGGCGGGATTGCATAAAGCCTTTGCGCGCCGCCAAGATGCCGGAACGTTTGGGTTTGGGGATAAATTTTAACCCTCGAAAAATGTCTTGCTCGACAGTCAGCTTAAGGAGACGCTTGTTCAACGTCATAGCCAACTAACACTTTCTCAGTGTGTCTCTCCATTTGTAGCGTAGAAACAACTTGACCACGACTAATCATCGTCGACGTCCCCGCCATATAGGATATTTCCTTTACCGCCTGTTTTACCGAGTTCGAAAACCATCTCGTTGTTGTGGTCGTTGAGGAAAATTCTCCTGATCGTGTTGGATCTTGCCATGTGCCGGTTCTGATTATCGTTGATTCCTTAACCCAACACTCGAACGTGCCTGCCGGAACAGTTACATTCTCTTTGCGAAGGACCCTCATACTGTATGTGTCCTGCCCAAATATGTTTTCTGCACCATAAGTAGAATGAAATAATTTATTGTAAAAAAATTGTTTCCCTATCTCAAGTGGGTACTCAGCTAGCAAAGCGGGTTCATCGAATACAAACTCACCGATTTTTGAGCCATAGGTAAAGGACTCGCTCATCACAGAGTACGTCTGATCTCCCTCGGTCCAATAGTAGCTCAGATAGTGGTGATGTGGAGTTTCACCCAATGGAATGGAAACGTTAGTCCAAGCGATGAGATAGTACATATCGAATGGGCCAGGTGAAACGAGTCTCCCAGGCGCGTGTCTTGATATTTTTTCATTCTCTATTTCTACCGCTTCGAGCGATAGCCTGATGCCACTGTCCGCGTAGATGGAATTATCACTCAGCTCTAGGAGGACGCTCAGGCTAAGGTCCTCTCCCTTTGGAGCATACTCGGGGTCAATTACAGTCACCGACAACGAAAAGTTTTCGCTGCGCTCTTCTTCGCCCCATTGGAGAAATCTGACATTCCTCCACCCGCCGACGTTATAGGTTACTTCATAGTTTGTGGGATCACAGAGACCAGCGTATAGCTTCGCGCCACCGGAAGGGAACGAGATATTTTCTGGTTTGTAGACATTTGCATGGACGGTAAAAGTTTGTCCTGGAGTCACGTGGATTTCTTCGAGCCCAAAAATTAAACTTTTAAAGACTTGACAATCTCGGTTCTGTTTGTTCTGTTCTCCCATATATTTCGATATTTCGGAGTAATTATCGCTGGAGATCGTCCAGCCAGTTTCGGGATCAATCTCTTCCCTAGTTACCTCCCACGTCCATACATCACCCACGGAAAATGACGGGGCAGCTGACGGAATTATTCCTTCATCCCTTAGATAGTAGGTGATTCCTCCTACTACAGCTGCCACCACAATGAGGCTAGCGGCGATTTTAATCTCCACTTTCATGGATTTCCCACTTCATAATTCCTTATTGTATTAAATAGGATACGAGTTCGTGGGTTTCTCCCGTTGTATAGTCTATCCTTTTAACATAGTGTTTAGCGTTATCTGAGTACCATGATGTGGCCGTTTTATAGCCATATTCATAGGAGTCCACCTTAAAACACGTGAACGTCCCTGCAGGCACCGTGATATTCTCTCTCTTTTCCACCTTCAACGTAACCGTTTTAGTGGTGCTCCGAGTCCCGGAGAGTGAAGAATTTTCGATTACAGTCATGGTCGCAGTGACTTCTTTTCCGACCTCGATGGGCCACACGTCTTCCACTGAGTGATAAACGAAGGTCAAAGTCTTTGTGAATGGTGTTTCTATGTACTCGCCTGAGATTTGTTTTTTTACAGGAAGCCCGGTCTCCTTTTCCACCCACGTATTTTCGCCGCTCAAGAGGCCCCCCAATCCTCCCAAATAAGGCGGAGTAGATAATAATTCAATGACATAACAATCCTTATTGTCTACCGTTTCCTCGGCGATAACCTCGTAGTGAAATGTGTATGCGTTATCGTCGGTTACTCGGTATGTCCACTCTTCCCCAATCAGGTGGGTCGGCATCTCGGCTTTTGCCCTTTCCCCACTTTTCAAAATGAAATAGCTACCGACACCAATTGCAGCGATGACAATAACAATCACTATTGCGACTATTGGGCTTACTCCTTTTTCTTCCACTTGCCTCTCCTCCGATATGGGTTGCGTCCCCGCCGTTTTAAAATCTAGGTTCAAACTCCTAATACCGCACCATAGGTTCCGCTAGCAGATTGACCAAATAATATCGCCTAATTCTCGTCTTGTCAATTATTAGCTTCACCGAAGAGCCAGAGATCATCTCGTTTTGTAGACGTTTTCTGGATCTATTTCATTCCTGAGCAGCACTACCTGCTCCTCAGTCGGCGGCTCCACGATCTCGAGTTTTTCAGCCACAATCGGGTCAAATCCCATGTTCTCCTTTACGCGATCCACCGATACGCCAGGCATGAGCTTGATCACGCGCATTTGCTTGCTTTCGGGCTCGAAGTCCATGACGCACATATCCGTGATGACCCTATCAGGACCCCCTCCCTTCAAGCCCTCCCTTTCCCTCGCCTCGGGACCGTCGATGTACCCCG
>Ga0111211_138_pt1 | contig 11626 bp, 7 predicted proteins | sample DeeMarSWOR152_54_FD_80393 | JGI IMG/M metagenome (GOLD analysis project Ga0111211, IMG submission 80393) | Hadesarchaea archaeon DG-33-1 | reverse complement strand
ACGTCTTATGGCATATTTGGGCCATGGCTTGACGGCGCATCGCAGATCGTCTACGATGGCAGATTCAATGCTGATAAATGGTATTCCATCATCGAGAAGCACAAAGTAACAATTTGGTACACTGCCCCGACTGCGCTTCGGATGTTAATGGCAGCTGGGGAAGAAGTCATCAAAAAATATGACTTGAGCAGCCTTAGGTATATCTGCAGCGTCGGCGAACCTTTAAACCCTGAGGTCATCCGCTGGGGGCTGAGTGTCTACGGCTTACCTATCCATGAGAATTATTGGATGACCGAAACTGGCCAGATTTTGATAGCGAATTATCCATCCATGCCAATTAAGCTTGGGTCGATGGGGAAGCCTTTTCCGGGAATTCAGGCGGCTGTTGTTGACGATCGTGGAAAGGAACTGCCTCCGAAAACCATCGGGAACCTCGTCATAAAACCCGGCTGGCCTGCGATGATGAGGGATGTTTGGCGGGGAAAATGGAAAGAGCATGCGGAGGAGAAGTATAAGGAGTACTTCAAGTTCCCGGGATGGTTCTTGACAGGCGACTCAGCATACGTGGATGAGGATGGATACTTCTGGTTCCAAGGTAGGGTAGATGATGTGATAAAAACCGCTGGGGAGCGGGTAGGCCCCTTCGAGGTTGAAAGTTGCTTGGTTGAGCATCCGGCGGTGGCTGCCGCTGGCGTCATAGGTAAACCCGACCCCGTTAGGGGCGAAATCATAAAGGCATTCGTCCAACTTGGAGATGGGCATGCTCCCTCGGAGGAGTTAAAGCGGGAGCTCATGGAGCACGTGAAAGGGCGCTTAGCCGCGCATGCATATCCAAGGGAGATAGAGTTCAGGGATAAGCTCCCAATAACTAGAAGCGGGAAGATCATGCGCCGCATCCTTAAAGCATGGGAGTTGGGCCTCCCGACGGGCGATCTCTCCACCTTGGAGGATTAACAATTAGAGGGATGAGATGTTTGGCGTGAGTCTATTCGATAGGGTCCTTATGGCTGTCGAAAATTGGGAGCCAGAAAAAGATTACGTCACAACATCCTGGTGCACCCAGTCATATGATACTCTAAAGAATGTCGTAAGTGGTGCTTCGCTGCTTTGGAACCTGACCGATCTCGAGGATGAGCCTCTCGAGCTGTTCGGGCAACATCACCTGTTCTTTTCCACCCGCCGTGCGGGAAATATTTTCCTCCATGAGCGTGCCTGAAAGGTCATTCGCCCCAGCTTTTAGCATAAGCTGTGCTTCTGAGGGCCCTAGCTTCACCCAGGAGGCTTGGATGTTATCGATCCAGCCGGCGAGCATCAACCGCGCGACCGCATGAGTTCGCAGGCTATATGTGAGGCTTGGGGGTTTGAGCACGATGCCTTCGCGCTCAAGCTGAGTGTTGCAGGGCATGAACCCTAGCGGAACGAACTCTGTGAAGCCTCGGGTCTCGCGCTGGATGTCGCGAACCGTCGCGAGATGCTTAGCTAGCTCGTAGGGCGTTTCGACGTGACCGTAGAGCATCGTCGCAGTTGTAGGGAGGTCTAGGTAATGGCATGTTTTGACGATGTCGACCCATCGGCTTGCGGAGATTTTTTTCGGGCAGATGATTTTTCGAACGCGATCGACGAGGATTTCGGCAGCGGTGCCCGGCACGGAGTTCAGCCCATCCACCCGTAGGGTTTTGATGACCTCCTCGATCGACAATCTCTCTTTCCTAGCGATGTGGTCCAGCTCTGCCGGGGAGAACGCGTGGATGTGAATGCTTTGGGAGACACCCCTAACTGCGCGAAGGATCGTGAGGTAATACTCAAGCCCTAAATCCGGATGCAATCCCCCCTGAATGCAAACCTCGGTCGCCCCGAACCTCACGGCTTCACTAACCTTGGCCGCGATTTGCTCTGGGGTAAGCACGTAGGCGTCTGGGTCCTTCGGCGAGCGTCTGAAGGCGCAGAACTTGCATGAGCCCACACAAATGTTGTTAAAATTCAAGTTTCGATTTACCACGTAGGTCACGATATTTCCAACAGCCCGATTTCTGACCTCGTCGGCCATGGCTACGAGGGCATGAAGCTCTGGCCCTTCTGCCCGCATTAGCCGCTCGCCCTCCTCGATACTCAGCTCCTTTCCGGCAAGCGCTCGACACAAGATCTCCTCGAATTCAATGTCTGGCTCAACCAGCGCGATACCCATCCTCGTCAGCAAGCTCGAGGACAACTCGCCTCACCTCCTTGGACATGAAGTTCGAGTCCTTAACATATCTAGGGTAGATCGGCAGGCGTTCACGCGGCTCGAAGCCGGCCCGCTCGATCCCGGCTCGAAGTTCAGCGACACTTGGCCATGGGTGCTCAGGGTTGATGAAGTCAGGTGTTAAAGTAGAGATGCCGCCGAAGTCGTTGGCCCCAGCCCGCATGACGGCCTTGATGGTGTCTCCAAAGCTCCAGCACTCGCGCCCAGCCAAAGGTGAATAGCTGGAACGTCTCAGGTAAGACATTGTTGTCTTAGGTAAGACATTGGTCTCTGAGGTAAGACAGGGCTTTTCTACGTCTAGCAGGTTGGGCGACACTTGGATGTTCATCTCGGGCATCATCGACCTCGCGATGATAACCGTTAATAGCACCTCCTCGAGGCTCGGAGGCGTGCAACTCGCCATGGGCGTGTTCGGCTTGGGCGCGAATGGTTGGATGATTATCTCTTGGATGTGGCCGTAACTCTCATGGAGCCTTCGGAGGGTGAGCAGCGATTGGAATCGATCCTCAAAACTCTCCCCAACCCCGATTAGCAGGCCAGTGGTGAATGGGATTCGAAGCCTGCCCGCAGCCTTGATTGTCATCATACGGAGCCTCGGGTCCTTCCCAGGGCTCTCTCTGTGTGCTGGTAGCACGGACGCGCACTCTAGCATCAACCCTATGCTTGCGTTGTAGCGATGTAGGCGACGAAGTTCTCGCTCGTCCAGCAAGCCGGCATTCGTGTGGGGCAGCAACCCCATCCCTAAAATTTGCTGGCATAGGTCCAATAGATAATCGACGGTCTTCTCATAGCCGAGTTCATGTAGCTTCTCCCTCGCCTCGGCGTGAACTTCAGGTCTTTCACCGAGCGTGAGCAAGGCCTCTGAGCAACCAGCCGTTTTTCCCAGCTCGGCAAGCTTGATGACCTCCACCGGCGACATGAACCAAGCGCCATCGTTCGGTTCCCTCCTGAAGCCACAGTAGGAGCAGTTATTGCGGCAAAGGTTCGTGATGGGTAGAAAAACGTTTCGGGAGTAGCTAACCTCTCGTCCGAGCTGTCGAAGGGAGTTCACTTGAGCACCATCATAAAGATGTGCGTTGCAATAAATGTGTTTGGTCAATACGTTAGAAGTTCAAGATGATTAATTAAAGTTAAAGTAGTGGCACAAAAGGAAGCGTAAAGATGTCGACTTGGGCGATAGTACCAGTCAAGCACCTGAGCAAGGCTAAATCGAGCTTGACCACCGCTTTGGCGCTGGCGCAACGCCGTGAGCTCGTGTTATGCATGCTCGCAGATGTGTTAAACGCTGTCCGCAATTCACGCTCGATTGCCAACACGGTCATAGTGTCTCCCGACGAAGAGGTGTTGGACTTTGCGCGCGCGAATGACGTCATTGGCATCGTCGAACCGGGGATCGAGTTGAACAAAGCCCTCAAGCTCGCGATCGAGCACGCGATCACGAGAGGTGCATTGTCTACACTGGTCTTACCTTCCGACATACCACTTTTAAAAGTGGCCGACATCGAGAACATCATCGCAATGGCATCTTTGCCTCAGGACGTTGTAATAGCGCCTTCAAAGGACAACGGCACAAATGCTCTATTTCTTAGGCCGCCGGATGTCATGAGCTTAAGATTTGGCGGGGAGAGCTTTCCAGCTCATTTAGTGGAAGCTCGCAAGGTCGGCGTAAGGCCGCATGTATACCGCTCGATCAACGTTGCTACCGACGTCGACGACACAGCGGATATGCTTAGCGTCGAAGTGCACGGGCTGGGAACGCGTACCCAAGATTTTTTGCGATCTTTAAAAAACCTTGGACAGTTTAAATTGGGGTATGTTTAAAAAATAAATTAATTCAAAAAATCTTACTATCCCGATGAACATCGCCGAAGCACCGTTCGCCGGAGATTTTTGCCACGTTTTCGGTATAGTGCTGCTGTAATGCCTGCTGTCACTGCCGCGGCGGCCCCGACGACGAACGGCCATCTTGCGGAAGGTTGAGCTGGTGGCACTCCAGTTTCCACAGTAAAGTGCCATGTTACTGAGTGGTTTTCTCCGTTCTCGTTTTGCGCTATCACTTTCCACCAATAAGTGGTGTTATCATTGAGAGAAGGGGTTGTCCATTTATTGTCTCTTTCGACGGTGAGGTCATACAGCGGGTCATCATCCGGGTTGTTATCTATATCTACGAGCACACGGTGATTCTCTGCATAAAGCCCGTTCTCCCATCTTAATGTTGGAGTTGGTGTACCAACTTTTGAACCGTTATCAGGGGAGTAGAGTTGTGGTTTGGATGGAAGGCGCGGTACTTTCCCTCTCAAAATTGTAAGCTTGAAATTCTCCGCCCAATCTCCTGCGTTACCAGCTTCATCTATTGCTCTAACTCGCCAATAGTAGTTATCAACAGCAAGCTCAACCAAAAGCGTGTAGGTGTTGTCAGTTATGTCAGATATTATCCGTATTGGACTTCCAAAGTCAGCATCATTGTCTATCACAAGCGTGTATTTCTCGGGCGTTTCTGGTTCAGTCCACCTGAATGTCGGAGTATTATCAGTTATGTTGTCGTTATTTTCTGGTGAGAGCAACGTTGGGGCAGACGGAGGAATAGTATCTATGATGAAAGTCCAAATGTCTGACTCATTAACGCCGTTCTTATTTATCGCTATGACCTTCCACGAGTAGTTACCATCTACCAATGGTGTGGTAATGGTGTAAGTGTCATCGGGCACCCCAAACAGATGATTTACTTCTGGAGATGAAAAGTCAGGATCTTTATCGACGAGCAGGCGATGGTTGGTGGCGTTCTTGCCACAAGCCCACTCGAAAGTGGGCGTGTTGTCATTAGTTTTCGAGCCGTGTGCGGGCAGGTATAGCGTCGGCTGGCCAGGTAATGCTTGAATTATGAGGTGTGCCACGCAACTCGCGTTATCGCTCACCGCCGTATTCTCACTCGAGGTAACAGTAACTGTTACATTATCAGCTGTGGACGGTGTAGCGTTTTTGGGTATGACAACGCTGAGTGTAGTCGTTCCATTTTCGCCAGCTGGAATCGTGAGCGATACTTCATCCAAATCAAGCGACCAGCCAGCGTCGTCCGAGTTCTCGATCGTGTAAGTGTCCGAGACATTGCCAGCATTCGTGACTGTAACCATGTAAATGAGCGTAGCACCTGGTGGGCCGCTCTGGTAGGTAGGTAAAATCCAGACATAAACCCATCGGACGATTGCTGCGTGAGCGATGCACGTGTCAAAGTCGCTCACCGTGTTATCCGTCTGCGAGGTGACGGTGACGGTTATGTTGTCCTCAGTACAGGATAACGCGTTCCTGGCGACGGTGACGATCAACGAAACATTTCCGTTCTCACCTGGTTGGAGGTCCACGAGGCTGTTGTCAGACAGCATCAAGGCCCAGTCCTCGTTGTCGCTAACGGTTAGGTCGTAGTTATCCTCAACGGTGCCCATGTTCTTTATAACCACTGTGTACTCGAGGCCGCCACCGGGTATGTTTTCCTGCCACTTTGGCGTTATTGAAACGTCGACGCGGGGTCCAGTTTTTTGTACGGCCGTGCAGCTATTGCTGTTGTCTGCGTAGTTGCCGTCAGCGGTCACGGTGATCGTGTCACAGCCAGTGCCTACGGTCACGGTCAGCTTCGCGTTATCGCAATCACCAGCGGAGATCTGAAGGATCGAGGGCGTGATGTCCAATGTCCAACTCAGGGTGTCGGTTGCGATGAGCGTGTAATTGTCATCGAGATCGCCAATGTTACACACCGTAACCGTGTACTCAAGATTCTCCCCAGACCAAGCACTCTGGTTATCGGGCGAGATCGACACTTCAACACTTCTGGGCGGGGTTACAAGCAGCTTTACCTCGTCGAACCAGGCAAGGGCCAGGGCAGAAGGGCTCCATGCTTTATAATCATACCTAAGCCTAATCTTGTATGTGCCAGTCTGGTTAAAAAAATCTGAGACGTTCTTACCTGAAACCACATACCACGTATTGTAGGCTGGAGGTGCTCCAAGCTGGCTGTCGATGTCTGCAATAGTTGCATCTGGTTTGACGAGGGTTATGTAGATATCCTGCTGATATGGAGGCACTAACACAAAATTCTTTTTCCATGCGTACGAAAGCTTGACCGTTGAGCCAGCTTCAATCGTCGTGAAAATGGTCTGCTCCCAATATCCCTCACCACCCTTGTCATCATCGTCTTCATCATCGTCATCATCCTTACTCCGTCCCCATCCCCTGCACATTCTGTTACGTATTTTTGCACATCCGCTATTATCGTAACCAGCGGGATCCCAAGAGCCCATGGGCGCGCCAGCTACGGCGACGAAGGACCAATTGTCTGTGCTGTTCTCGAAACTCCCATTTGCGATAGAGTCCTCTGAAGGTGGGGGCTGTAAAGTCGTACAGCTTCTTAACAAGTTATTGTTTACGGACACGGCTGAGGTGATGTACTCTGTGTGCTGGAAGCTGTGAGGAGATAAGGGACAGAAAGCATTTCCACTTCCGATAAAGGGTAGGAATAAAACGGGCAAAAGCGCAAAAAATATAATTGACGCGGATAGAATATACATCTCATCTACTTTAGTCCCCATTTTTAGCCTCCTTCCCCATATTATCAATCTTGCGGGATAACTTAAAGAATTTGCGGGGCGATGCAAGCTGGATTGTGCTCAAAGCTTTTTATCCCCCTAATCACGTCGAAGTAGCCTTACCGGCTTGGGGTATGTAGCTGTCGTCGTCGCTCACCAAATCAACTACAGTTTCTTAAAAATGTACAAAATTGTACTAAAAAGCATTTAAATAGCGCAGCGATTGAAATGTAAATCAAGTCGTATAATTGAGGAGGGAAAAATCATGAAAAATACGAAATTCATGCTGGATGAGGATGAGATACCCAAAAAATGGTATAACATCCAAGCAGATCTTCCGACGCCTTTAGACCCGCCGTTACACCCGGCCACGATGCAGCCATGTAAACCATCTGATCTGGAGCCAATTTTTCCCATGGAGTTGATAAAGCAGGAGGTCAGCGCCGAGCGATGGATTCCCATACCCGAGGAAGTCCGGGATGTCTATCGCCTGTGGAGACCAACTCCGCTCTACAGGGCGGTGAGACTTGAGAAGGCCCTGAAGACGCCCGCGAAGATCTACTACAAATGGGAAGGTGTGAGCCCCCCGGGAAGTCATAAGCCGAATACAGCGGTTGCGCAGGCTTACTACAATATGAAAGAAGGAGTGGAGAGGATCACCACGGAGACCGGGGCAGGTCAGTGGGGCTCCGCATTGGCATTTGGTACCTGTCTGTTCGGTTTAGATTGCATGATATACATGGTCAGGATAAGTTACGAGCAGAAGCCGTACCGTCGCATATTGATGGAAACATGGGGGGCGAAGTGCGTCCCGAGCCCGAGCGAGAGGACGCAATTCGGGAAGAAAATGTTGAAGGAGGACCCCGACTGCCCGGGCAGCTTGGGGATCGCGATTTCAGAAGCTGTTGAAGACGCGGCGATGCATGAAAACACCAAGTACTCGCTTGGGAGCGTACTAAATCACGTTCTGCTTCACCAGACCGTCGTAGGGTTGGAGTGCAAGAAGCAGTTCGAGATGGCCGATGACTATCCAGACGTCATGTTTGGGTGCGTTGGCGGCGGAAGCAACTTCGCAGGCGCTTGTTTTCCATTTGTCGCGGATAAGCTGAGGGGAGAAAAGCCAGATCTGAGGGTTGTGTCATGCGAGCCGAAGGCGTGCCCAACCCTAACGAAGGGGCCTTACGTGTACGATTACGGAGATACCGCTAGGACGGCGCCAATTGTTAAGATGTATACCCTTGGCCATGGATTTGTTCCGCCGCCGATCCACGCTGGAGGACTGAGATATCACGGCGATGCCCCACTGTTGTGCAAGTTGACGAAAGAGGGATTCATGGAGGCGGCCGCATACCACCAGACCGAGGTATTCAAAGCGGCGGTGACGTTTGCGAAGGCTGAGGGCTTTGTAATAGCTCCGGAAACTGCGCATTGCGTAAAGGCAGCGATCGATGAGGCCCTGGAGTGCAAGAAGACCGGCAAAGAAAAAACGATTTTCTTTGCAAACAGTGGGCATGGACATTTCGACCTAGCAGCTTACGATGCGTATCTCAGGGGCAAATTGGTAGACTATGAATATCCAGCCAAATTGGTCAAGCAGGCGCTGTCCAAGGTGCCTAAGGTTAAGTAGGGAGTGATGAAGTCCTGCGGCTACGGAGCAAGCGTGATAACCTACGGGTTCTGGCTGGTGATAGGATCGACGAAATGCGAGAACTGCGGATATCCTGGAAGAAAAATTCGAAAGCGTCTGGGCTCTCGGACTTCGATTAGGTGCCCGAAATGTGGGTCCACTTGGTATCGCGTAAAGGTGAGTTCATAGAGTAGAAAAGTCTTGTTCATTCTACAATTAGTACAAGGGCACGTCAGTCCGCCCATCATCTTGATCATCGCAAGAGCTCAGACGATGTTAGTAACATCATCCGTGCCGCTCTAATTTCAGATGCTAAAGGGATATAATTGTTTCTCAAGTTACTAATTTTTGGGGTTATGGTTTTCGTAAAGAGCCTACCCAAACATCTTCTCCGGCTTAGCCTGCGCCTTGACTGCATGTAAGACTTTTGCGCTCGCTCTCTCAAAATCTACATGTGTTATCTGCTCACGTCCCTCTCGGATCGCGAACATGCCAGCCTCCGTACAAATCGCCTTGATGTCGGCGCCGGTGGCTTTTTCAGTGTTTTTTGCGAGCATCTTGAGGTCGATATCTCTAGCCAAGCTCATGTTCTTCGTGTGAATTTTGAAGATCGCGGTCCGAGCTACTTCGTCTGGCATCGGGAACTGGATCAGCCTATCAAACCGACCAGGTCGAAGTAACGCCGGGTCCAAGATGTCGGGTCTATTTGTGGCTGCCAAAATCTTAACGTCGCCCCTCGGGTCGAAGCCGTCTATCTCTGCGAGGAGCTGCACGAGCGTCCGATGAACCTCTCGATCTCCGCTCGTCGAGATGTCCATGCGCCTCGCGCCAATCGCATCCAGTTCATCGACGAACACAATGCTTGTGGCCTTCTCCTTTGCCAGCTCGAACATTTCACGCACCATTCGAGCACCTTCGCCTATGTACTTCTGCACGAGTTCGGAGCCTATCACCCGAATAAAAGTAGCACGGGTCTCATGGGCAACGGCCCTTGCGAGCAGCGTTTTCCCAGTGCCAGGCGAACCGTATAGTAACACACCTCGAGGCGGCTCGATGCCGACTTTTTTGAACAGTTCTGGCCTAAGCATCGGCAGCTCGACCGTCTCGCGGATTTCCTTAATTTGCTCACCTAAACCTCCAACATCCTCATAGCTGGCATCTGGCACCTCTTCGATCTCCATACCAAGCACGAGCGGATCCTTCTTCGACGGCAGAATTTCCATGATGCTGAAAGTTCGTTGGTTGAGAGCTACCCTCGCACCTGGTTTGAGATCCTCCTGCTTAATCAGCTGCGACGCGCCGACGATGAAGTGCGGCCCAGTGCTGCTCTGCACCACCGCCCTGCCGTCGGGTAGAGTATCGAGCAAAGTTGCAGCGATGAGCGGCGGCATCCGCACGCGGTCAAATTCAGCCCTCAATCCGCGGAGCTCCCGCTCGATCCGCACGTACTCGCTTTCCATCGCTCGCTTCTCGTGCTCCAGGGTCCGGATTCGCTTTTCCAAGTTCTTTATGTAGTCGGCGATGTAAGCTTCTTCATATATAGGTTGCTTTGCTTTCGAAGCGTTTGACAATTTCAATTTCCCCAAAAATATTGGTGAATCGATATAAAAAGTTTCAGTGGAAATGGAGCTTACCTCAATCTTTTTGGACTTGAGGTGCAAATTTTGAAAGTGATACCATGCGAGTCATCCTAGTTGAGCGCCGTATGCCTAACGATCCATCTAGGCTGGAGGAGCTTGCAACGTTAGCGAGGACATTGGGTCATGAAGTGGTTGCAAAGCTTGAGCAGGTGCGCAGGCCAGATCCAGCTTATCACATAGGGAGCGGAAAGGCGAAGGAACTTGGTGAGCTCGTTAAGTCAATCAGCGCGGAGCGCGTGATATTCGAAAACCAGCTCACGCCCTCGCAGGCATTCAAGCTCTCGAAGCTCATTGGAGTTGAGGTCATCGATAAGTTCCAGCTCATCCTCGAGATATTCGCCATGCGAGCGGGTTCGCCCGAGGCCAAGCTTCAGGTCGAATACGCCAAACTAAGCTACGAGCTGCCGAGGGTCCGCGAGCGTATCCGCACGCTGATGTCGGTCGAGCAACCCGGTTTACGGGGCGGAGGTGAGTATGAGGTAGATGTTCACTACGACATGATCAAGCGGCGGATGGTCAGCCTGCGTCGAAAGTTAGCATCGGTGGCCAAGTCGCGGGAGCAGAGGCGGAAGTTGAGGCGCAGGCGGGGTTTCAATCTAGTTGCGATCGCTGGCTACACCAATGCGGGCAAGAGCACTTTACTAAACGCATTGACGGCCTCAAATGTTGAGGTTGATGACATGCTGTTTACGACGCTTACCCCCCGCACGAGGGTGGTAAAATCGGGTCAAAAAATCTTGCTCACCGATACCGTTGGATTCATCGATGGTCTGCCGCCATGGCTTATTGAGGCATTCAAGGCGACGCTCGAGGAGATATATCTCGCCGATCTCGTGGTGCTGATGGTCGACATCTCCGAGCCCTTGCATGAAACACTTCGAAAGCTCAAAGCCGCGCGCGATATTTTGGCTGAGTATCCAGTGAAAGTCATCGCCGCATTTAACAAGATCGACATAGTTTCACAGCCCGAACTTGAGCGCAGGCTGGAGGTGCTCAGCGGTATAGCCCCTGCAGCGGTGCCCATTTCAGCCATAAATGGCACGAATTTAGATTTGTTGTTAGACGCCGTGCGGGAGAGCATATTCGGCAGTTGACGAACCGGTAGTGAGGGAATGTCCAAGATAGTCGTGCTCCGCATGGGGCATAGACCCCAGCGGGATAAGCGCGTGACGACTCATGTTGCCTTAGTAGCCAGGGCTTTCGGGGCGGACGGCATCATCGTGGCCAGCGTACGCGATCGAGGCGTCGAGCAGAGCGTGCAAAAGGTGGTCGAGCTCTGGGGAGGCCCTTTTTTCATACGCTCTGGCCAGCCATGGCGAAAGGTGATTGAGGACTGGCGCTCCTCGGGCGGCTTGGTTGTCCACCTCACTATGTATGGATTACCGATAGACGAGGTGCTGCCCAGCCTCAGGAATAGAAACAGGGACCTTTTGGTGGTTGTAGGGGCCGAGAAAATGCCGGGTGAAATCTTCGATTTAGCGGATTTCAACGTCGCAATTGGGCACCAGCCGCATTCAGAGGTCTCTGCTTTGGCTGTTTT
>Ga0111211_105_pt1 | contig 12818 bp, 14 predicted proteins | sample DeeMarSWOR152_54_FD_80393 | JGI IMG/M metagenome (GOLD analysis project Ga0111211, IMG submission 80393) | Hadesarchaea archaeon DG-33-1 | reverse complement strand
TATTCGAGATCAAATCTTTGCTGAGGTCGAATCAAAATGATTGAGGACGCGGGCGTGGTGGTAATCGGAGGAGGAGCCGCTGGACTGGCCGCTGCAATCGAGGCCAAGCGGGAGGTGGAGGACGTAATGATCCTGGAGCGCAGCGGGGAGCTTGGCGGTATACTTCCCCAATGCATTCACACGGGTTTCGGCCTGCACTACTTTTCAGAAAATCTAACGGGCCCAGAGTACATTTCGAGGCTTATCCAAAAGGCCCGCGAGTTGCGGATCGGACATAAGCTAAACACGATGGTCCTTCGGATCTCACCCGATAAGAAAATCGTAGCCGTAAATGATGTTGACGGATTGATGACAATTCAAGCTAAAGCAATCGTCCTAGCCATGGGCTGCAGGGAGCGAACTCGGGGAGCGCTTCGCATCCCGGGCGATAGGCCGACGGGAATTTACACGGCTGGCACCGCCCAAAGGCTCATGGACCTCGAGGGCTACATGGTTGGCAAGCGCGTGGTGATCCTGGGATCTGGCGATGTGGGTTTGATAATGGCACGAAGATTTGCGATGGAAAATGCGAAGGTTGAAGCGGTGGTCGAGATCGCACCTTATCTCGGAGGGTTAGGTAGAAACATGGTCCAGTGTCTAGAGGATTTTGATATCCCTCTGTTGCTGCAGCACACGGTCACCTCGATTCGCGGCGCTGGGAGAGTTGAAGCGGTGACCGTGGCGAGGGTAGATGCGAGCTGGAGGCCGATCCCAGGGACCGGACGGGAGATCAAATGCGACACGCTCATCCTGTCGGCTGGCTTGATCCCCGAGAACGAGCTCTCCAAAACGGCTGGTGTGGTCCTCGACCGACTAACAGGTGGGCCGATTGTCGACGAGCACATGGAAACCTCGGTCCGGGGGATATTCGCGTGCGGGAACGTCGTCCACGTCCATGACTTGGTCGATCACGTGAGCTGGGCAGGAGAAGTTGCCGGCAGGAGCGCGGCGAAATACGTGATGGGTGAGCTACCCCCACCTAGGAAAAAGGTCGCCTTGAAGGCGGGAGAAAACGTGAGGTACGTGGTACCGCAGGTTATAAGTGGTGAGGAGGAAATGGCCCTTCACTTGCGAGCGAAGAAGCCCATGCAGGATGTAAAGTTGAGAATAGGGGAATTAACCGTACCCTTGCGCGTGGTGAGGCCACCGGAGTTGGTGATGGTTAAACTCACCCAAGAAAAAATCGAACGGGTCGTAAAGGGAGATGAATTAACGATCAACATCGAGGAGAGTTAAATGAAAGTGGAAACGCGTGAGATCACCTGCATCATTTGTCCCGTGGGTTGTAGGGCGCGCGTGAGCCTGCGAAACGGGGAAGTGTTAGAGATCCAAAACATCGAGTGTCCACGTGGCGAGAAATATATTTCGCAAGAGGTGAAGGCGCCCATGAGGGATTTCTTCACGACGGTAAGGATAGCAAATGCTCAGACCCAAGTTTTGCCCGTTCGCTCGACGGAGCCCGTGCCGAAAGCGAGGCTCAAAGAATGCGCGCTTGAGCTTGCAAAAATAAGGGTGGAAGCCCCGGTAAGGCTCGGGGACGTGATCGTCGAGAACATCTTGGGATTGGGGATAGATATCGTGGCCACTAGGGATATCGCTCAGCAAAATGCGAGATGATACAGAGGATGAATATCGGAAAATTAAAAAGTTTGAAAAACTATTGTGAAGAGGATGAAACCAATGGCTGTTCGAATTTCATACGAGGAGCATAAATTCCTAGAATCCCAAATCCTAGAGCCGGGCCGTACCAGGTGGATCGAGCCGAAGGAAATCCTACCTCCGAAAACCATGGACCAGTTGTTGGAGGAAGCTCTAAACAACCCGATCGATTCGAAAAGACTCGACGAAGAAGGGTTCAAGAGCCCTGCTATAGTGGTATCCGACAACATGAGGCTCCCCTCCCCCTACGTCCCCCAGCTCCTGAGAAAACTTGAGGAGAAAACCGACGACATCAAGATAATCATAGCTGGGGGAACCCATGTGGTACCGCCCGATGAGCACCTCAAGAGGGTTTTAGGCGATCTTTTTTCCACCTATCAAAAGAGCGTGGTATATTCCTCGACTAGAAACTCCTCAAGCAATTACGAATTTGTTGGTGAAACGACCCGGAAGACTAGGGTGGAGTTAGACGTGAAACTCCTGGACCGCGATTTCATCATCTCAACTCTATGTATTCGTCCCCACTACTTCGCGGGATGGGAGGGGGGAGCTAAAGCCCTCTTGCCGGGGTGCTCCAGCTTCAACACAATAGCGAGAAATCATTCGTACGTCGTCGGGAACCCAAATGCGAGGGAACTTATTATGGAGGGCAATCCCGTGAGGGATGACATAAATGAGGTGCCGGGCCTGTTGGAAAGGGGAAGGGGGATATCCTATAGAATCGTAGATTTCGTCCCGAATCAAGCGGATGAACCAGTTTTGATTAACTACGGCCAACCTATTTCGACCCATTCAAAACTGACCGAGTTCGGAAGGGAGGTTTATGAGGTGAGGGCAGAGCAGGCGCCCCTTGTAATCGTGGTCGCAGATGGAGCGCATGGACAAAATTTTTACCAAGGCCTAAAAGCGTTTTCCCACGCTTCAAATATCGTCAAGCCAAGTGCCGAGCCAAAGCCCAGAATAATCCTCATTGGGGGCTTTAAAGGAGGGGTTGGAAATAAAACCTTCGAGCAAGAATTCGAAACCTACATGGGCATGGATTCGGACCAAGTCATGCAAGACCTCAAGCGGAGGGCCAAGGAGGGCACGTTCAATGAGACATTGCAGAAGATCAACCGATTGACCATGGATTTTTCCCGAGCCGACATGATGGTGGTTTCCCCCGAGGCACCCGCGGAGCTTAAAACAATGTTGGAGAAAAAAGACATATTTTTCAGCAGGGAGTTGGACGACGCTTTATCGACTCTAGAACGGAGCTTCCTAAGTGACGTAATAGTGGTTCCCAAGGGGCCGTCGACGGTCCCGATGTCCACGAGCTAAGTCCGAAGAAGTTCTAAAAGGACAAAAAATCAGCACGCTCTTCAGCATTTCATTTGCATAGTCGAGCTTCAGCTTCTAGGCCCAATTCCTTCATTTTTTCTTCCGTCGGGATGCCTCGCTCGCCCCACCCTCGAAGCTCGTAGTACTCTGACAACATCTTGTTCATGTCGGGCAAAACACCAGCTGCCGTCCCGTCTGGACGGGCCAAGTTAGCCAATCGTGAAGGTAAAACATCATCCTTTCGACTTAGGCCCAATCGAGCGTTGTACATTCGCTTCAGGTTGAATATGCGCTCGCTAGCCTTCATGACCTCATCCATGTTGAGATCCCAGCCAGTGACAAGATTTATCCACTTCGCTATCAACTTAGGCCCTATACGCCCCCCCATGTAGTAAAACACGCATAACCCCAGAGGATTGAATACTCCAATGAAATTTTGCATGTCATAGGTAATCTTGGCCTTCCCATCGCTGGTATGGGGATCTGGTGGAGTAGTATAACCTAGATCAGATAGAGGAATGCCCCTATCCAAAAGGTAGCTTAGTGCGGCTAGATGATCTCCCCCTCGAGGGGCAGTAGCGTAGTTGCAGGCCATCGAAACATGAGCCCTAGGATCGTGGAAAGCGTATTCCAAACCTTTCGTATGGATCGCGAACTCAGTCGCCTTGGGCCCAAGCTCCTTCGCAGCTCGCAGGACGCCATGCGCTAAAAGCTTGCCCGCCTTCTCTTGTTTCGCTATTTGATGAATAATCGCCACCGCGGCTTTTCCATCCCCCCACTTCAGCTCGAACCCGATGTCTTCCTTGCTGAGCAACCCTTTTTCATGTGCCTCCATGGCGAAAGCGATGCAGCTTGATGTTGAAATGGTATCGAGCCCAAAGCGGTTGCATAGCTCGTTAGCCTCGATCAAAGGCAATGGATCCTCGTTCAGACACATGGGCCCAAATCCGGCGATCGTCTCGTACTCTGGAGCATGACCGTGAAGTCCTAACTCCTCGACCTTGTAGATCTTGCCGCAGCCTATAGGGCAGCCTAGGCAATGATAGTGCTTCTCCAAATATTTTGGTTGCATTGCTTGGCCAGCGACTTTCTTGGCTCCTTCTGTCCAACTGCCGAGCTGCCAGTTCTTTATCGGCAAGTCCCCAAGATGCTCCACGACCTCGACCCCGCCGGCGGTGCCGAACTTGCCGAAGGCTTCAGCATACTTCATTATAACTGGGACATCCTCCTTCAGCGCAGCCTTCAACCCCTCTTTGTCGGCAACTTCAGGAACTTTCTTCCCCCTCACGACGATGGCCTTGAGGTTTTTGGAACCCATCACGGCCCCCACGCCGCACCTGCCAGCGTTGCGGGCGTTGCGTCCATCGAAAACGATCGATGCTATCCTAGCTAATTTCTCGCCCGCTGGACCGATTGCAGCCACCCTTGCTTTCTCATCAGTTTGGCCCTTCAGCCTCTCATCGGCCTGAAAAGTGTCTAGCCCCCAAATTTCCTCAGCGGATCTTATCTCGGCCCCGCTCTCCGTGATCCACAAGTAAACTGGGGCGTCGGCTTTTCCGGTGATTATAATTCCGCTATACCCAGTAAATCTGAATTCTGGAGGCCAGTGACCACCCACTGTGGACTCGCCCCAGACACCAGTCAAAGGAGATTTACTGCACACCGATAATTTCACGGTGCCTGGTATCCCACATCCCGTCAAAAGGCCAGCCATGAATATTAGGGGATTTTTTCTGTCAAAGGGATCGAGGGAAAGGTCAGCTTCATCATAAAGTATTTTAGCGGCTAGGCCACTTCCCCCAAAAAATTTTTTAGCAACTTCCTCTTTCACTTCTCTCTCCGAAATTTTACCGGCTGATAAATCAACCTCCAGAATTCTTCCGAAATCCATTTTCCGACCTCCGTGATGGTTTATCGATATATTTATTATAGTTTTTGGGATAACTAATGAGGTGCGCCCGGAAGTGGTTGGAATGGAAACAATGCCGAAGAAAAAAGTTGAGGAGATTATAAAGAAACAGAAGGAGTTCCTCTCTCCTGTCGTTTTCACCTACTATGAAGAGCCGCTCGTGTTTGTGAAGGGACAGGGGATGCATTTATATGATGCTTATGGACGTGAATACATCGACTGTTTTTCTGGAATTGCCACGGTGCAGGTTGGGCATGGACATCCAAAGGTCACCGAGGCGGTCATCGAACAAGTTAAAAAATTGAGCTACACTTCCACAGTTTACATAACGGAGCCACAGGTATCGCTGGGGGAAAAGGTGGCCAAAATAACCCCTGCAAAATTGAAGAAATCTTACTTCGTAAATAGCGGCTCGGAGGCAAACGAGGCGGCGATACAGGCTTTGAGGCTGACGTCGAAGAAAAACGGGATTTTTGCCGTAGACAGAGCGTATCATGGTAAGACATTAGGTACTGGAACACTCACTGGGCTATCGAGCTGGACCCAAAATGTTCCTCGCGCTCCTGATATCTATCACATCCCAACCTCGTACTGTTACAGGTGCCCATTTGGCAAGGAATACCCAGGATGCGACGTTCAGTGCGCGCGCTACCTAGAAGAGGCAATAAATGCCAATACCCCAAACGGCGGTGCTGGTTTGATAATAGAGCCAATTCACGGCGTTGGAGGCATAATCGACCGGCCAGTGCCAGAGTATTTCCAAATTACGAGGGAGATCCTCGATCGATATAACATGTTTTTAGTTTCGGACGAGGTGCAGACTGGTTGCGGAAGGACCGGAAAGTGGTGGGGAATCGAACAACACGGCGTTGAGCCGGACGCCATAACCGTGGCGAAGGGATTCGGCAACGGTTACCCGATAGGTGGGTTTATAGCGAAGGAGGAGCTCGCGGACGCTTTAGAGCACTTATCGTTCTTCAGCACCTTTGGAGGGAATCCGATATCATGCAGAGCAGCGCTAAAGACGTTGGAGGTAATTGAGGAGGAGCGGTTGATTGAGAACGCTGCAAAAGTTGGCTCATATTTCGAGGATGGGCTAAAGAAACTTCAGGAGGATCATAAAATCGTGGGTGACGTTAGGGGCATGGGATTGATGTTGGGTATCGAGATAATCAAGGATGAAAAAACGAAGGAGTTTGCCCCAGATGAAACGCTTGCGATCATGGAGTCAGCGAAGGACGACGGGGTATTACTCGGCAGGGGCGGCAACGAGGGCAATGTGATTCGCATCCAGCCACCCCTCATCATCCAAAAGAAACATGTGGATAAAGCGCTGGAAGCATTGGATACAGCTTGCGCTAAGGTTGAGAAAGGACTTTAAGGCACACCTTGTCTGGCCGGCAACTTGCTCTTTTTTTAAGTGAACTTTACCCCTTAGCTTCCTGGTCCGAGATATTCAAGGCCTCGTCTAAAGCATTTACCCCCTCGTCGATCTCTGCCTCGCTAATGGTCAGCGGCGGTGCGATGACGAAGTGGTTGATCCAAGCTTGGACGAATACACCCTGCTTCATCATTTCTCCAGCAAGTCTGTTTACCATCAATGGTTCGCCCGTGAGCTTTTGCGCCCTGGTGTTGAAGGGCTCCCTCGTCTTCCTATTTTTCGCGAGCTCAACGGCCCAAAATAGCCCGAGACCCCTCACATCGCCCACTGACTTATGCTTGTCCTTCAACTCATTCAGCCTCTTGCCCAAATACTCGCCCATCTTCTTCGCTCGGTTATTCAGGTCCAGCTTCTTGAATTCCTGAATAGCTGCGATCGCTGGGGCGAGGGTCATTGGGTGGGCCTCGTAGGTGTGTCCGTGGGTGAAGTGGTGCTCCTCGAAGTAGTCCGCGATCTTGCGCGTGGTCGCCGTAACCCCAAGCGGCACGTAGGCGCCAGTTATGCCCTTGGCAGTTGTCAATATATCCGGCTTGACTCCCCAGTGATTTACGGCGAACCATTCTCCCGTGCGACCCCAGGCGCTCATGACCTCGTCAGCTATGAAGAGCGCGCCATTTTCATCTGCGATTTTCCTTAACCTCGGCAGATATTCCTTCGGCGGCACTAGGATGCCATTCGTGCCAACTACGGGCTCGATGAAAATTGCCCCGACGTTGCCCTCATTCTTAATCATGTAGTCCACATATTCCGCGCACTGAACGCCACACTCGGGGTACTCCATCTTGAATGGGCATCTATAGCAATAGCAGTCCGGGGCGAAGATCACCCCTTCTATCTTGCCAACGGGCTCGGTTGACCATCTCCTCGGATCCCCTGTTAACGCGATTGATGCAGCAGTCGAGCCATGGTAGGAGGCATAGCGCGAAACTAGCTTGTACTTGCCGGTGTAAAACCTGATGATTTTTATCGCGGCTTCGTTTGCCTCGGTCCCAGATGTAGCAAAGAAGAACTTCTCAAGTCCACTTGGGAACACCTCAAGAAGCAGCTTGGCCACCTCGGCCCTGACATCGGTCGCGACATGTGGGCCTATGTAGGGTAGCTTTCTCGCCTGCTCGCATATCGCATCGATTATTGGCTTGTACTTATGCCCAAACGTGCAGCACATCAGCTGGGATGAGAAATCTAGGTACTTCTTGCCGTCGACATCAAAAAAATAGCATCCCTCAGCATCCACGACGTGCATGGGCTTCCAGCCCTTCTGAAACCTCCATGTGCCGTAAGTATACTTCGCAGTTATTTCTACAACTTCATCCTTCTGAGCCATTTACATCACTCTCCACATTTTTTTCTCATAGTTCGATAAAAAGCTAGAGGTAAAAGGCAGGGATTTCATTCCCCATCTCCTTCTCCTCAGCCATTCTGTACACATGCCAGCTCGTTATCACGTCCTGTAGGGAAAGCCCCGTGGAATCAAATAAAGTGATTTCTTCGTTCGAAGCTCTCGCGGGTTTCGCACCGGTCACTATCTCCCCTATTTCCGCATGTATGTTTTCCCGTGTTATGATGCCCTCCCCAAGTGGCACGTTGATTTCACCGCTGTGGCTGGCCTGCTCCCAATCATCCACGACGATTTTTGCTCGTTTAAGTATCCCTGGCTCAAGCTCCTGCTTTCCAGGCGCGTCGGCCCCGACGGCGTTGATGTGCATGCCCTCACTGACCCACTCCCTCTTCACTATTGGCGTTCTTACCGGTGTAATGGTAACGAGGACATCGACGCCACTAACGGCGCCTTCAGGGGTGGCCATGGCTTTTACATTTATACCTAATTTTTGACTCATTTGCTTGGCGAACTTTACAGTTGGAAGGGGGCTTGGTATCCAGCACCGAGTACTCCAACGGTTTTAGCATCCTTTCTGGCAAGATACTTCGTTGCCACGCCCGTAGCGGCGCCAGTTCGCATGGCGGTGATCCAAGTACCATCCATGATGCAAATTGGGGCACCAGTCTTGGGGTCGAAGAGCAAGATTGTCGCGAGGATCGTTGGCATCTTATATTTTTCCGGGTTGTCCGGATGCACGTTGACGAGTTTTACGCCCGCTTCGCCGAGCTCCTCGAGGTACGATGGCATTATCCGAAGGTCGCCGTTGTATTTTTTAAAAAATAGGTAGGGTTTGGGGGGCATTTGGACCCTTTTAAGTCCCTTCTCTTTAAACGCCTCCTCCACCAGCCTTAGAGTGTCTTTCATCGTCAGTAGTTGTTTCACATCATTTATGTTTAGCATCCGTATTTTCACCAGTTCACCTTCGAAATTTAAGATGGTTACTAACTCAAAAAGGTTAAGGGTTTTTGATTAAAAAACGCATTCTTTTATATAATAGTGTTATATAATTTAATAAAGGAATGTTACTCAACAAAGGTCCATATATGGGGAAGGCGATATTCGCATGAAAATTATGACGTACAAAATAGTTAGCAAGAAGGAGCTGGCGCCGACCATCAAGATGTTTGAAATGGGGGCGCCCGTGGTCGCTCGAAAGGCAAAGGCAGGACAGTTTGTAATTCTGAGGATAAAGGAGCGCGGGGAGAGGATACCGTTGACGATCGCTGATGCCAACCCCGAGAGAGGGGCGATAACTCTGGTAGTTGAGGAGATAGGTAAGACGACTAAAGAGCTCGGACGCTTGAACGAAGGCGATTCGGTCCTCGATCTTGTTGGACCCCTAGGGAACCCGATGGATATCAGGAAGTATGGACGTGTCGTCTGCATCGGCGGCGGAAGTGGGGTCGCTCCAGTCTACCCCTTGACAAAGGCGCTGAAAAAGGCGGGAAACAAGGTCACATCGATAATTGGGGCAAAAACTCGGGAACTGTTGATCTTGGAGGGGGAAATGCAGGAAACAAGCGACGAATTTTATATCACCACGGACGATGGTTCCAAAGGGCACCGCGGTTTCGTCACGGATATCCTTCGAAAGCTGTTGGACGAAGGTAAACAAATAGATTTGGTGGTAGCGGTCGGGCCCGTCCCCATGATGAAGGCGGTAGCGGATACTACCAAGCCTAACAAAATAAGGACGCTCGTAAGCCTGAACCCGATCATGGTCGATGGGATGGGGATGTGCGGCGCGTGCAGGGTGACGGTCGGAGAGAAGACCAAGTTCACCTGCGTCGATGGCCCGTTGTTCGATGGGCACTTGGTCGATTTTGACGAACTGGCGGCCAGACGACAGCTTTACGAGCCTGAGGAGAAGCGGGCATTGAAGGCATACGAAGAAAAAATTGGTGGGGCGGATGATAGCTAGACAGCCCATGCTGGAGCATGATCCACGGGAGCGCATCCGTAATTTCGATGAGGTGGCATTAGGTTACGATGCGGAGCGGGCCGTGCTCGAAGCCGAAAGATGCTTGCAGTGTGAAAATCCAACGTGCATGAAGGGGTGTCCGGTCAATATCGATATACCTGGATTCATCGCCCATATTAAGGAAGGAAATTTTGACCTCGCCATTCGGAAAATTAAGGAGAAAAATCACCTACCCGCCATATGTGGCCGCGTCTGCCCCGTTAAGGATCAATGTGAGAAATTTTGCGTGCTTGCGAAGAAGGGAGAACCGGTAGCGATCGGAAATCTTGAGCGATTTGCGTCCGATTACGAGTGGAAAAAAGGGGTCGAAATTCCTAGAAAAGCGGAGGCATCGGGCAAGAGGGTAGCTATTGCCGGGTCTGGACCTGCTGGCCTAACTGCAGCAGCCGATTTGGTCAAACTCGGCCACGAAGTAACTATATTCGAAGCTCTTCATGTCCCAGGCGGAGTGCTGACGTACGGGATCCCCGAATTCAGGTTGCCCAAAAAAGTGGTTGAGAGGGAGGTCGAGTACATCAAAAGATTGGGGGTCGACATCAGGACCGATATGGTAATTGGGCGAACGATCACCGCCGATGAACTTCTCAGGCAGGGATTTGACGCCATATTCGTCGGAACCGGCGCTGGGCCACCCCAGTTTTTGGGCGTGCCGGGCGAGAACTTAGGGCTGGTTTATTCAGCTAACGAGTTTCTGACGAGGGTTAACCTGATGCAAGCGTACGAATTTCCCGAGTACGATACCCCGATTAAGGTTGGCAAGAAGGTGGCGGTCATCGGTGCGGGCAATGTGGCGTTTGACGCGGCGAGGACGGCCTTAAGACTGGGAGCGAGAGATGTATCCATAGTTTATCGCAGGTCGGAGGAGGAGATCCCAGCTAGAATAGAGGAGGTCCACCACGCCGAGGAGGAGGGCGTCAAGCTCAGGTTGCTCACCCTCCCAACGCGGATGCTGGGCGAGGGAGGCCTCGTGAGGAGGATGGAGTGCATCAAGATGAGTTTAGGGAAGCCAGATGAGTCGGGGCGCAGGAGACCCATTCCCGTGAAGGGTTCCGAGTTCTACATCGATACCGATACCGTAATAGTGGCAATCGGCCGAAAACCGAACCCTCTGATCCAGCAGACCACGGAGGGATTGAAGACCACTTCCTGGGGCACCATCGTGGCGGACGATTTCGGCCAAACCTCCCGGAGTGGCATATTCGCCGGAGGAGATGTTGTCACTGGAGAGGCGACGGTGATCGAGGCCATGGGGGCGGGGAAGAGGGCGGCGGAAGCAATTGACCGCTTTATCAAGCAAAGGAAAAAACATTGACAATTACTTGATGATAAGTCAAAAATTATTACTAATGTTAAAGCAGAGGCAAAAGTTTTATATAAAATAAGAAAATAGATAAGATAGGGGCTGTAGGAGGAAGAATTTTGCGTCGGAGTAGGTTTGATATTATCTGGGAGATACTAACCCTCACTACGAACGGTGCGGTGAAAACCTCGATTGTCTATCAAGCCAATTTGAATTTTAACATAGTCAACAGATATCTGAACATCCTCCTAAAGGAGGGCTTGGTGGGTGTCACCCATGGTTCGACGATGAAATACAAGATTACGAAAAAAGGAATCGAGTTCCTAAATGCATATAAAAACATGAAAAATTTGGCCGAGAACTTGTAGGTGGCGCTTCACCTTCCGATTTTCAACAGGCAATTTTAGAAATTTTATCCAGTTAGTTTACCAGCACGCAATCTTCTAACGAAGCTAGCCTTGATCATAAAAAATCAAGAGCTTCTTTACCTATTTTTTGTAACATCAAGACTATGGAATCGTTTCTAGCCTCCTTACATCCTTCACGGCATCAAAGCCCCTGTCAAAAGAGAAGAGTTGCTCGACTCCTCTATCTTTCATAACAACCACGGTTACGGCGTCGGTGAAGCTCAGCCGTGGGTACCGTTCAAACATGTGATAAGCTGTATTGAATATTTTTTCGTCAACATGCACAATTTTGACATTTTCCGAGTCAAGCAGAGCCCTTGCGACCTTTATCGATTGGGGGGCACCGATTTTTCGTCTCACGTAGGTGACTACCTCGTTGAAAATATATGCAGTTGTAAGCACCCTGTCGAGTTTTCCACTAGCTGTGGCTTTAACAACGCTTAGTGCCTCCTCATGGTGGGCATCTTTTGGGACAAATGCCCCGATCCAGACCCCTGAGTCCACGAAAAACATACTACTCCCCATACACGACGGCGTCTATCTCCCGGGTGGCATCGATTTTTTCCTCCGTCCGGAAGGCACCTAAGAGCGTCAGCAATGGGTCTTTCCCCCTTACCTTTCTCACCCTGACAAATATTTCATCCCCAAACATGGCCCATACAACTTCATCACCTGGGCCGATTCCAAACTTCTCCCTTATTTCAGCTGGCATAACAGTTTGAAAACCCTTTGACACTTTAGTCCTAATTTTTGTCGCCATGTTAAATCCCTTTTCTCAAGATAATTTATTTTTCTCAAAGTATTTAAGACTTTTTCATATATAGATGATAACGAAGCCTTATCGGAAGCGTTTTAGCTTACGTTTCTCAACGGGTAATTTGAGAAAATTTCGACCTGAGCTGGTTATCTGCACCCCCTTCTTGACGAGGTTGATTTGCGTAAGGATGTTCAAGATCCTATCGACCTCGCCTTCCGGCAGATCGACAGCCTTCGCTACCTCCTCGAGCTCGCACAGCTTGCCGAGCCCCAAAAACTCCAATATCTCGTCCGCTACCTCTGCAACCGCGCGCCTGGACGGCATGCGCCCGTATATCTCCCTACCGGGGAAGCCTAGCTTTCTGCCAAAGGTACTCGCTGTCACATTTTCCTTGTCGTACCTCACGGGCTTTAAAGTATGATGAAATCTAATTTCTGAATTGAGTTACTGAACTGAGTTTCTTAACAAAATTTCTGAGTTAAGTTCCCTATCCCATTATTTTCACGTTTGGGATATTGAGTTTAACGTTGTGTCGTAAAACCCCGATACAAGTGAAACAATAAATAAAGGCGCTCCAACTATCATATAGGGGCACAAGACGATGAAGGCGAAAAACGGGGGGTT
>Ga0111211_115_pt1 | contig 12934 bp, 11 predicted proteins | sample DeeMarSWOR152_54_FD_80393 | JGI IMG/M metagenome (GOLD analysis project Ga0111211, IMG submission 80393) | Hadesarchaea archaeon DG-33-1 | reverse complement strand
AACGGTCGTGTTTTTGTGGCAAAGACTTTCGCTACAGCTTCATTTGAGCATGCGTCGGTCCCCAAGCCGTAAACAGTTTCAGTTGGGTACACTACTAGGCCGCCAACTCTTATCGTAGTAGCTGCTTCAGCGATTGCCTCGACCCGGGGGGATAGGCTATCGACTTCCAGAATTTTGACCATTGACTCACCAGCTGTGGTGCGGGGGAAGGGATTCGAACCCTCGCAAGCCCTATGGCTACAGGATCTTAAGTCCTGCCCTTTTGACCAGGCTCAGGCACCCCCGCAAAATAAGCTTCTTTTCGCAAAGCAATAAAACTAGCGTCCTCTTTTGTGGGCCCTGCGATAGACCGCACGGTACTTCTTGCGCTTTTTTTCCAGCTTCTTTTCCAGCTCCTCCTCTTCCTCCCATGCCATTGGGATCACGCGGTAATTGGATGTTGTTTTTGCCAACTTTAAAAAATGCCGCGCATAACGCATTTCACCCCCTCGTCCAGCCCCCGATGTGGAAAGGAGCCAACAAACGATCGAGAGCGACATACCGTTTGCGCGGCAATTAATCCTAGAATTCTTGGGATTAAAGGATGTCGGTGGAGTTTTAATCCCAACTCGTGCTCATGCAACGAGTTTTGAAACCTTTGGGCGTGGTTGGGAAGGCAAAGGAGGAGATCTTTTTCTTTTTATTTTAAAAGTTAACAAAATTCGCTGTCTAAGATAAGTGATGGGCATTAGAAGTGCCCCCGGCGGGATTTGAACCCGCGTCGCAGGCTCGAGAGGCCTGTATGATTGACCGGCCTACACCACAGGGGCACCACTTCAACCGTGCGTGCGCATTTGTAAAAGGTTTCTGGCGGGCCCGCGGGGATTCGAACCCCGGATTTGCAGCTTTCCCCCAAAAAATAGGAGGCTGCTGCCTTATCCACTTGGCCACGGGCCCATGTGAAGTTTATCGTCCGAACTTATGACGGTTGCTAATCCAAACTTGAACTATCGTCCTGCGAAAGTTATTTAAAAAGGGCTACCCCATCAACTTTCAGCTTTAGGGGTGATGAAGTGGGATTTTCAAGAGCGCTCGGGGCGTTGCTCTGTATCGTATGTGTTGTGATAGCGGTTGCCCACATCTTCTACGGATATTACATGGGTCCGAGGGTACACCTAGCGTTCGCTCTGCCTGTTACCGCGGGTGTGCTCATCCTCGCTGGCTTAGGCTTCTGGCTGGGGTGGATCATGGCCAGCACTAAAGAAATCTCTCCAGTGCCTCCTCCGGCGCCGAGCGTGGTAGAGACCGAGCCCGAAACTGAGAAGAAAAAGAAGTAACGGCGCCAACGATGATTTTTAATGTTGGCTTGACCTCGTTTTAGCGGGTGCGCGATTGAACTACAGGCGATGGCTGCTTGTCGGTTACTTGCTAGCTCTGATGGCTTTTACGATTTCGGTGCTAGTGATCCCAGGTGAGCGATATAAAACGCTGACCACTTCTGACAGCGGATGGTTCTACGACATCGCGGCGGATATTGCCGAGACCCATGGAATGGTGGAGAGCAACAGCCTCTCTCACGCGCCCTACGGGATGCCGGTTGGTCTCACGGATCAGGCCCAACCGCTGATAACGGTGATGCTTTATGGAGGCATTCATGCTCTTAATTCAAGCGTCAGCCTGATGGATGTGGTCCACTATTGGGGCCCCCTACTTTTCGCCCTCACGCTCATCCCGATTTTTTTGATAGGCAAGGAGCTTGGCGGCGACTTGGGCGGTTGTACGGCAGCATTTTTCGCAGCTACCCTGACCTCGAGCATCTATTGGCACAAGTTTGGGGCGTACGATCGGGAGCCGATCCAGTTTATTCTGGCGGCATGGACAATTTACCTCACCATAAGGCTGTTTAAGGCTCCCCGCAGTTCAATTCCCAGATTTGCACTCTTCGCGGGGATGACCTTTGGTCTGTTCGGATTAGCGTGGGGCGGAGCTTTTTACATTGCCCCGATTATAATTGGAGCCCTACTCCTAGTTCTGCTTAGCGAGCGTCTAGGGTGGCTGCCAATCATCTTGGTTGGCGCATTTTTACTGCTGACAGGTTTCTTGGGGTCAATTTTTAGGGGAGGGGGAACTCCTGGCGACATTGCAAATCTGTTCTATATCTTAATCGGTGGGCTTGTCCTCGCTGCCGTAATCGAGATTTTCTTGCATAAGGCGTCTGTGGAATCCCTTTTTAAAGGGATCCTAACTAGCATACGCGCGAATATTTTTTTAATCGCTGGTTTTCTCGGCATGCTGGCGGTAACGACGCTCACGCTTTGGGGAATCGGTGGACAAAGCCCAGTACTCTATTGGACGGGCTTCGCCCAAACCATACTAGGCGCCTTCGGAATTGGAGGCGCTGGCGGAGCGGTATCATTAGAGAAATATGCAAGCGAAATGGCTTCACCGAACTCATGGGGTGAAACAGTTTATCGCATGTACGGTGGAGATTCTGGCTCATCGTGGACCCTACCGGGTAACGCGGCGGTCTTAACTGTAATTGCTTTTACTTTAGTCGCTTTAGCATTGGCTTGGTTATGTTGGTATAAAAAACGTGCGGGGATGCTGGTCCTCCCCTGGTTTATCGTGCTCGCGGCACTGGTCTGGCCTGGGAGTGGAACTGCGCAGGTACGATTCGAACGGATGTGGTGGCTTTTTGTACCGGTCTTAGCAGGCGCGGGCGCAGCGGCACTGGTCTCACTCCTCCAACGGGTGTCGTTTGAGCAATTTGGGGACTGGTTAAGATACTTCCAAAAGCCGCTCATATTTGCGTTTTTAGCCGGCCTCGTCGCCACTCCGTTTATCTTCAATGCGTACGCCGTCGCCAAGGGTACCACCCCCCCGACCGAGTGGTACGGAGGATCGGGCTGGCGGGATAATGGGTTCATGGATGTCTTTACATGGCTCCGCGAGAACACACCGGAGGATTCGATTGTCGCGATTGAATGGTCCTATGGGCACCTCCTTACGGGCACCGCTAGGCGAGCAACCGTGGTAGATGGGACTGAGACTATAGGGCAAGAAGGAAAATGGGAGAATATCGCGACCATTCGACCTCCAGATTATATCTATTATGTGAGCGATGGTAGGGGGTACATTTATGGATTGGATGTGTCCGTTAGGCTATACCAAGTTAATGGCAGAAGAATTGACGTTCAACGTTTCCCAACGATGGGCCCGGATGAGTTCCAGTGGATTATCCGCACATACCGAGACAACTATGGTTGCAAGATCGATTATGTAATATTTGAAGCTATAGAATATAGCTCGGCAAGGGATTATTACGATTACACGCAGCCCGCAAACATTTTGCTAGGTGCAGAAAGGGTATACACACGGCTCCAGTCGGATCCAATTTTGGAGGATCAAAACTACGTGTTCAATTTCGGTGAAAATCGCCAAAGTGTTGTGTTGGATATGCAAGCTCAGGATGTTTACATCAGGACTGATGATATAAATTTGCATCTAGATGGCTACGGCGTTTTGGGTGTCAACAGTAGATATCCCCGAGACGCTGCTCGTCTTTGTCGATGAGAACAACAACCTAGTGGGAGCCTGGCTTATCGAAGCTGTATCGGCCGAAATAGCCGCGCGTCCCACCCCAATGGCCATACATGTTTTCGAAGGGGACATGGAGGGCATCGATTACTTGCAAATCGCCTACACAAGTTCGAATGGTTTAGTGAAAGTACTCAAAATCAATTACTTACCTTCTCTAAAATCCCCTGCTGAGGGTGCGAGAACTAACGATAACACGCCTGAATTTAGATGGTGGGGCACGGTTGATTCATGGAAATACGAGTTATGGGTGGACAACAATGCAGATTTTGGCTCACCCGAGATAAGAGAGAACGTTCTTCTTACTACTTATACACCATCAATCGAGCTGGCAGATGGCGCCTACTCATGGCGGATTATGGCGTTCAGATCCGACAACACTGAGGTCGGATGGTCGCCCTCGTGGACCTTCACCGTCGATACACAGGCGCCGGAAAGTCCACAACTCCGCGAGCCGGGGGACAACATTGAACTCAACACTTTGCAAACTGTATTTGCTTGGACGGAGCCCGAGCCAAACGTGACTTATGGGATCCAAATCGATGATGAGGCAAGTTTCTCCCCACCTTACTTGCACGAAAACTCCGGCATCGGGGAAAACACATACACGTACCTCTTCCCCCACAACGGCACCTATTACTGGCGCGTTCAAGCTTTCGATCAGGTTGGCAACGCTGGCGAATGGTCGGATGTCTACAGGCTCATCATCAGGGCACCGCCCAAAGCCCCAACGCTCAGCGCACCAGCTGATGGGGTGATCACGAACGACAATACCCCATCTTTTGAGTGGGCCGAAGGCAATGGAGATAATTATCGCTTGTTGGTCGATAATGATAACGGATTTTTCTCACCTGAGGTTGATGTTCTCCTCGGGATAGCCGACAGCTACACTGTGGCCGATGAAAATGCTTTACGCGACGATAACTATTCATGGAAAGTGGTCCCGATAGTCGGGGCGAATGAGAATTCCTCGTCGGTTTGGACATTCATTGTCGATACCAAGCCTCCGGGCCAAGCCATGCTCTACCTCCCCACAGACAGGAGCCTCATCAACGATCCAACTGTAGACTTCGAGTGGACCGTAGGCTTGGAGGCCGACAACCACCGAATAGAGATTGACAACGATGCTGACTTCTCATCCCCGGTCGAGAAAGTCTGGTACGGCCCAACCGACAACACCCACACCTCGGGCTACCTATCTGACGATAACTACTCATGGCGAGTCGTCACGGTCGACAGCGCCGGAAACGAGAACTTTTCACCCATCTGGACTTTTATCATAAAAACGGTGGTCGGAAAGCCGTCCCCATACCTGCCCGCGGACGGAACATTCATCAACCAATCGACAGTCGACTTCGAATGGACCATAGGCTCTGGAGCGGACAGCCACCGGATCGAGATAGACAACGACCCCGACTTCTCTTCACCCGAGGAGAACGTCGGGTACGGTCCAATGGACAACACCCACACCTCTGGCTTGCTGGCTGATGGTAACTACTCATGGCGCATATGGGCAATCGACAATTTAGGAAACAAAAATGTCTCTTCCGTCTGGATGTTTGTCGTCGATACTACCCCACCCACGGCGGCAACGCTTCACGCACCCGAAAATGGGACGACGACGAGCGATAATGCCCCAACGTTTGAGTGGACGGTTGGCGCCGGGGCAGCAGAGCAACGCTTGCTCATCAGCGTTGATCCAAACTTCTCACAGCTCAAGGTGGACACTCTCCTCGACATCTGGGAGAATACTTACACACCGTCCCCACTTGCGGATGAGAACTACTGGTGGAAGGTAATCGCGATAGATAGAGCAGGCAACGAGAGCGAGTCTCCTGTTTGGACGTTTACCGTGCAGACCTAGCCCCTAACTTTAAGAAGTTTCGATAAGTAACTGCGTCCGGGGCGGTGGGATGCAAAGGCCAAAGGGAACCAAGGACCTCTTCGGTGAGGAACTCGCCAGCATTCGCCACGTTGAGCGCACGATGGGTGAAGTTTTCAAGCGTTACGGTTATGAGGAGGTCGAAACTCCAATTTTCGAGCAACTCGAGCTGTTTGAGAAAAAGAGCGGGGAAAGCGTGGTGAAGCAACTCTACGCGTTCAAGGATAAATCTGGTCGCGAGCTCGCCCTGCGCCCGGAGCTAACCGCTCCCGTCGTTCGCCTTTACATCAACCAGCTCCGATCGGCACCCAAACCCGTGAAGCTCTGCTACTTCGGCAACTGCTTCCGTTATGAGGAACCGCAAGCGCAGCGGTGGAGGCAATTCTTGCAGTCTGGGACCGAGATCATAGGTTCCGCTCGACCTGAGGCGGATGCAGAGGTGATAGCCCTCTCCGATGAGATTATACGGGATCTCGGTTTGTCGAACTACGAGCTCCGCATAGGCCACATCCGGCTACTTCGAGAGGTGCTAGCTCACGCTGGGTTGAAAGGGGATGCCCAAGACCCCATCATGCGGGCGATTGACAGCCGTGAGGAGGCAAGGCTTCGAGCGGAACTTGATCGCGCGGGCCTCAAAGCAGGGGATGAAAAAGTGCTTCGCTCATTGATCACATTGCGTGGAGGTATGAAAGTGTTGAAGCAGGCGGAAAAACTTGTCGCCGATCTACCAAATGCCAAAACAGCGCTGAAGAACCTGCATGAAATTCTCGATTACGTCTGCTCGTTTGGGGTCGAGAAATTCACGGTTGACCTTGGAATCGCCCGTGGGCTGGAGTATTACACGGATCTCGTGTTCGAGCTCTACGTCGATGGGGTCCAAGTTGCTGGGGGCGGTCGATACGATGAACTCGTCGAGCTCTTGGGAGGCTACCCCTGTCCAGCCGTCGGTGTCGGGTTCGGCATCGATCGCATTGGTCGGGCACTTTTGAAGCGGGGGATGATAGTTCTGCGTGAGCAATTGGATTGTGTGGTCCTACCTGCAGGCGAAGAGGTGCTCAGCGAGTGCTTAAAAATAGTAGGGGAACTGCGCAGAGCTGGTTTGCTCGTCGATGTCGACCTAATGGGACGCAAGCTGAGCAAGGCAATCGCGGTCGGGGTGAAGGACCTCAAGGAGGGAAAGGTGACGCTTCGCGATATGCGTACGGGCAAGCAGGAGCTAGTCGCGCGCAAGGAGCTCGCGGGTAAGCTAAAAGCGGTGCCCTAATTTCTCGAATATGCGTTTCATCTCAAGGGAATCCTTTTCCAGAATAGGCGACTCCGAGATTAGGGTGATGTTAACTTTTCGCTTGAGCACTTCCCTCGCGAGCGGCTCGAAGGGCGGCTTATTCACCTTGAGTTCGAGGTGACGTCGCTCGTTCCCCTGCCACGGTGCTTTAGCGGGAGTCCACTCCATGCTGGTGAAGTGTGAGTGCAAGTGCTTCAGCTTCAGCGGCTTCAGCTTTTCGAATACCTCATTGTAGTCTATCCTACCCGCCCGCCTAGCATAGATATGAGCGAAATCCACTACGGGTGCGCATCCCTTGAGCTTCTTACAGATCTCGATTATTTCATCGAGTGTCCCAAATTGACTAACCTTGCCGGTCGTCTCCAGCCCCAGCCTTACCCCTTTTATCCTCTTTGCGCGCATCCGATCGAGCATATCCCGGCAGGCCACTTCAATTGCTTTGAACGCGGCCTCAGGGGTTAGATCCCCGTAAAAGCCCGGGTGGAAAACAGCAACGTTCGCACCCATTTGAAAAGCTCGCTCGACGGAATCGAGGATGCGTTTCTTTGAAGCCTCAAGCTTTCCTCTTCCCCGTGAGCACAAGTTGACGAAATATGGGCAATGGACCGAAAGAAGGACGCCGAGCTCCTTCGCAACCCTACCTGTTTCCTTGGCCATCTCGTTGCCCATCCCAACTCGGCGGACAAACTCAACTTCGAACGCGTTTAGCTTGAGTTCGGCCACACACCTGATGCCCGCGATCGTCGTTCTTTCCTTGCTCACGGTTGGGATACCCGCGGGACCCAGATAGATCATGCTCTCCCCAAAACACTTATGACGGCAGGCAAAAATCTTGCGCTAGGGGTGAAGTAGTGCTGAGCAGGGTCCGAGATCAAGTAAGTCGTTTAATGGAGCCCGTGGCTAAAGCCTTTGCAAGGACGGGTCTCGCCCCGAACGTCATTACTTTAATCGGGTTGGTCGTGGGCTTTGTTGCGGGCCTACTTTTCGCCTACGGGATGCAACTTTGGGCTGGGTTTGCCCTCATCATGTGCGGGTTCTTTGACCTCATAGACGGTGCCGTTGCTAGGGTGATCGGCAGAGAGACAGCCTTCGGGGGGGTACTCGACTCAGTCGTAGATCGGTATGTGGATTTCCTGATTTTTGCGGGCATCATCTACGCTTTCATCAACGGTGAGCTCGCTGAAGTGGGTATTCTGGCTGGTTGGGCATGGGGGATTCTAGCCATCGTCGGAAGCTTTATGGTCAGCTACACTCGCGCTAGAGCAGAGGCTGCTGGCTCGGGTAAGCTCGATGTGGGAGTGGCTGAGCGAGGGGAGCGGATCATCATTCTAGCCGTCGGGGCATTGATTGGATATGTGCAATATGCAGTGGTTCTAATCGTAATCCTGACCCATCTCACCGTGGCTCAGAGATTGTTCGCCGCGAAGCTTCGCCTGTCTTAACTACTTTCCAAAAAGTTTCGAGCTGAACTCCTTCAGGTACTTTATCCCTTCCTCCAGCAAATCCTCGCCTTTCTTCGTTATTTTATAGTACTTGCGCGCGGGCTTGCCCCGCTGCTCTCGCCACTCTATCGTGACGTAGCCCCCTCGCTGGAGGCGGTAGAGCACGAGGTAGGAAGTAACGGTCGCGGGTTTCCACCCGAATTGCTTGATTACCTCTTGCCGTAGCTCATACCCGTACATCGGACGCTTTTTCAGGAGCTTTAAAAAATAGGGCCATAACAGCTCCGCAGTGGTCTTTTTCATCAATCTCCTAATCGCCAAAGGAACTCCCCCTGCTTCACTTGACCGCAAGCTTTAAATATTTTATTTCCCGAACTATTTCATAATCGGAAACATTCACAAATGGAGATATTTCATGAAAATAAAAGTCGCGATTGCAGGTGTGGGGAATTGTGCGTCCTCGTTGGTGCAAGGCATTGAGTACTACAAAAATGCACGCGAGGATCAGCTCGTTCCAGGCTTGATGCACGTAAACTTCGGCGGCTACCACATCCGGGACATTAGGTTTGTTGCGGCATTTGACCTCGACGCGAACAAAGTTGGCAGGGACCTTGCGGAAGCTATCTTCGCCCCTCCCAATTGCACGATCAAATTTAGTGACGTTCCAAAATTTGGGGTTGAGGTGATGAAGGCCCCGGCACTGGATAGCTTAGGCAAGTACCTTAAACCAGTGATACCCGTCGACTCCACGCAGAAGCCAGTGGACGTCGCTCGAGCGCTCGAAGACGCGGACGCAGATATCTTGATAAGCTACTTACCAGTTGGGAGCTACGAGGCATCCCGCCACTACGCAAAGCAGGCAATAGAAGCAGGGTGCGGATTTGTCAACTGCATCCCAGAATTCATAACATCTGGCAAGGAGTGGGGGGAGCGCTTCGAGGATGCCGGGCTGCCCTGCGCAGGTGACGATATCAAATCTCAGGTCGGGGCGACTATCCTCCATCGTACGCTTGCCAAGCTATTCATCGACCGAGGGGTCAGGCTTGAGGAGAGCTACCAACTCAACATAGGGGGAAACACTGATTTCCTTAATATGCTCGAGGAGGAACGCCTGAGTTCGAAGCGCGTGAGCAAGACGGAAGCAGTTTCAAGCCAAGTGCCATACGAGATCCCCCTTCGTATAGGCCCCAGCGACTATGTCCCCTTCCTGAAGGACAACAAGGTATGTTATATTCACATGCAGGGCAGGAAATTCGGGAACGTGCCACTTAGTATCGATGTGAAGCTCTCGGTCGAGGACTCCCCCAACAGTGCGGGTGTCGTAATCGACGCCATAAGGGGCGTGAAACTCGCTTTAGATCGTGACATCGCTGGCCCCCTGACTGGTATCTCGGCATATTTCTTCAAGCACCCACCCGTTCAGATGTCGGATGAGGACGCGAGGCAGGCAGTTGAGGATTTTATAGCTGGAAGGAGGGATCGATAGAATGCAGTTCGACGCCATCGTGGTAGGGCATGTAGCAATCGATGTAAATGTTCTACCTTGGGGGATCATCGAAAATGCCCTCGGCGGGGCGCCGACCTATGCAGGCCTCACATTTGCGTCCCTGAGGAAAAAAATTGGCGTTGTTTCAAAAGTTGGCGCCGATTTCCCAGAGAAGTTTCCCCCGATTTATAGCAAGCTCGGATTGGACACCGAGGGCATCTTTGTGGCGGGCGAGTATACTACAACTTTTGAGAACACCTACGATGAGGCGGGCAATCGCGAGCAAGTTTGCAAACACGTGGCGCCGATAATTTCCCCCAGCGATATTCCGGCCACTTATAGCGATGCTCAAAGCTTCTACGTTTCTCCAATCGCGAACGAAATAACGCCTGATGTGCTCAGGGCGATCAAGCGTGAGTCGAACCTAGTCATGCTCGACCCTCAGGGGCTTCTGAGGAAGATAAGTAAGGATGGTAAAGTTGAGATCAAGTCCCGTGAGCTTGGGGAGTTCCTGAAATATGCTGACATAGTGAAAATAGGGAAGGAAGAAGCGAGGGCACTCAAGGGTGGCGCCAAGGAGGTCCTCGAGAGCATTAGAGCGATGGGACCGAAAATCGCGATCTTGACCAAGGGAAGGGATGCTTTGATGATGCTCAGCGACGAAGGGCTTGCTAAAATAGAGTCCCTTAAAGTCGATGCTAAGGATTTGACAGGTGCTGGCGATGTCTTCGGCGCTGCATTCCTAACCAGGTATGTCACGACGCGTGATGCGTTGGAGTCGGCGAAATTTGCAACTGCTGCCGCGGGGCTGAAAATAAAATATAAGGGCCCCACCGGCTTCCCCTCTGAGAAGGAGATTCTAAGGACCTTTGGTAGTTTTTAATAGGTTCGGGCGATTAGTACACTAACTTTTGCCCGTTTGGAGCAAATTGGACAAGTACCAGCTGGAGTCCTACCATCGAATTCCTCCCCAAGCAGGTCCCAGCCCGTTTGTTCTTCTAGCGCCTTCCCGCACGCTTCTTCTCCGCACCAAGGCGCGCGGACCACTCCTCCACGCTTCCCCATCACTCTCTTAATCGTCTCCGTGTCGGAGGCTTCCCTTATGGACTCGTGGAAGAGCTTCCATGCTCGTTCGCGTAGATCATCCCTGATTCCCTCGAGCAGCTGCTTGACCTTGGCCTTGAGCGCCTCTCTTGGAATTGCTTGTTTTTCACCGGTGTCACGCCTGACTGCTGTCACCTGCTCCTTCTTCACGTCCTCGGGTCCCACCTCTAGCCTCAGCGGAACCCCTCGACGTTCCCAATAGTAGAACTTGTTCCCGGGGCGAAGGTCGCGTTCGTCGAGATGGACCCTCAAGCCGGCTGCCGCGAGTTCGTCTTTGATCGCGGTTGCAATCTGCTTGACTGGAGTTTCCCTGCCTTTGAATGGAATTGGCACAATCACGACTTGAATTGGCGCGACATTGGGTGGCAAGCACAGGCCAACGTCGTCGCCGTGTGCCATCATCACCGCGGCTATCACCCGCTCGGAGACACCGTAGCAGGTCTGGTAAACATAGTGTTGCTTCCCGCCGGGGGCCTCGTACATGAGCCCATATACCTTCGCGAAATTCTGCCCGAGGTTGTGGACGGTACCTATTTGCAACGCCCGTCCATCAGGCGCCAGCGTGTCGAAGGCGAGCGAGTACTTAGCGCCAGCGAAGGTATCCCACGGGGGGCGCTTGGTCACGACATAGGGCACGCCGAGCTCGTCGAAGAAGTGCTTGTAAATTTGCACAGCCTCCCGCACTTGTGCTTCCGCCTCCTCGGACTTGGCGTGGGCGGTGTGAGCTTCCTTGAATGTCGTGACCTCCCGCAGCCTGATCAATGGTTTGGTCATCTTCGTTTCGTAGCGGAAGATGTTGACGATCTGGTAGATCTTGATCGGGAGGTCAGCATGGGAGCGGATCCAGAGCGCGAACATGGGATAAATGGAGGTTTCACTAGTCGGGCGCAACGCGAGCTTGACATCGAGTTTGTCTCGCCCGCCGTGCGTCACCCAGTAAACCTCGTTTTCAAATCCTCGGATGTGTTCAGCCTCTTTTCTGAAGAGGTTCTCGGGGATTAAAAGTGGGAAAAGCACCTCTCGGTGTCCAGCTTGCTCCAGCAACCTGCGAATTATCGCGAGCACGTGGTTGCGCAGCTGCAGCCCGTGGGGTAGCCAGACGTAGAGTCCTTTGACCGGGTAGCGAGTTTCCATGATGTCGGCACTGCGCAAGATTCCGCTGAACCACTCGCTGAAGTCTTTCTGCCAACGTTCGCGTTTCATACCAATTTCACCAGCTTATACATTCACCAAACTTGTTTTTATACAGACCGAAGATTTGGTCGTAATCAAGTGTTTAATAGGAATCATAGTTGTTTTGTGAGTAGCTTATGCCCATCTTTTTTCACCAGTAACGTATCCTCCCAGCGGGCGCCACCTAAACGTGGCACATATATTCCGGGCTCGACGGTGATGACCATTCCTTCGCGCAAGATATCTTTTGAGTCAGGAGCTAGACCCGGTGGTTCGTGGATCTCCGTACCGACGCCGTGCCCCATCCCGTGCGGGCAAAACTTGGCGTAGCCGGAGCGGGAAATCACGCTACGAGCGGCCCTGTCGACTTTTCTAACTTCCGTGCCATCACAAACTCTCGCTATTCCAGAGGTTTGCGCTCGCTTGACGATTTCAACCAGCTTGAGTTGTTTTCTCGTAGGCGAGAGGGCGAAGGTCCGCGTCATATCGGAAACGTAACCTTCACAAGTGGCACCCAAATCGACCACCAAGAGTTCACCTCGCTTCAGCTTTTTACTCGTCGCGCTAGCATGAGGTAACCAAGAGTTTCTGCCAGATGCAGCAATCGTGGGAAAAGGCGTACCTTCGGAGCCAGATATTCTCATCTCGCGTTCGGCTTCTGCGGCAACCTCCAACTCGGTTCGACCGACTGCAACTGACTCCGCAGCGCAACGCATGCCATTCATAGCTAACTTTGCAGCCCTTCGCAGTAAGGTCACTTCTTCCTTCGACTTTATCTTCCGTAGCTCGAGCATGAGTTCTGGTAGCTCGCGGTAGCTCGCCTCGTGGACAGCCCGCAATTTTCGCACGAGTTCTCTCCCCCCACGATCGTAGCCAACGGCCCGGGTGCCGAACTCTCGCAGGCAATCAACGATGAGTTGCCGGGGGTCGCGAAAGCTTACCCGCTCTCCGTGGCGCAGGGGGGCCCTCCACCTCGAAAAGGCCCG
>Ga0111211_136_pt1 | contig 13005 bp, 16 predicted proteins | sample DeeMarSWOR152_54_FD_80393 | JGI IMG/M metagenome (GOLD analysis project Ga0111211, IMG submission 80393) | Hadesarchaea archaeon DG-33-1 | reverse complement strand
AGATCGGCTCTTCAAGGGAGCCTCGGGCGTGCGAAGTTATGGGCAGCTCCCCGCGGATGCAAAAGCGTTCATCGAGCGCATAGAGGGTGAGCTCAAAGTGCCGGTCACCCTGATTTCGACGGGCAGGGAGCTCGAGAACGTCATCGACTTGCGCTCGGAGAAACTCTGATGGCGCGCTTGGCGATAGCAGTTAGCGGTACCCCGGGCACGGGAAAGTCAATTTTTGCCCGAGCGCTCGCGAAAAAGCTCAACGCTCAAGTGATCGATCTCAACGCACTTATCGAGAGGAAGAAAATTTACAGGCTCGATGTTAACGGCACGAAGATTGCCAACCTACCAAAAATGCGGAAGGAGTTCGTCCGCGCAGTTCGAACTTCTCGAAGCCCGATAGTCGTCGAGGGGCTGCTGGCGCACCTGCTGTCCAAAAAATACCTCACTCATATCATCGTACTTCGGGCCAGGCCAAGGGTCCTCGAGCGGCGCCTTCGTGCTCGCAAGTACTCGAAGGCCAAAATTCGCGACAACGTCGAATCCGAGGCCCTTAGCATAATCCTCTGGGAAGCCGTTCAGGCACACGGTTTGGGTAAGGTTTACGAGATCGACATGACAAAACTGAAACCCGGTGCCGCAGTAAAACTGTTCTCGGATGCGCTGGATGGCAGAATTTCGCTCAGGCCGGGAAAAGTGGATTGGTTAGAGGAAGTTTTTTAACAAATGTCGAATAATCTATTTCGGCGATCGGATGAGCGGAACCACGCGAACCGCATTGCTTATGGGCATGCTTACGGGGCTCTTGCTAGCGATCGGCCTCGCGGCTGGGTACCTCACCGGCGTTAGCCTCGTTTTCACCTTCACCTTCGCCCTTATGATGGCCGTGGTGCTGAACATCAGCATGTACTGGTTTGCCGACCGATGGGTGCTGAAGCTCTATAGGGCCAAAATCGTGAGCGAAGCAGAGGCGCCTGATTTGCACCGCATGGTGGAGCGCTTGGCCTCGAGTGCACGCTTACCGAAACCACGCGTGGCGATCATCCCTACAGACACACCAAACGCGTTCGCAACTGGGCGTAGTCCCTCCCATTCGGTCGTCGCGGTGACGCAGGGAGCGATGAGTTTGTTGAACAAGGATGAGCTCGAGGGAGTGCTGGGTCACGAGCTTGCACACGTGAAGAGCCGCGACATGCTGATCAACACCATGGCGGCGATCATCGGGGCGACGCAGGCGCGACGGAGGAGCTGGGATTTTGGCGATCTTGGCGTTAGTCATGATACCATTTGCCGCGATGTTGGTCAGGCTCTCGATATCCCGGGGACGCGAATATGAGGCGGACCGCGATGGTGCCAGCATATCGCGCAAACCGCTCGCGCTGGCGAGTGCCCTGCGAAGCCTTCAATCGGCGGTCAGGAACAGGCCCATGCGGGGGGGCAACCAGTCGACCTCACACATGTTTATTGTCAACCCATTCGCAAAGGTCAGCATGAGGGGACTTTTCTCAACCCACCCGCCCACCGAGGAGCGAATTCGACGGCTCGAGGAGATGGCCAAAACTGGGCGGTTCTAGAACCCGAGCAAGGCTTCGCCGTAAAAACGCAGGAATATCTCGAAAATGATGACTGCAATGGTGAAGATTACCACACCCTTTGGCGGGATTTTGATACCGTGGCCTTCTTCCTTGAAGTAACGGATCAGCCCTGCACCGGTTGGGGGCATCTCTTCCTCTCGCCTGCGCATCTCAGCACCAATTTTTTATAGGCTCCTGGAGTTTAAGTCTTTTCGTCAGAGCAACTGGGGTTTTATTTACTCGAATGCTCAACTATCGTTGATTACAATGGCAAAATATGTCCCAGATGCAAACATCATCATCAACGGTTTCCTGACGCGGCTGGTTGAGGGTGAACTAGCAGGAAGTGAGATTATTGTGGCCAACGCGGTCGTCGCCCAGCTCGAACATCAAGCAAAGCTGGGCAAGGATTCAGGCTTGAGCGGGCTCGCGGAGCTCAGACGCCTACAGGAGTTGGCCGAGCAAGGAAAGATAAAACTGAGTTTCGCTGGAGAACGTCCAAGCGTTGAGCAAATGGCGGGTGCGGATTTTGGGACCATCGATGCTGTGGTTCGAGAGATAGCTCGGTCTCAAGGTGCGGCTCTTCTCACGAGTAATGCCGTGATGGCAGAGGTCGCGCGAATAGAAGGATTGGGGACGAAATACTTCGAGCCCTCGCGCGTGGAGGAGAAGCCGAAGCTCATGCGCTACTTCGACGAGAACACGATGTCGGTGCACTTGAAGGCACGAGTGCGGCCCATGGCCAAGGTCGGCCGCCCAGGCAGGTTTAAAGTTCAAGTCCTGGATGAGAGACCGCTCGAGGAGGCGGAGCTTCGCGAGATAGCGCGCGAGATTCTCGAGTTTGCCACGCGCGACCCTGATGGCTTCATTGAGTTCGAGCGTGAAGGTGCTAGCATGATACAGTTCCGCGAATACCGCATTGCCATTACCCGCCCCCCGTTCAGCGATGGATTTGAGATTACAGCCGTCCGACCAGTTGTGTGGGTGCGGTTGGAGGACTACAGATTGTCCGATAAGCTGAAGGAGCGCTTGCGGGAACGCGCGGAGGGGGTGCTCATCGCTGGTCCTCCTGGCGCTGGTAAGACAACTTTTGCCCAAGCGTTGGCGGAGTTCTATTGCTTGCAGGGAAAAATAGTCAAGACGATGGAGTCCCCCCGCGACCTCCAAGTAAGCGATGAAATTACTCAATATACCGCTCTGGAGGGCGATATGGCGAAGACGGCGGACCTGCTTCTCCTCGTGCGCCCAGATTACACAATTTACGACGAGCTGCGAAAGACGGGTGATTTTCAGATATTTAGTGACATGCGCTTGGCTGGGGTGGGCATGGTGGGTGTGGTGCATTCAACGCGAGCAATCGATGCTGTGCAAAGATTGATCGGGCGAGTAGAACTCGGGATGATTCCCATGATCGTCGACACCGTGATTTTCATCAAGGAAGGTGAAATCCGGAACGTCTATTCGTTGAGGTCCGCGGTCAGAGTTCCGTACGGCATGATGGAGGCGGACCTAGCGAGACCGCTGATCGAGGTCTTGGATTTTGAAACGAGCGAGCCGCGTTACGAGATATATACATTTGGTGAGCAGGTTGTCGTTTCCGACCTGCGAGGACAGATGCGTCAGAGAGAACAGATGCGTCCGAGGTTCCGGGGCAAACCAAGACGAAGATGGAGATAAACTAAACTTCCCAGTTATCCTCTTGGGGCATGAATTGACGCTGGAGGGCAACGACTTCAGTGCTGTCCTTGGCGTGGGCGTAAGCTTTGAGCGGCTCGCGGTTCAGATTGAGAAAAGTCGGCCCCCACTTGAAGATGTTTAGGATTTCTTTCGCGCGGGCCTCATCGCCCAAGATAAACAAGGCCGCTGCGAGTGCTTCGGCAGTGCTTAGCGTAGTAGGACGTCCGTAGTGCGTGGGGTTAGCAGCAACCAAGTAGGGCAGAGCTCGCGACACCATCCGCTTTCTGAGGCTGGAAATTTGTTCGATTTGCTTCCAAGAACAATCGAGCGCTACCAATCCACGCTGACTTGCAATTTCCGCATCTCCCTTGGAGAGCGCTTGCTCTGCAAACGGGTCGAGCAAGATCGCGCCGTTCGGTAGATCGCGGGGTTGGAAAGTCATCCGAATTTTCCCAAATCGGTGTAAGCGCATCGCGGTGCACTTCTTCGGGTCGCATTCCCGAGCGTTATACACAACTATTTCCATCGGCCTCGGTCAAACTAGGTTTGATAAACCTTTAAGTTATGATTGATAAGCGGGCACCCCATGGTCAAGCGAGTGCTTTCCAACGCGACCATCCTTGAGGGCGAGGAGCTCGAGCTTACACAGGGCTACCTCGTGGTCCGTGATGGCTTAATTGAAAAAATTTCCGAGGGCTCCCCCCAGGGGCGGGCAATCGATCTAAAACGGGGGTTCATTTTGCCCCCCTTTGTAAACGCCCATACCCACGTCGCCGATTGCGTTGCTAAGGAGCTTTACCTAGGCCGAACACAGCCTCAGGTGGTCGGTCCAAGTGGGGAGAAATTTCGTGCTCTGGAGTCACATCCGTATAGCAAGTTGCTCGCATCGGTTCGCACGACGCTTCAGGACATGTTTCGCACAGGCACCCTAGCCCACTGCGACTTCAGGGAGGGTGGAGCGAAAGGGGTCGAGCTCCTTCGGGGAGCATCGCACAGATCGATAAAATCAATTGTCATGGGCCGTCCGTCCACGCTCGAAGAACTAGGCATTGTTTTAAAAAAATCAGATGGGATCGGTTTGCCTTCGCTGGACGCTTTCGGTGAGGGGGAGCTTCGATCAATCGCTGATCAAACTAGGTGGGCGAAGAAATTTCTCTCGGTTCATGTTGCCGAGTTGAAGTCTGCCCGAAATGAAGTCAAGCGAGCACTTGAACTCTGCCCATCCTTTATCGTTCATGCGACCCCCGCGAACGAGGAAGATTTCATTTTAGCCAAAAAGAATGATGTCCCCGTTGTGTTTTGCCCTAGGGCCAACAGCTTGCTGGGAGTCGGTGTTCCCCCCATCCACCTCGCACTCGCAACTAACGCTCGTTTTTGTCTCGGGACGGACAACGTGATGGTTTGCCAGCCGAACATGTTTGAGGAACTCTCATTCGCTTGGGCGTGCATGCGACGCGCCGATCCAGCAGTGGGGGGCGAGGAGGCGCGCAGGCTCCTCAAAGCCGCGACGATTGAACCTCTAAAACTTTTCAATTTACCGTGGGGCCCTATTGAGGAAGGGGGTAGCGCGACATTTATGGTGCTCACTCGTGGAAACAATCTCACAAACCTCACCAACGTGCATTCGGGATTAGTCAACCGAGCGCGGGCGGATAACATCCGAGCGATTTACGCCCGCGGCAAAATTTTATAAGCTTGAACGTCGAGAAAAAATTGTGTTTTGAGGAGTTAACTAGCGTAGCGAATGGTGGATGAGGAGGCATGCAAGTCAAAAATGTGATGACCAAGGAGGTCAAGTGGGTAGAGGTGCCTGGTACACGAGCTGAGGCGCTGGACCTCCTGAGGAAAATAGGCGCAAGCACGGTCCCCGTGGTGAAGCGGGGCACCGATGAGCTCGTCGGGATGGTGACGCTCCGCAGGTTGTTCGAGAACCCCGCCGAGGATCAACTCGCGATGCTCGTCGACCGCGACGTCTCTACAGTTTCGATGGACGATAAGCTCGAGGAGGCAGCGAATCGCCTGCTCAAGGCTCGCGTCCGAAGATTACCCGTTTTAAAGGACGGGAAACTCGTCGGGATAATCACGGTCCAGGACATCATCTACCGCGCGATCGCCGAAATGGGTGTGGAGCGCCCGGCATTCGATTTCATGCGCCCACACGTCATCGCCGTGTGGGATGGGACTCCTCTGAGGGCCGCGGTGGAGATCATGGACCTCTCCGGCTTCCGAGCTCTGCCCGCGATTAACGAGGGCGGCAACCTAGTCGGGATCATCGATGACTCGGATATCCTTAAGGTGAGTGGTGTTGAAACCGAGTCACGAATGAGCCAGATGGCGGGGCGGAGCGAGGGCGATAGCTGGACATGGGACAGCGAGAACCGGATCTACATCACCAAGCGGGAGCTGAAGATCCCGGACAAGCTCGTGCGAGATGTGATGACGAAGGAGCTCGTGACGATAACGCGCAAGACCCCCATTAGCAGGGCAGCGCAGCTCATGCGGCAGCATCAGATTGAGCAGACCCCCATTTTGTCCGCGGAAGGCAAACTCATGGGCATCGTGCGGGATGTCGATCTGCTCCGCGCCTTGGCAGAGTAGCGATACTTACTTTTTTAGGCTTTTAAAACGCTTCCAATTGCGGTGGGGCGGTGGCAAAAAAACACGAAGAAGTTATGGAGCTCGCCAAGCGACGCGGGTTCGTCTGGCCTTCGTTCGAGATCTATGGCGGTTTGGCAGGTTTCTACGATTTTGGACCGCTCGGTGCACTGCTAAAAAACAAGATCATCGAGAAGTGGCGCGAGTTTTATGTCGTTCGAGAGGGGTTCTTCGAGATAGATTCGCCGAGCGTTATGCCAGAGGATGTCCTGAAGGCGAGCGGGCACGTCAACCACTTTGTCGATGCGATGGTCGAGTGCCAGAAGTGTGGCTCAGCATTCAGGGTCTCGGACTTGGCACTCGAACAGACGAGCAAGGACATCGAGGGGATGCCGAAGGAGGAGATGGATCGGTTCGTCAGCAAACACAAGGTGCGCTGCCCGGATTGCGGAGGCGAGCTGGGGAAAATTTTCGATTTCAACGCGATGTTTCGAACGGCGATTGGACCGGGGAGCCAGCGCGTGGGTTACCTGAGGCCCGAGACCGCTCAGGGAATCTTTATCGATTTCAAACGGCTCCAGCGCTATGCGCGGGGTAAGCTGCCATTTGGGGTGGTGCAGATCGGCAAGGGCTATCGCAACGAAATTTCCCCGCGCCAAGGCATCATAAGGCTTCGCGAGTTCACAATGGCGGAGGCCGAGGTCTTCTTCGACCCCGAGGACCCGCACCACCCACGTTTTTCCGAGCTTGCTGGGGAACAACTCAGGCTCTGGCGGGCAGGCGATCAGACCGAGGGCAAGGAACAGTTGACCAAAGTGACGGTCGAGCAAGCGGTCGAGCGGAAGGTGGTCTGCAACGAGCTCATGGCCTACTATCTCGCGCTCACAAAGCGCTTCCTGCTGGAGCTGGGCATCCCAAACGAGGTAATTCGCTTCAGGGAGCAAACCCCCGGACAACGGGCCCATTATTCAAGCGAAACTTGGGATGCCGAGGTTTCGACTGAGCGGTTCGGTTGGGTTGAGATCGCGGGGCTTGCATACCGCACGGATTACGACCTCTCCCAACACGCCCAGTTCAGCAAGGAGGACATGACGATATTTTCCGCTGATAAAAAGCGAAAGGTGCTCTGCCACGTGATGGAGCCCTCCTACGGGATCGATCGTCCACTTTACTGCTTGCTCGAACACTCGTATGTGTCGGAGAGGGACCGCAAGTACCTCAGGCTGAAGAAGGAGCTGGCCCCCATCGAGGTTGGCGTATTCCCATTGCTCAACCGCGCTGGCATGCCGGAGAAAGCCCGAGAGGTGCAGGAAGTTTTGAAGTTAAGGGGATTCATGGTGGAGTACGATGACGCTGGCTCCATCGGGCGCCGTTACGCGCGCGCCGACGAGGTGGGCACGCCCTACTGTGTCACGGTCGACCATCGGACGCTCGAGGAAGAGACGGTGACGGTTCGAGATCGAGATTCGACGAGTCAAGTCAGGGTTAAAGTCGAGGAACTCCCCCGGATGCTGCGCTCGCTGTTGTGCGATGAGATCCCCTTCTCAGAAGCGGGCGAGCCGGTTAAAAAATGAAGTAAATCATAAGGGGCAGCGCTAGGAATAGGGAAAAAAGGGTGAGATAGAACACTATCGCCCCGTAGAGCTTGAGGTCCAGCTTGAAATTATAGGCGAGGAAAACGTTGAAGACGGCGGGCGGCATCATCGCCTGAATGAGCGTGGGCTTGGGCGAGATATCGGTGGCTATGCTCAACCCGGCCATCCCGATCAATGCGAAGACCACGAGCGGACAGACCAAGAACCTTATCGCGCCCACGGTCGCCAGCTTCGATACGTACTTGCGGGGGTTGACTAGGGGCATTTGGTAGCCGACGAACAGAAGCATCAGGGCGAAGAAAGGTTTGACGAGATAAACGTCAAATGTATCTTGTACCACGGTAGGTAGGTAGGCATTGAAACCGACGAAGAGCAAGGCCGTTATGAGTGCTATGGTCGCCGGAAATACCAGCACGTTTTCAAGCACGAAGCGCGGAGTTACCCGCCTCTTCCTAGCCGACACAGCGAGTGCCACACCTAGAATCAAATGTGGAATCCCTATCGCTACCGCATAAAGGCTCGCGGGCCCTAGCCCCCATGTTGGTCCAAGCCCAGCCCTCGGGGGGTCTAGCGCAGTCAGAGCATAAACGAGGGGCAAGCCGAGGTAAGTGACGTTCATGAATGCCGAGTTCAGGGTGACTGCGATGGTTGTTTTTCGGTCGTGGTGCATAAAGGTCGAGATCCCTACCGCCAGCACGAAACAAACGCCCAACCCCATTAAGGCAAAAACTGCCGCGTTGCTGAACCCTAAAATCTGGTCTAGGCTGTAGCGGGCTATCGAGACGAAGACAACGGTCGGCAGCATCACCCAAAGGATCCCCACGTTGAGGATGCGGAACGCAGGCTTCGTGATGGGCCTCAGGATCCTAATGTATCGTATGACGATCCCGGCTATGATGAGCCCAAACGCATAGAGGGCAGGCGTCAGGTAATCTCCCGGCGTTGGCTTCACCAGCTAGGGTTTACTTGAGCTCCTTCAAAGCTTGTTCGAATATCTCCATCCCGACATCTGCTTGTTCACGCGTCAGGATTAGCGGCGGGGCAAGTCTTAGCGAGGACACCCCAGCGCCGAGGAGCACGAGACCGCGTTCGAAGGCTTTGGTCATGACTTTATCCCTTTCAGCCTTGGCCGGCTCCTTCGTCTCCCTGTCCTTGACAAACTCGATGCCGATCATCATTCCCTTTCCTCGGACATCGCCGATCAGCTCGTGTTTTTCGGCGAGCTCCCTGAACCTCTTGAGCAGGTACTCGCCAACCTCTGCGGCATTTTCGGCGAGCTGTTCTGTTTTCAATATGTCCAGGACGGCGAGTGCTGCTGAACTCCCGACCGGGCTACCACCCATAGTGTTCTCGTGGGCTCCGGGCTCCCAGTCCATGAGCTCTGCCCGCGAGACGGTTGCGCCGAATGGTAGGCCGCCAGCTATCCCTTTCCCTATCGTTATTATATCCGGTTCGACTCCCCAATGCTCGCACGCGAACCACTTGCCCGTGCGGCAGAGGCCCGACTGAATCTCATCCACAACGAAAATTATGTTGTTCTCAGCGCAGAGCTTTGCGAGGGCCTGCAGGTATCCATCGGGAGGAACTATGTAGCCGCCGGCACCTTGAACTGGCTCGACGACCACGCAAGCCATATCATCGGGTGGGATCACCTTCTTGAACATTATCTTCTCGATGTAGTCGACACACCACAACCCACAATCGGGATAGGTTTGCTTGAAGGCGCAGCGATAGCAGTAAGCATACGGCACGTGGAAAACTCCATGCATCATTCCCTTGAAGTGGCGGCGTGCGGGAATGCCTGTGGTCGTGAGCTGGAGGGAGCCCATCGTTCGCCCGTGAAAGCCACCGATGAAGGCGAGCACGTAGAAATTTCGGGTATGCCACTGAGCGATCTTGAGAGCTGCTTCAACGGCCTCCGTGCCCGAGTTCGAGAAGAATACCCGCTTCTTGAAATTACCCGGCGTTACCTCGAACAATCGATTCGCGAGCTCCACCTGGGGGAGCGTGTAGAAATCACAGCTGTTGACGAAAATGAGTTTGTCCGTCTGCTTCTTGATCGCCTCCACCATCTTGGGGTGACGATGTCCAATATTTGTCACGCCTATGCCCGAGCTGAAGTCCAAGAAGATGTTTCCGTCGATATCTTTCACCCACACTCCATCAGCCTCGACGCCCACGAGTGGGGCAGTGCGCGTCAGCGAGGGCGAGATCACCGCGTGGTCCCGCTTGATCAACGCTCTCGCTTTCGGACCCGGCAGCATCGTTACTATCTTCGGTTTTTTTATCTCCCCCACCCAATCATCCTCCTCTCCTCGTCGTGCTTTGGGCTATTAAATTTTTTTTTGTTCCGAAATTCCATCTAATAGATATTAAAAAATATATTTTGAAGTATAGATAAACTTAAATAGATATTAAATAGTATATATTTTATGAGAGTGGGATCTGTGGGGAGAGAATTGGAGAGAAGCGTAGAAGACTTATTTTTACAAGAGAAGCCAGTAAAAATCCTTATTTTACTAAAGAAGGAAAATAAACCGCTTTATACGGCGATAATTTCGAGGGAGATCAACGGCACCTATGCGCATACTCTAAATGTACTGGCTGAACTGGAGAGGCTCAGATTGGTCAGTTTTAAGGAGACCGGAAGAATCAAGCTGGTGAATTTGACTGAGCTCGGTTCAGAAGTTGCCCGGGCCATACAGGACTTCATCGATCTCGTCAGCCTGGCCGAAGCCGAGGCGAAGGTTGACCAGCTCTACGAACGGGAGGTCAAGGGGCGCCTTAGGGAAGAAGTGGCCAAGCAAAAGGTTTCCAAGGAGTTGGGGCGTTACAAGAGAAATCTGGAGGCCCTAGCTGAGAAGCCCCCGAACATCGTGCTGTTTGCAAAGAAGCTCGCGAAAAAGATCGACGGGATTGTCGCGGAGGTAATGGGTTACCCACCCGCGTGAGCGTTAGGAGAAAACTATTTCTTCTTAACCAAATTCTCGATCGCGTCGACGAAGATCGTGTCGATGCGCACGTGGAAGCCCTTGTAGTCGAGCGAGTAAGTTCGGGTGCGAGAGTCGAATTCTATCAACCTAAGTTTCCTGAACTTGGTGATGTAATACCTCAGCTGCTTTTCGTTGAAGCCGGTTGCGCGCATCAGATCTTCAAGTTTGCAGGATGTTCCCTGGTAGAAGCATTGCAACAGCTTCAGCACCTGTTTGGGGCGTTTGGCGGAGATGAGTCTTGCCACGTCCTCGAGGGACATTAATATCGACCTCCGAAATTATGATTAGGAACATTCTTAAATATGTTTTGGGGTTAGAGAAAAAGGGGCGTAAATTGCTCCTTTTGCCGATTTTGCACGAACTTCTCCTTTGCAGCTTTCCAACCTATGTTTTGGAATGGAGTATTTGAGGGGGCCTGAATGGGAAAATTCGGAAAAGCGTGAGGGCGGGCCAAATTCCTATTGGGGGAACAGCCATTTTACGCGTCGCACGGGTTAGCGCCCGAGCGTGGCAAAGGAAAAACCAGCCAAGAAAAATAATTGTGTAGTAAAAAACACTAATCCACTCACAAAAGCTCCACTTTATAAGCCAATTTTTATGGTGGATTTGATATACTATTTATAATACTTTGATACTATACTTGTGTGCCAAGAGGTTAGGAGGAGGATTTTTGCGCCGAGGCAGGTTTGAGATTATTGGGGAAATTCTTTCCCTAGCCAAGGAAGGCGCTAGGAAAACCTCGATTGTTTATCGTGCTAATTTAAACTTCAATGTGGTCAACAAGTATCTGAATCTGCTCGTTCAAGAGGGCTTGATAAGTTCCGGTGAGGGTTCAGGGAAACTTGAAACCACGCAAAAGGGTCTCCTGTTTCTGGAGGCTTATAAAAACATGAAGGGCGTGGCGAAGAACCTATAGGCGGCGCCCCCATTTCTCGACCGGTAACGTGATGAAATTAGAGCCTAGGCGAGTTATTCGCACACCTTTTCTGATAAAGCCGGTTCGCGCGAGGAAATTCAGGATCTTCTCCACCTTTTCCTCGGGCAAGCCGACCGCATCCGCGACCTCCTCGACATCGCGCAGCCTGCCCGTCTCCAAGAATTCCAAGATCTCATCGGCGACATCGGCGGCCGTACGTCTGGCCCGCGCTCGTCTACGCATTACACTCCTTGGCCAGTCCATTTTCCTTCCGTCCATCACGAACTCACAGTTTGATGAAGGTGTTATTAAACCCATAGAAAATGAATTTCTGTGCTTCGTTAATGAACAGAGTTTCTGAACAGGAAATAGATGTGATTGAACAGTAGGGCTAAATAGTTGCCACTACAAATTCGCTCAGAAATGGTTAAGCAGGTTGGACCATGGGTAGAGCCGGAAAATCCTTAAAAGCAATCAAAAAAATCAAATTGTTTCGTCTGACGAGAACCAGTCTAATGATATTGCTTGCTTTTTTCGCGCTATTCAGTTTGGGGGCGATAATAGGCGTATATTCTGCACATTCGCTTCCCCTAGAGGAGGAGGATGTCATCACATTATCCAGCTATCAACACGTGGGTGAATATGATTACATAGCTGGAATCAAGCCTAATGTAATCTATGAAAATCGACCAACGCTGGGCCCCGGTGAGGGAGCTCTTTATCTTAACATAGTCGATAACGTGGCAATCACTTTCCATTATACGTTTAGTTGTGATCGCCCGGCCAGCGTCACGACTGAATATTCGGTGGGAATGGATTTGGAATCGCCGGGGAAATGGACACAACATCTCCCAGTTGTCGCGGAAAACTCGGTCAGCTCCAGCGGGGGGAGGGTGGAATTTTCGACCGAACTTTTCATCACCGTCCCCTGGTTCGAGGGGCTAAAGGCGGTAATCGACGCCGAGACCGGGACCTCGTCATCCACATACAACCTGAGGGTTAAACCCCAGATCCATACGGTAGCTGAGACCGATGTGGGGACCGTCGTCGAATCCCTCGTCCCGGAGTTGGTGATGGGCTTCAACTATGGGGGCGCCGAAGGTAGGCAAATCTTGATGAGCGGTTTGGAGCATACCTCATCGGGCACAATTCAGCAGACCAAAACTACTTATCATGGGGAGGTTTTGACCTACAGGCGCATTTTTTACGCGGTGTCAGCGGTGGCGTTGGTAGGCTTAATTTCCACAGCATTGGGTTTTATGAGAACTAGACCCAAGAGACGCGAAAAAGCAGTGGAAGAAGTCATCGAGCCATTCAAGGAAGCCATCATTGAGGTGGCGAAGGAGCCATCGTATGAGAAGCAGAGTGTGACAATAGCGATGAAGTCCCTGGAGGATCTAGTCTCCTTGGCCGAGGGGTTGGGTAAGCCCGTCCTTTACTTAAAAAAACCTCCACACATTCCGGGTGCGAAGCAAATGCACACTTTCTATGTGCTCGACGGCGTGACAAGATATGAATACAGTTCCAAGTTGCCGGGAAAATCAGGTCCGAAGGCTTGAGAACATATCAGTTTTGGGCTACTGAACTGGGTTTCTAAATAATTTTTCCGAACTCGATTTCTTAACCCCTTATTCAGGCTATCGGTAGCTTTTTTTCATGGATGCAAA
>Ga0111211_132_pt1 | contig 13097 bp, 13 predicted proteins | sample DeeMarSWOR152_54_FD_80393 | JGI IMG/M metagenome (GOLD analysis project Ga0111211, IMG submission 80393) | Hadesarchaea archaeon DG-33-1 | reverse complement strand
TAGGAGCTGTTACCTGCCGCGGAAGCTGAGGCTGGAGCTCATGAATCGCGTAAAGGCAGCGTGCGATAAACATGACCTCACATTTGCCACATGTCGCGAGGGGATGCCCAAGCTCACGTCCGGAGCGACCTGTGATGGCAGCCACCTCGCAACTACTTCATGACCCTTCCCGTCTTCATGTACCAAAGGTAAAGATCGAGCTCCGCTAGTGAGAGGTTGACTTTCTTGGCCAGCACCTTCAACTTCTTTTCAATTTCTAGATATCTTCGCCTGGTCGGAGTTCTCGGCACTTTCTTGACCAAGCCGTGTTCGCGTATTATAGTGAGGATATGTCTATCAAGAATCGCTAAGCCGTCGATCCCGACATTTCTCAGAAAATGGCTTGCCTCCTTGTACCCGATCCCATCCACATTTTCGACGAGCCATTCCCTCGCCCGCTGCGCCGCGGGAAATTTTGTGATGATGTCCTTTATTTCGCTAAACTTCCTCGTGGAAACGATGAACTCGGCCCGTCGGTTGTAGAACCTGTGCCCGAGCTCCTTTAGCCTGCTCCTGAGCTCCTCCTTCGGAAGTATCAAAAATCCGTTGCCCAGTTCCCTTTGGATTTTTAGCCCGAGCTTGGCGGTGGAGTTCGCGGTCAGGATGCAAAAACATAGCTCCGAAAACCAATTTTCGTTCTCCCTTTTCCCCAGCTCTTTGAACTCTCGTGTTTTCTCGGAAACGAGTTCGCTTACCTCGCTTGACTTCAGTCTCTCCACCGATCTTACTAAAGCATCCAAGCTCATCCTTCGCAGCCCCAAGAAGCTTTACAACACCTTCGAAAAATACTTTGGGGGCACTCTCCTCAGGAGTGAAAAAGAGGTAAAATACTATTCAGAACACGCTTGCCTTAACTTCTGCGGACGCTGCGGCCCTCCACTCTGACATCTGTTTCATTGGGTTCCAGGAAATCTGTGGCAAGGTCCATTCATGCGCCGATGCATCTGCGGGGCTAGCATCGAGCACGGAAAAACTCGTCACATGCTCGGGCGCTAGAGGCAACGACACTAAGCCAGACCTCGGGTTGAGGCTCATCGGCGCTAAAAAAAGGCCTCGCCTCAGCCGAAGCTCGGAGAGGAGGCAGGTGTCAGATCCCTTTCCGATCGCGATGTGGAAGTTAGCAGTCCTCACTTGAAAGCTCGCAGATCGCTCGGTTAGATGGCTCACAATATAGCTCGTAAGTGCCCCTTGGGTATCAGCTAAGGCCCTGGTATCGTCCGCCCATGCATCGCTGGGGATTGTCTCGAGGGGGATGACGAGGTCGAAGCCTAGCTCGCCTGAATACTTGACCCAAGGCTCGTAAAGCCCAACATCGGCGAGAGCATCGAGCACGGCGACGGTAACTTCCTTAGCAAACTTTAACCCGCCGCTAGTTGCGCGGATCGTCCAGACTAGATCACGGCCGAGAGGGTAGAGTGGCCCCTGGGGGTGGGCGTAGCGCCAATAGGAGCAGTAAAAAGCTGAAGCTCCTGCGCGTAAGGCCTCCTCGAGTGCCGCCTCGGAGTCAAGGACAATTGGGCGACCGCGCTCGGCATCTCCCGAGCTGATGTAGCGCTGCATTCTCTTGGCACGGCTGTTGAAAAATGCGGATTCTCGAACGACGCTGCCGTCACTCGCGCGCGCGAAGTCCAAGATCGCCCGTTTCACGTCCAATCGCTTGTAGTATTCCACTGCGCTCCCCTTGACCGGTTGGGGGGTCTTTTTAAGCGATTTTGGGGGAGAGAGGTCACCGAAAGTAATCAGGCTTTTGGGATGTTAATTAGCAGCTCATAGGATAATTACGCCCTCGCCCCGCACCCTTTCTTTCCACTCGAGAACCCTCTTTTTCCACTTCTCGAACTGTTGAGCCCTTAATTCGGATTTTATTTTACCGTCCAAGAGCTTGGTTAGCCTTAGGGTTTCCGATTTTCTTCTAATATCGAGGTGGAAGTAGTCACCGTGGCGATTTATTTTGCCCATTTTCAAGAAATCTCTGATTTTATCCAGCAACGCGCGATCTTTATTGACGAGAAAAAATGCGGGGTTACAATACCGGTAGTACTTCAACCCGGACTTCGTTTCTCGTTTATGTTTGATGACGCTTACCGTAAAGCTGCCTTCAGCCTCAATAAAACCAATAATCCAACCTTTATCAAAATCTGTTTTATTATTCATGTGTATGTATTAATTGTATCATAATTATTATGTTTTTTCTTTAATTTATAGTTCCAGTGGAAATGAAGGGGTCTGAGGTCACAAAAGGTTTTTAGTTTGCCAGGGCACTTTTCGGGTGGTGGTCGAACGTCCCCCAAGGAAAAGCTCGAGCTTGCGACACGCGGCATAAAGGAAGTGGTGACCGAGCATGAGCTGCGCGAGCTTCTAAAGGGCAAGGATTTAACGATTTACTGCGGCTACGAGCCCTCCGGTAAGATCCACTTCGGCCACGCAATCACCGTTAGAAAGCTCGTCGACTTCCAAAAGTTCGGCGCCAAGGCCATAGTTCTACTTGCAGACCTTCATGCCTACCTAAACGACAAGGGCTCGCTCGAGGAGATCAGGCGCATAGCAGACTACAACCGCCACTGCTTTATCGCCCTCGGACTCGACGAGAAGCGGACCGAGTTCATACTTGGCTCAAGCTACCAGCTCGAACCGAAGTTCTCGATGGACGTGCTTCGCATGGCCGTGGGCACCACACTTATGCGCGCCCGGAGAAGCATGGCGACGATCGCACGGCACCTCAAGAACCCGGACGTTGCGCAGGTGCTCTACCCCCTCATGCAGGTGGTTGACATTGCATGGCTCAACGTCGACGTTGCAGTTGGCGGCATCGACCAGCGGAAGGTCCACATGGTGGCCCGCGAGAAGTTGCCTACTTTAGGCTACCGAAAGCCCGTCTGCGTCCACGTGCCCCTGCTCCATGGCCTGGACAGCGCCGCCAAGATGTCATCTAGCAAGGGAAATTTCATCGCCATAGACGACGAGCCGACGGTTATTGAGGAAAAGGTGAAGAAGGCGTTCTGTCCGCCGAAGGTCGTCAAGGATAACCCAGTCATCGAGTATGCCGAACACGTTGTGTTTCCGGCCCTAGGCAGCCTAAGGGTGAAGAGGTCAACGCGTTATGGCGGACCGCTCGAGGTCAACGACCCCCACGAGCTCAGAAAACTATATGTTGTGGGCAAGCTTCACCCAGCCGACCTGAAGGCAGGGGTTGCAAGCGCGGTCATAGAGCTCCTAGCACCAGTCAGGCAGTATTTTGAAGAGCACCCGGGAGCTCGCCCATCGAAACCTTCATCAATCCTGTGATCCAATCACGTTATATCGCCTTCATCCTTTTGACGAGTGTGACGATCCGCCCGCATTTTCCGCGCCTATACATTTTATCCCCCACATGATAGGCAGAGAATCACACAAACGACTTAAGTCAGAACCGCGATTTTGAAGCGGTGAAATGACAACCCTCACTTTTTACGGCGGCGTGGGCGGGATAGGTGGCAATCAGATTCTGCTCGAGGACAGCGGGACGAGAGTTTTCCTTGACTTCGGCGTGAGCTTTTCAAGGTTGGGCACCTTTTATGATGAATTCATGCGTCCTCGTTCAGGAGGGGGGTTAAGGGACTTGCTCATGATGGGTTTGGTCCCGAAGCTAGACGGCATCTACCGCGAGGGTTTCCTACATCTCGAGGGAGCGGAGGAGCTGCTCGCAAAACTCGGCATCGACGACCGCTCCTACTGGGTGAGCGAACTGAAGAGCTATGGGGAGGTGCTCAAACGGGACGGCAAGCCCTGGCTCAGCGGGGTCTTGCTCACCCATGCACACCTCGACCATTGCCAATATATCTCGATGCTCGATCCCCGGGTTCCCGTTTACTGCTCGAAGACCACCAAGGCAATCCTCGAGGCGATGACCGAGATGGGTAGGGAGACCTTCGAGAATGAACTCGTCATAGCGAAGCTTAGGAGGATAGGTTATTACAACCGGGGGTATTTCCCGGGCACCCTCAGGGTCGCGAGCGAGCGTATCCAGCGCAAATTCATGACGTTTGAGCCGGGTGAAATGTTCAAGGTAAATGGCTTGGATGTCGAGACCTTCGAGGTGGACCACTCCGTCCCAGGCACAACCGCATTTTTGGTCACGACATCTGATGGAAAGCGGATAGTCTACACGGGGGACCTTAGATTTCATGGCAGGCGCGCCGAAGCCTCGAGGCACTTTCGCGAATCCCTTAAGGATTCTAGGCCCGACGCGATGATATGCGATGGGGCCCGGATCAAGGAGGTGGAGAAGGACAGCGAGCAACAGGTCGAGCGAGAGTGCACGGAGCTCATCTCGAAGACAAAGGGATTGGTTATCGTAGGGTTTGCCTGGAAGGATCTGACGAGATTCGAGACGATACGAAATGCCGCCCACGCCAACGGCAGGATATTTGCGATATCTCCCAAGACCGCATACCTTTTGAATAAGCTTGGAAGGCGAAATGAGGTCGATGATGAATCCGTTCGAGTATACGTCCGCCGAGCTGGAGCGATGCTCTACTCCCCAGGCGATTACTCATATGTCAAATATGCGGCGGGCTACAGCTCTGATTGGGATAGGCACACTGACATCACCCACCTCAAACAGGGGGTCCGAGCGTACCGGATCAAGGCCGAGCCCCATCGATACGTCGTCCACTTGACCTACTTTGACTTCAGCGAATTGCTTGACATCCTGCCCCTGGAGGGGAGCTTGTTCATTTCCGCCACGAGCGAGCCATTCGATGAGGAGGGTAGGATAACCGAGGAAAAGATAAAGGCATGGCTCGAACGGTTTTCGATCAACACTCCAGGCTTCGAGCCAGTTTATGTTCACGCCTCCGGCCACGCCTCAGGGCTCGAGCTGAAGGAGTTCATCCACGATACAAAGCCAAGATTTTTATTTCCAGTGCATACGGAACATCCAGAACTCTTCAAAGGTTTAGCAGAACAGGTTTTTGAAAGTATAGAGGTGGGAAAGTCCTACGAGCTCTAAGTTAAAGCTCCACTCTCTTACTTGCGCCTTACTCTTCCGAACATCGAGAGCATCAACATCAGGAAAAGCACGATCATGAAAGACGATGCCCCGAAGAAAGGGCCTCCTCCCCTTCCCGCGAGTTTCTCCGCTTCCTCCGCGGGCGGCTCTCCAGCGCCAACGGGTTCATCCGTTATTTCGTATGCAAACAGATCTTCGCCTTGAATGTATTGCTCAGGGGTCCATCCGAGTGGATTCCGCCCCCCCGTCGCCTCAGCCCATATCCAGCCGGACTCGCCCTTGAACTCCCAGGCCATGTTCGCCCGATCGTAGCCAGGTAGATACACCAAAGCCGCGGCGTGTTCGGGCGCTAAGACCACGGCGGAGCGAAAGCCAGCCGCCCGAAACATGACCGCGAGCAGGATCGCATAGTCCTCGCAGTCCCCCCGCGCTCGGCCCCTTTCATTCATGATTTCTGCAAGCTCATCCGCATTTTGAGCGAATTCCTCTGACCCAAACTGATCCACATCGGGCTGGTATCGGACGTGATCCCTTACGTACCGGAAAATCGCCTCGGCCCGCTGATGATCATCGGGGTAATCATCGATGAAGTTTTCACCCAACCCGTAGGCGAGGTTCGCGTACTCCCCCAGGCTCTCGAAGACTATCGCCGGACGAAACGTTTGTTCGGTGATTTGAAAGAAACCGTCGAGGCCCCACGCTCTAGTTCGGTACAGCTTCCAGTCATCCTTTGGGTCGGTGCTCTCAGAAGGGATGGCTGAACAGATTGTGAAAGTTGACCCGACAAGCATCGCGGTTGCTATCAAGAGCACGATCGCTTTCATGGTCTCACAACGGCATGGTTAGGGCAGCATGAATTATTAGCCCGAAGAAGACGAGGTAGCCAAAGACGTAAATTCCGACTGCTATCGGGCTCCGCTGGATGCTCGGGAAGGGTATCTTTGGCGTAAGTCGGTCCACGATATGAAATATCACTATACCGAGGATTAGACTCATGAAGAAACTGACGGCAATCAACCCGAGCCTTTCAAGGTCGATCAAGTTCTCGAGCAATGGTGCCCCAACCACGATTGGCGTGGCAAAAGCCCCATGAATGACCAAGCCTATGAAAATCAGAAAACCTGCTATGAATAGCCCCACCGCTATTGGATCTTTTCCTATCATCTTCCGCTCGTGGATCTTGGGGGTGAGGGCATCGAGCACCCTTATCCCCAGCCAGCTCAGGAAGGTGCAGATTGAAGCTAAGATCAGGGTTTTTACAATCCAAATCAAGACGATTTCATAAAACGGAACAGTCGGACCTAACTGCATATTATACCCACTAAATAGTCGTGCAACTATCTTTAAGTTTTCATGATGTTGGAATAGCACCTCATCTAACGGGTTTGTATTCCTTTATCCCCATACCTTTCCCGGTGAGGAGGTACCTGATGTGGGATGTCGCGTACTTTCCCACAACTTTTGCTGTACCCCAAGCCTTAAGCCTGCGGACTGAGGTCAGAGCTAAAGTACCCTCAACGAAGGCTATTTTCCCGAACTTTGAAATTCGCCCGGATAAATCCATGTCTTCATAGGTCTCTAACTTTTCATCGAACCCACCCACTTTTTCAAACGTACTTTTACGATATGCGCAACAAATTCCAGCCACTTTTGGTTTCTTCTTTTTGATGGATGATTTCACGTATCGATTGAGGGACCAATAGAAGAATAAAAAATTTAGTTTTGGGGTTAGGGGGATTATCGGGCAAGTGGCACCTACAATTTTCTTATTCCTAAATGCCTTGCTTATTTCCGATAGAGCGTTGAATAGGAGCATGGTGTCCGCGTCTATGAATAGAAGTATTTCTCCCTTCGCGATTCTTGCACCAGCGTTCCTCCCCGCAGCTATTCCCTTCTTCTCTACAATGATTACTTTGTCGACGTACCTTCTCGCGATTTTCACCGTGTCGTCCTTGCTCATGCCGTCAGCTGCTATGATTTCGTACTTTCCCCCATAATCCTGGGTCTTTAGAGCTTTCAACGTGCGTTCGATGTACTTTTCCTCATTCAAAGTCGGTATGATGACCGAAATGAAAGGCGCTCTGTCTTTCATAGTCCAAATTTAAGAGATGAAAGGTATTAATCTTTATTTTCGAACGAATGCCAAGACTTTTTGGTCTTTATGAAAAGGATTGAAACTCTCTCAGCTTCCTCTGGGCCTTCTCCCGAGTCAGCACCCGCTCGAAGGTGTAGGTGGGCGGCCTCCTTATTCGAACGTATTCGAGTCCACATTTCTTCAGCAGCTTGAAGGCCCCCGACGTGATGGTAGGCGCGACCAAAATCCCCCTCACCTTCCCACCTTTCTCCTTAAGCTCCGCAACATAGCGCTCGAGCTGGCTCACGCCTGCAAGCTCAGCTCTACCCCGCTTGAACTCGATTACCACGCCGTTTCCATCTCGGTCGGTACCGTAGAGGTCGATCATGCCATAGCGAGTAGGCTTCTCCCGCTCGAGGGGCTTGAAGCCGTCCTCGATCAGGCTCGGATTTTCGAACATCAAGTCTATCAAGTCGCGCTCCGAGCCGACGAGGTATAGCTCTTCTCGATCGACTAGCTCGAAGGATGTCGCAAGCTTGAGGCCCTTGAAAAGCACGAGCAGCACCTCTTTCGGCCGCTGACGTTTAGAGATGATTTGAAGTCCTTCTTTACCCAGACGCACTCTCGCCGTGCAGCCGGGCGGATTCCAGTTCACAGGCTCACGTTTTTTCTTTCGATGGACGAGCAGGCTGCCATCTGGTTTCAGGATGACGATTCGTTCGCCTTCTGGCAGCACCGAGCCGGCCCTGCCCACGTAATTCACGATGCAAGAGCCCACGAGTAGGGCGACTCGCTTGTCCCTTATAGCCTTGTCCAGCAACCTCTCGGCCAGCTCCAAGCTGGGGCTAGTAAGCGCCTCGAAACCCCTTGAAACAGCCACCTTTGAACCTCGGACGATTTTTACGCTGCTGACAAATAAGATTTTCCGCTAGATTAATATCTTCAGATCTCGCTTCTCGACTACCTTACTTTCTCTGATTATGAGCTCCTTGCAGCCCGTTAACCCACCCTCATCATACATGTGCCATGTTAGCCGTGGTGTTACATTTGACATCTCCTTTATTGCTTGAACCACGAGCTTTCCTTCTTTATCGTCAGCAACTTTGGTGAACCCCCAAACCACAGCTTTCGGGATTGGGTCTCCAGCGTTGGAAGCCCAGAGCTTTATGCGTTCGCGTTTCCATTCATGCAGTCTGTTGTACTTTTCCTCGATTCGCCTTAGCAACTTCAGCTCCTCAGCGGTCACAGCTTGTTTAGTCCGATAGTGCAAGGTCCTGCCCATGCCCACACCCGCGAGTTGGCTGGGAGCGACTTATAAGCGCAGAACAGCTTCAGTTGGGTGGTGATCGGTTGACAAAAATAATAGCTTCAAAGGTTGAGGAAATTCCAGCAGCTGGGGAAAATCGCCTGCGCCTGCTAGCCCATCCAGAGAAGACGGGCAACAAACACTGTCAAGCTGCGCTGCTCAGAATTCTTCCGGGCCACAAATTCCCGAGCCACCTCCACCCAAGCTCAGACGATGTGATCTACATCCTACGGGGTCGAGCGGCCTTTAAAATAGGCGAGGAAGAAGTGGAGGTTTCAGCAGGCGAGCTCGTGGTGGCCCCCGAGGGAGTGCCGCACTCCGCCGTCAATCCTACAAGCGAGGATGTCGAGATGTTGGTGTTCCAAGCTCCGATGCCGAAGTTCGAGTTCCTTGAGTAAATTTCTTCAAGCAGTGGGTAGCGGCTCACCCTAGCGGATTTTTTATATGTTTAGCTGCAAAGCACTCCATCAGCAGCAGAAATGATGGACGAGAGTGTTAACCAGTAAACTTCTCGGAAAAGGCAGGCGTGAACCCAAAATTTCATAGAGCCTTATGGGTCAGGTTTTATGAGGACTAAAGCTGTTACTGGTGAAGGTGGAACTAGCCGATGAAGTGGTAAGATGGCAACTTGTGATGTCTGCGGCGAGGAAATAGCGCTACCTTACAAGTGTAGTTACTGCAGGGGTACATTCTGTTCCAAACATAGGCTCCCCGAAAACCATCCCTGTAGAGGTTTGAAGGACGTATCCATAAAAGCGCGCAACGAGGGACGCATTTACACGGGTGTCGACGAAGGGCCAGAAGAGGAGGAGGCGAAGTTTGAAAGGGGGCACCAAGCTGAATTTCCAAGCCCCTTCGGCGGCCCGTTTGGCCTTGTAAAGGCTCTTTTCTTCCGCCGCGCGAGTGTGATCATCCTGCTTGTGATGGTCCTCTTCTACTTCGGCCAACTGATAGCTCAGGAGGTGCTTGGCTCAGGGTATTACGAGCTAGGGAATCATAATACGTTTCTCTACTACTTGGGCTCCTCGAGAGCCACGGTATTCATTAGGCCTTGGACTCTCATCACCTCGATATTCGCTCACGGCAGTTTTTCCCACCTTTTCCTAAACGGCATAGTGCTCTTCTTCCTCGGCCCGGTGCTCGAGATGAGAATTGGCAGAAAAAAATTTGTTTCCCTATTCTTGGGAGCCGGAATCATCGCGGGAATGGCCCAGCTATTCGCGATGTCTCCCGAGATAGTCATTCTAGGGGCAAGCGGTGCCATCTTTGGGGTGCTCGGAACGCTGACCGTGTTATCGCCCCGGATGCCCATCTTGTTATTTTTCTTTATTCCCATGGAGTTGTGGATGGTCACTCTGGGTTATGGACTCCTAGAAGCTATTCTAGCGTTTTCAGGGAGTGGGGGGCCCATAGGACACGTAGCTCACTTTACTGGTCTAGTCGTCGGCCTCGCCTACGGCTACAAACTCCGGGGAGGAAGAAGATATGTACACCCACTCCAAAGACCGGTGGGAAGATACCATTGGTGATACAGTTTTCGTGGCCAATCATCAACCTAATCCAAATCGACGTTTTTCCTTAAGCGCCGACAATAAAGACAATTAATTAGCGCAGAACCATATTGTTGTAGTGTCCCTGATGTTTAAGAGCGGAATGAATGTTTTCAGCTTGCTCGTCAAACCCCTCCAAAAGCTCCTAGCCCAGCGAGGGTTTACCGAGCCGACTAGACCACAGAGCGAGTCTATTCCTTTGATCCTTGAGGGCAAGAATGTCTTACTCATAGCTCCCGCAGGCACAGGGAAGACCGAGGCCGCATTTCTTCCAGTACTCCAACACCTGCTCTCAGCGCCACGCGAGCGAGGGATCAAGGCAATTTACATCACCCCCCTGCGGGCGCTCAACCGGGACATGCTCGATCGCTTCGAGTGGTGGTGTAGGGCCCTCGACCTCAAGGTTTCCGTCCGCCACGGCGACACCGCGACCGATGAGCGCCGAAAACAGGCTCTCAGCCCGCCGGACATCCTGATCACGACCCCCGAGACTTTTCAGGTGGTGCTCGTTGGGCGAAGGCTGAGTCATCACTTGGCCACCGTGCGGTGGGTAGTCATCGACGAGGTTCACGAGCTCGCAGAGGCTAAACGGGGGGCCCAGCTTTGCCTCAGCTTGGAGCGCCTTAGAAGGCTCAAGGCGGGGGACTTTCAGGTAATCGGACTTTCCGCGACGATAGGCTCGCCCGATGAAGTAGCGAAGTTCTTAGTTGGAGAAGGCAGGCAGTGCGAGGTCGTCGACGTGAGCGTGGTCCGGGAGCTAAAGCTCGACGTCCTCTTCCCGATCCCCACAAGGAAGGATGAAATTCTCGCATCCGACCTCTACACTTTCCCCCAGGTCGCCGCTAGGATTCGGGCAATGCGAAAGCTGATAGACAAGCACGGCTCGACTCTGGTATTCACGAACACTCGACCGATGGCTGAGATTCTAGCCAGCCGGTTTAGGCTATGGGACCTGAAATTTCCGGTGAGCGTCCACCATGGCTCCCTCTCCAGCTTCGCGAGGCTTCGAGCCGAGCAGGGACTAAAGGCAGGGGAGCTCAAGGGAGTCATCTGCACATCATCTATGGAGCTCGGTCTCGACATAGGTAAAATTGATCTCGTCCTCCAGTACAACTCGCCCCGCCAGGTGACTCGCGTGCTCCAGCGTGTAGGGCGGAGCGGTCATCGAATAGGTGGAGTTGCGAACGGGGCGATAGTCGTTCAAGATCCTGATGATGCATTGGAATCCGTGGTCATAGCCTCGAGGTCTTATGAGCGGGAGCTCGAGCCGGTCGCAATTCCCGAGAAGCCGTTTGACGTACTCATGCATACCTTGGTAGGGATGATGGCGTTTCAGCGCAGGGTTGGAGTCGACGATGCTTACGAGCTCATTCGCAGGGCCCACCCTTTCAAGGACCTCACAAAGGAGGAGATGCTTGAAGTGCTTCGGTACATGCAGAGCCTGAGCAATCGCCTGACGTGGCTCTCACCTGGGGAGCGGGAGTTCGTCATGCCTCGGAAGAGGGAGCGGGTGTTTAACTACTATTTCAGAAACCTCTCGATGATTCCCGAGCTCCGCCAGTACCTCGTGGTGGACGACGAGCGAAAGCAGCCCGTGGGAGTCCTCGACGAGTCGTTCATCGCGGAGTACGGCTCCCCTGGGGTGAAATTCGTCATGGGCGGCAAACCATGGCGGATCGTGCAGGTGTTCAAGGACAAGGTGTATGTGAAGCCAGACGAGGATCCGCTCGGAGCTATCCCAACCTGGATAGGGGAGGAAATTCCCGTGCCCTACTCCGTAGCTCAGGAAGTGGGCAGGATAAAGTCACAGGTTGAGGAGCTCGCTGGGCAGGGACTAAAGCTCGAGGGGATCTCCCGCAAGCTAGCAGAGGGCTACGGTGTAAAGCCCGAGGTCATGAAGTTAGCTTTGCCAGCAGCTTTCAAGCAGGCGAAACAGGGACTACCCATGCCCACCCACGAGCGGGTGACAATTGAGAAGTTTGAGGACATTCACGTTATCCATGTTCATTTCGGAACGCTCGTCAATCGAACTCTAGCTCGACTTCTCGCGTACAAGGCGTCCGAGGAGCTTGGCGAGACCACCGCGATTTCAGTTGACCCCTATCGAATCTTGCTGAAATCCGAGGCACTCGAGCCTGAACAGCTGCTCGGAATTATGAGGGGGAAGCTCGGAACTGACTTCCGAAAGGACCTGCGGGGGATAATCGAGGAGAGCCGATTCTTCAGCTGGCGCATCGTACAGATCGCTCGCCGAATGGGAGTGCTAGAGGAGGCAGCCGAACTCAGCAGCAAGGTCGTTGATAAATTAATAAGGGGGCTTAAGTGGACGCCCGCATACGAGGAGACATTCAAGGAGGTCGTGCACAAGGACCTCGACCTCGATCGGACGGTTGAAATCCTCGAGCGGATGAGGAGAGGCGAAATAGAGCTGGTCTCGCTGGGCGTCAGAAAGGAGCCCACCCCCATGTCAAGCCTGATGTTGAAGCAGCGCCACATCAATCTCGAACCCGTTGCTCCCGAACGCCTAAGGCTCCTCGCGATCGCTTCCGCCAGAGCGAGGCTACTCAGCGAGGCTCGAACTTTCGTGTGCGCCGAGTGCAGGCAGTACGTCGAGGAAAAACACATCCACGAGCTCGATGATCGCCCCCGGTGTCCGAGCTGCAAGTCCCAGCTAGTAGGCATGGTCGAGGAGGCGCCGGAGGAGGTCCAGCGCGTGCTCTCACTCGTCGACAGGCTTCCGGCTACGGGCAAGCGAAACAAGCTCTGGAAGGAGGTCATGGAAACATCGAAGCTCATCTCCAAACACGGAAAGCTCGTGGCGGTAGCTCTCGTCGGAAGGGGGGTGACGCCTGCAGCTGCTAAGGAGATCTTGAAGAGGGAGAAAAGGCTATCGGGAAAGTTCCTTGAGCTCGTCCTCGGAAAGGAGAGGGAGGCACTTTTGCGGAGGTTTAGGTGGATGTAATTAAAGTTAAATTTTAACCACACACACACAAAACCCAAACAAATTTACGATGGGGCACGAAAAATATATAACCTATATGATTTATTAACTACTGGAGGGTTAGCTGGAAGGAGAGAACTCAGTCCTCCTTTATTGCCTCCCTTTATACGACTTCGCTGACCCTCCAACTGCAAGAG
>Ga0111211_139_pt1 | contig 13500 bp, 3 predicted proteins | sample DeeMarSWOR152_54_FD_80393 | JGI IMG/M metagenome (GOLD analysis project Ga0111211, IMG submission 80393) | Hadesarchaea archaeon DG-33-1 | reverse complement strand
CACCTACAGCATAACTTTCTATGTAGGGGGAATAAGATGCAACAATCCAGAATCCAGAACCAGTGGCAATTGCTTCGGCGGATTCGCTAATCCTGTTGTCCGCCTGCGAGGTCGCGGTAACCGTTATTTTATTAACTGTGGCGAGTTCTGCATTCTCGGGTGTGGTGACACTGAGCGTAACTGTCCTGTTCTCACCGGGTGGAACGTTAACAAGAAGGTTATCTGAAAGCGTTGGGCCCCAGCTGGGAATGGCGTTATCGCTTACCACCAAATCATAATTGTCATTGATCGTGCCGCTATTCTTGACCATGACGGTATACTCAAGATTCTCCCCAGGCCAGCCAGCTTGAGAGCCCGGAGAAACGGATACGGAAAACAAGACTTGAGGCAAATTCTCATAGTACCATATCTCCAGATAAGGCCACTGTGCTGGATACGCGTTATCATCCGTGGCGGTGAAGTCCACATCAGTGTTTTCTGAAGGGTCGAGATCCTCTTGAGGTGAGTATAGGATGAAGCTCGCCGCTCCGTCCGCGATCTCGTCCTGAATGTATGATTTTACTGGGACGCCCGGCCAGCCGTAGATAGTGCCGAGCCAGGGGTTGGGAGAATAACTGGTGTAATCGATGTACTCGTGGTAGATATTTTCTATTTTTGGTGGCTGGTTGCTCCAATCTATCTCGGTCTCCGTCCAATTGTCGTTCTCGACCGTCCAGACCTCGACCCACATCTCTCTTCCTGCTTCCCAAACGCCAAAGTGGTGGTAAACCCCCAAATAAGCGTTCTCAATTGTCGCCCCAGGTGGAATTGATGATATATCAAACTTGAGGAACGACCTCTCCTTGGGGCAATCGCCTAAATGATATCTGCCACATGGGAGCGTGTATTTGTAATTCTCGCTCAGGTTACCCATCCCTTCCATCACAGCCTGATCGTCGGTGGGATAATCCTTGTAGTGTTGGGGTGGGGACACGAGATAACATATAGCCTTGCAGCTACCGTTGTCACTGATGTTTTCGTTCCCTAGAGAGGTGGCGGTGACGGTTATGAGGTCCTCGGCGCCGTCCTCGGCATCAACCGGAATGGTGACGCGGAGCGTGGTCGTGCGGTTTTCACCCGGCCCAACATTCAAGAACTGGTTATCATCAAGCGTCGGACCCCAGCTCTCGTTGTCGCTGACGGTCAGAGTGTAGTTATCCGAGACTCCGCTGGTGTTCTTAGTGACGACGGTGTAAGTCAGCTCCACCTCGGGCAAGCCGCTGTTCTCGCTCGGTGAGATCGACACCAAAACTCCAATCGATGGCTCACTAGGGCTCGAGGAGTTCTGCGGTTCCGGTGTGCCCCTAGTCCTGAAGTCGTTGGATGCATCGTCGGTATCGTAGCCGTTCCCCTGGGCTTCGTCATGGGTGGGACCGGACTTTCTCTCAATGCTATCGCTGGGGGAAACATCGGCATAATTGGGGTCATCGGCAATGTCGTCTCCGGATGTTTTGGTACCCCACCTGACACCATCCACATAGGTTCCGTCGCCTTTCTCGAGGACGACATAATCGCCAGGGCCGTTCTGAATGCTTCCTGGAAGAATCGCGTCCGGAGTTATCGAGGCGCCACCCCAGTCGGCCGAGTTCAGCGGGCTCTTCTGTCCAATGAGGTAGTAACCGAGGGGGGCAATCGTCGTCCCGCCGCCGAAGGTGAGCGTCCACTGGAGTGTGGCAGTCTGATTGTAGTGCCTGAGCTTCCAGCCGCTGATATCCACGCTGCTAAGGGTCGGGTTATATAGCTCTACGAACTCGTTGGTGTCTGTGCTAGTTTCATCATAGAAAACCTCACTTATGACCAAGTGATCTGTTGCCGCCTTTACCGTACCCACCGAAGTTATGGTAATTGAAACCAGCAAGGGCGTAATTAATGACGTTAACAGCAATATCGATAGTGATATGCCACCTAAACGCTCGGTCCTCATTCATTCCCCCCTTCTATCTCCTATTGTAAAATCTATTATAATAAATATCGCCTCATACGCTATAGCTTGCATCTCTGAGCACCCTCCTCCGTGCAGCCTTTTTGCGCCCCATCCCGGGTATTGCAGCACCCGGACGCCCCCAGTCTCTGAGCAACCATGGCTTTACTGCCCTTTTGGGCCGCACGCGCAGCAGGTAGGTCGGCACGATTATTGCAGCGCCTATCAGGAACACCGAGATCGCGAGCGGGAGAAGTGGTATTCCATTCGTTACCGGTGACTTGGCGGTCGCAATGCAGCTGGCACTATCGCTCACTGTCGGAGCCGCCTGCGAAGTCGCGGCGACGGTTATCTCCGTCGACTCGTTCTCGACCGCATCGCTTGGCACTTTGACACTCACCGTCGTCGTGCGGTTCACACCGGCCGGGACCGTCAAAAGGTTCTGGGCAAGAGTCGCGCCCCAGCCGGCATCATCGCTTACGGTCAAATTATAATTGTCGGGGACGCTGCCCGTGTTCCTCACAGTAACGGTGAACGTGAGGGTCTTCCCGGGTTCAGCTGTATCCCTAGAGGGCGAGATATAAACTTCAACCCCCCTACTCTCTATGGCATGCGCCGTGCAGCTCGCACTATCTTCAACCGTGTCATCTATCAGAGAGCGGGCGATGACCCAAATATTATCGCGCGTGCAAATCTCCGCGGTCTCCGGAATCCCGACGGTAAGCGTGGCGTTGCCCGAGGCGCCGGGCGACAAATCTATCGATGAGGGCGATACTGTAGGAGACCAACCAGCGTCGTCGCCCGTGGTCAATTCATAGGTATCCGGGACATCGCCCGTGTTGGTGACGGTGACGGTGTATGTCAGCGAGGTTACGGCTGGGCCCTCCTGGTAGCTAGGCGAAATCGAGACATTCACCCCCGCGGTGAAATTTTCGACGAGCACGATGCAGTTATCGGATGCGCTTATGGTGGGATCTTTCCTTGAAGTGGCGATCACCATCAGGTTATCTTTCGTGCCCGGCGGGACGTTGTTGGGTATCGTGACCCAAAGCTTCGTGGTCCCGCTGTTCTCCGCCTGAACGTTCTCCAAGGGATTATCATCGAATCTCCAGTTCCAGCTCGGTAGGGCATTATCAACAACGGTTAGGTCATAGGTGTCATTTTCGAGGCCGAGGTTCCTAACTACCACAGGGAAGAAAACATCATTTCCAGGCTTCCCTTTCTTAAGCTTCGGCGGCGCCAGGAGTACGATTACTTCTAGTTTGAGGGTGGTTGCATGGGCTATGGTGTTTGTTTCTTTTGTTATCCATGCATGAGTATGGTGTGAATATACCCTTACCTTGGCGGTCAAATTATCTTTCGTGCAGTGCGTTGCATTATCCAGAACCCTAATGGTTAAATAGACATTCGCGCTTTCACCCGCCAGGACAGGAATCGAGGCGTTCTCGGGGGAGATCCAGTTTTCGGTATCCGACAAAGACCAAATATGAATTTTGGGTTCAGCGCCCGTGCCGGTGTTTGTGACCGTCAAGACGTAAAAAAGATCCTCCCCGGGCAGGCCCCTTTGGTAGCTGGGGGCGAGAGTAATCTCGAAGTCGACAACGGCAACACGGGCTACGCAGCTTGCATTGCGTACCGTGTTGTTGGTCTGGGAGGTCGCTGTAACGGTTATGCCACTCGAGGATAACGGGACTCCTTCTGAAGGTATCTCAACATAAAGTGTCGTTTTTTTGTTTTCACCTCCTGGAATCTTGAGCGTATTATTCGAGAGCAAAAGGCCCCAGCCAGCGTTATCGCTGACAGTTAAGATGTAGTTATCCGTGATTGTGCCCTTGTTTACGACCGTTACCGTATACTCAATATCAAAAGCGTCAAGTATGTTATAATCCGCCTCCCCACTCTGGTTATCTGGTTTGATCGACACCTCAAAGTCCAAGAAGCCAGAGTGCGCTACACATTTCGCGCTGTTCTCGACCGTGCTGTCAGCCCGTGAGGTTGTGGTGATGATTATGTTGTCCCTCGTGCAGATAGGCGCATTGGCAGGCACCATAACATTCAGTTTCGTCTGTTTGTTTTCACCAATTGGAACCATAAGCAAGTTCTCCGAAAGCGTTGGACCCCAGCCCGCATTATCGCTGACACTCAGGTCGTAAGTGTCCTCGACATTACCCTTGTTCGTGATGGTTACGGTGTAGGTGAGCGTAGCTCCGGGCAAGCCACTCTGATTTTCTGGTGTGATCGACACCCCAACGGCCGCGAAGCCCGAGTGCGCTATACAGCGCGCGCTGTTCTCGACCGTGTTGTCAACCAGTGAGGTAGCTATTACGGTTATGTTGTCCTTAGTGCAGAGTACCGCGTCATCAGGAATGGTGACCATCAGGTTGGTCGTCCTATTCTCATCAGGGGGGACGTTTTCGAATAAGTTGTTATCGAGCGTTGGGTTCCAATCTTCGTTGTCAATTGCATGTAAGCTGTAGCTGTCATTCTCCAAACCCACATTTTTTACCATTACTTTATAGGTGAGCATCTGTCCTGGCACACCACTCTGGTACTCTGGCGTGATCGAGACTCCAAGGGCGGGGATGGTCGAGTGTGCCACACAGCTTGCATCCCCGCGTATATTCTCGTTCTCCATTACGGTGGCGATGACAGTTAAGTTGTCGCGCATGCCTGGGGAGGCATTATCTGGAATGGTGACAGTAAGCGTTGCTGTCCTGTTTTCGCCGGGCGGCACGTTCTCGAACTGGACTTTATCGAGCGTCATGCTCCAGCCCGCATCGTCACGGTTCTCCAAATTGTAGGTGCTGTTCTCCAATCCCGCGTTCTTCACCATGACGGTATAGTTGAGCGTTCTCCCCCGCAGGCCGCTTTGATAACTAGGCGAGATAGATACAAAAAATGAATTTGGAGAGGGGCTATAGATGACCTTGAGGAATGGAACCCCGCCGGTAATTGATTCTTTTGTGTGAAATTCAGCGTAGTGAGGTTTTTGAATGTTTTCTCCCACGCCAACCATGCAGAAGCTCGCCACCCTATCGTTCTCGTTCTCCCACTGGCTTGCCACGAAGTCGGTGACATACCATGAGTACCACTTGTCATTCTCTGAGCAGTTGCGATTATCCAGGAATCCCCCAACTGATGCCTGATTATTCCAAGTTATTGTGTCCTCATCCCAATCATCATTATCAACGCGATGGCATCGCACATTTTCGCCGCCGCCCACATTATCTCTCGTCCTAAGATAGAGCTCCACTTTTTCGATCGTGGCACCCGCGGGAATGTTTTCGAGCTTAAACTTTAGGAATCCCCTTTGTGACAGTGCCTGATATCCGACCCGCAAATAATCAAGAGTACCATGGCTTTTTCCCCCATACGCTCCCTGCCACACAAAGGAGTCGTCTATCGGATAGAGCTTTACCTCCTGCAACCCTCCCACGACGACAGCGTGCGCGATGCAACTGCCCGAGCCGCTCACCACCATATTCTCAGTTGAAGTGGCAGTGATGGTCACAGTGTCATCCGTACCGCCAGCTGCGTCGACTGGTATGGTAACGGTCAACGTAGTCGTTCTATTCCCACTCTCCGGAACCTCAAGCGAATTGTTCTCTAGGCCAAGTGTCCAGCCCTCGGTGTCCGTGTTCTCAAGCTTGTATGTGTCGGGGACATTGCCCGTGTTAGCGACGGTAACGGTGTAGGTGAGCGTGCCCCCGTTCTCGTTCTCTTGGTAGCTGGGCTCAATTGACACTTCAACGCGTCTGACAATGGTTGCGTGAGCGATACAGCTATCGTTGTCCGTTACTTCAGCGTTTTCAGTTGAGGTGGCAGTAACAGTTATCTTGTCATTTGTGCAACCGATTGCGTTCCCGGGGATGGTGACGGTTAGAGTGGCTGTGTCTGAAGCCCCCGCGGCGATCGTGAGCGAGTCCTCCGAGAGAGTTGGGCCCCAGCTGGGAATGGCGTTATCGCTGACGGTTAAATCGAAGGTGTCCGAAACATCGCGAGTATTTCTGACAGTTAAAGTGTAGATAAGATTTTCACCGGGCCGGGCCTCATCTTCACTCGGCTCAATTGATACCACAACACCCCTGCCGATAGAATGCGCGATGCAGCTGTCGTTATCGCTCACGTTCAGATCAGCCTGCGAGGTCGCGGTGACAGTTATCTTATCTTTAGTGTAGACAGGTGCATTTTCGGGCACCGTAACGGTGAGTGTAATCTTTCTATTTTCATTCTTAGGAACCACGAGCGAGTCCTGCGAAAGCGTTGGGCCCCAGCCAGCGTTATCGCTGACGGTTAAGTCATAATTATCATCGACGTCCCCGGTGTTTTTGACCGTGACGGTAAATACAACATTTTCACCTATCAAACCAGACTGACTTTCTGGCTCAATCAATACCTCGACACCCCTACCGCCCACCCTTATTGTTATAGGGGCTCGATTCCACACTTGCAGGGACGATTCGATAATTATGATCCCGCCAAACTGGTATAGAATCGGGTGATTTTCCCTCCGGATGTGCGGGACCCCACCAACTCCGTACGCTCCTAGGGTTATGTCGACGTTGAACTGCCCATTCCTGGAATCCTTGTCATCGGCGGGACAGTTCACGCTCAAAGCCCACTTTGTGTTCTCCCCCTCCGGACTTGATCCTAATACGACGTCAGCTTGTATTGACTGCCCCACGTAAGAACCCGTGGTGAAGTAAGCCGAGGCCTCCAAGAACGTGAAGTTCTCGGACGGCTTATTCTCATAGTTGACCCAACTTATGGTAACCGTGTACGCTCCATCCTCCGGCTCGCTCCACTCGAGCGTGTGCCTGATGACGAAGTTCTCTCCCTGGGCGACCTCAATCGTCGTGCCGCCGGGCTCGGGGTTATTGACCCAGTCTCCTGGACTGGCGAGGGGTGCAACTGATATAATTGAAAAAACCAAGCCCAAAACTAGCAGTATAGGAACAACGCCACGTTTGAAATCCTCGGTCCTCACCTATTCCCCCCGGAGGCTTCGCCTCATAGAATATGTGGGGGGCAAGTGTATAATAACTTGTCGATTTGCCATAAAATAGGCTTAAATTATGTCAAATAAATTGAGATATCCAAGGAGACCTCTGCCTCGCCCGAACCCTAACCTGCGTCTCAAGCTCCAGTCAGGGCAGATGTCTAAAAATGAGCTAAACTGAGCTTTTTTGTCCTATTGGGGGTGGGCGTACGACCGCCTTGACTTTTATCTGAGATTTCTTTAATGAGGATACTTTTCTCCGATGGCAAGCTTCAGACAGAGGCTCTGCTAGCCTGTCCAGGTTGGGGCGGCCCCCCTGCCCCTCATGAGCACTAAGGCGACGACTATCACGACCACCACGACAACCACCACGATCGCTATCAGGATTATCGGCAGCCCTCCTCCCATTTTCGCGCGCGCTGTGCAAGTGTTACTATCGCTATCGTGGGCCCCGGACGCCGTAACAGTTATCGTCGTAGAGTCGCCTTCGGCCGCGCCATCCGGGATGGTGACGGTTACCGTGGCCGTGCCGGAATCCTCTGCGTCGAGTGTGAGCGTCGAGGGTGAAATGCTGGGCGACCAGCCGGCGGTATCCGTGACGGTTAGGGAATATGAATCGTCGAGAGTGCCCGTATTCGTGACGGTCGCGGTGAAGGTGACATCATCACCCGGCTTACCGTCCTTGGATGTTGGGCTGATCGTTACCTCTACCTCTCCAACTCCGACCGCGGCTCTTGCCGTGCATGTCTTGCTCGCGCTCACCGCGCTATCAGACTGTGAGGTGGCGGTGACGGTTATGGTATCGGTCGCGCCGTCCGCTGCACCGCTTGGAATGGAGACGGTTACCGTGGCCGTGTCCGAATCCTCTGCGTCGAGTGTGAGCGTCGAGGGTGAAATGCTGGGCGACCAGCCGGCGGTATCCGTGACGGTTAGGGAATATGAATCGTCGAGAGAGCCCTCATTTGTGACTGTAACCGTGAATGTAACGTCATCCCCAGGTGAACCACTCCTGGTGGTTGGCGATATGGACACGGACACTTTTCGCGGCACCACCTCTGTCGTGTACGCAACTCTCAGAAACGGTTGGACGCGATCTTCATATGGCCAATCCTTGGACTCGAAACTTTCGTTCACGCTTATGGGAGTATCTTCCAACCCTCCCAGGCATAGGCTAACTATCTTGTCTCCATCGAACTCTTGGTCAACGAATGAGGTGACATCCCACGAATATGATATCGGGAACTCCCTCTCCCCAATACGGGCCAACTGTTGGTCGAGGATGGCCCCACTCTCTGGTTTATTTCTCCAAGTTATCGTTAGCTCGTCCCATTCATCATCGTCGACCTCCCAGCAAGCGATCGGCACTTGAGTGCCGTACACGTTATAGCAGAAAAGGAAGAGCCTTGCGTCAGTTATGCTTGCATCGGAAGGGATCGTATAGGGAAGGTCAAATTGCAGGTATGTGTTTTGCCAATTCGCGCCGTAGCGGCCCGTATATAAAGGCAACGGGTCATCGGAACCATAGGGTTTGTCATTCTCCGCATCGGAAGCATACGCATCCATGGTAGGCTTGATCGATAAGCCTGCATGTGCGTGACAGGTAAAGCTATCAGTGACTCCAGTATACCCACTTGCGGTCACGAGTACGGTTATTTCATCCTCGGTACACAAGGGCGTGCCGGCGGGTACGGTGACGGTTAGTGTCGCTGTCCTGTTTTCACCTACTGGGACGGAGAGCGAGTTCGGCGAGACGCTCGGCGACCAGTCAGCGTTCTCCATAACCAATATATCATACGTCAAATCCACGGCATCCGGATTATATGGATTGAAAACCACAACGTCATACTCGAGGGTAGTTCCAGGCATACCAACTTGATAATCAGACACAACTTTTACGCTCACGCCGGGCCCCGCTTGGGCCAGCGAACAATAACCATACATGCCGACCGTCGTCTTTCCCGTAAGACTTTGATAAGCTGCACCGATCTCAGTCGTGGGGTCGACGTCGACGATCGCTCGATAAGTCGCATCTGCAATATTATTGGTGTCATCATACACTGAGTCATCCTGGAATAGATAATCGAAGCCAAGGGCCATGAGGACCTTATTTGAAACCTCGGGATATTTGTAATCGAAGAAATCAGTAGCCTCCATGATGAGTAAACCCCCGCCACCCTCCACCCAGGTTTTAATAGCTTGAACGTCAGCATCCGGCAGAAGGTCCGGATCTCCGCTGGGTTTACCGGTGCTAGGGGGATATGGGAGCTGCATCTGGGCTATGACCACGATGTCGTATTGGCCTAGCAGGGTTGCGGTGAACGGTGAGGTATCGCCCGAAATCGAGTACCCCAAATTTGTAACTGCTTCAACGAGTGTTCCACACGCCCCACGGTTATTGAAAACGTTGTAGCCCTCATACCAGAGTACCGTCGTTGCCCCTGGAACCATCCATTGGAATGATGCATCCAAAAGCTCGGGGAGGTGATTATCCGGGTTTTCAGGAATATTCCAGTGACCATCGCGGCAGGCTGGGGCAAATCCAGCAGCGATCACGGCGCCCGAGCCAACCCTCTTAGCCACCATCAAGGGCGGTATAGAACCTCTATCATACGTTTTCCAAGGTGTGGGTGCTCTATTGTTGACATTGTAAGCGGTATTTTTACCCGTCACCACGATTTCTGAGGGTACCTGAGCTTCGGCTGTGTTCATCAAGGTCAACATTGGCATCAGCAACGAAACGATGACCAAAACCGACAGCAGAACAGCTTTACAGCGTTTTATCCGCAATTATTTCCTCCTCAAGTCCTAGATTATCTCAGAAGTTAGCTTTATAAAGTTTATGGGATTGTTGAGGACTGAATACGGGCGCAGAAATGACAGATGGAGCGCCCCCCTCTTCCACAGCAGCGCGATTACGGCCACTACTCCCACTCCTATTGCCACTCCCCCTATCACGGGGATTGGAATGGGGGGTCCTGAAGTCGGGACCCTCTCTGCAATTGCCGTGCATGTGTCGTAGTCGCTTACATTTGGATCAGCCTGTGAGCTCGCGGTAACGGCTATCCCTGTCGACTCGTCCCCGGCCGCGTCGCTAGGCACGGTAATAAGCACCGTCGTCGTACGGTTCCCACCGGCTGGGATAATCAGCAGGCTCTGGGCAAGCGTCGCTCCCCAGCCGGCATCATCGCTTACGGTCAAATTATAATTGTCCGCGAAGTCGCCCTTGTTCGTGACCGTAACACTGTAGGTGAACATGGCTCCAGGCAGGGCGCTATGGGAGCTAGGCGAGATAGAGACCTCAACGGCCACGAGGTTTGAACGCGCTATGCAGCTTGCGTTATCGCTCACATCCGTGTTCTCTTGCGAGGCCGCGGTGACAGCTACCATATCTTTAGTGCCCCCAAGCGCATTCGCGGGTACCGTAACACTCAGTGTCGTCTGTCTGTTTTCACCGGCTGGAACCACAAGCAAGCCTTCCGAAAGCGTTGGGCCCCAGCCAATATTGTCGCTGACGGTTAATGCATATCTGTCATCGAGGTCCCCGATGTTCTTGACCGTGACGGTGTAGCTGAGCGTTTGTGCGGGTAGGTCGTTTTTCACGCTGGGCGAGATCGATACACTGACGCCCCTACTAAGTACTCTTACAGTTATTGGGTCTCGATTCTCATATTGCACGTATTTTTCGGAAATTACGACCCCGGCAAACTGGAATGGGATTACGTGGTCGCCCAAGAGGTGCGGGATTCCGCCAACTCCGTACGCGCCCATCCATATATCGACGTTAAATTGCCCGTTCCTAGAATCCTTTTGATCGGCGGGACAGTTCACGCTCAAAGCGTGCCTTGTGTTAGTCCCTTTGGGGGCTGAAGCCATTGTGACATCGGCAAGTATCGTCTGGCCCGCGTGAGGGCCCGTTGTGAAGTAAGCCGAGGCGCTCAAGAACGTGAAGTTCTCGGACGGCTCGTTGTTGTAGCAGTCCCATGCGATGGTAACTGCGTACGCCCCGTTTTCTGGCTCGTTCCACGCGAGAGTGTGCCTGATGAGGAAGGTGCCCCCTTGCTCGATCACGATCGTCGTGCCACTGGGGTCATAGATCAATTCTCCTGAATGGGCGAGGGGTGCAACCAACATTGTTGAAAACATCAAGGCGAAGACTAGCGAGATAAAAGTAACGCGATGCTTTAAATTCTCGGCTTTCACCTATTCACCCCAGAAGCTTGATTATGGTTGGCTGGCAGATATTAACTTGTCGATTTGTCATCAAATCCGGCTTATAATTATGGTATTATTACGGTATTATAAAAGTGACAGCTGGGCCTTTGTCAGTCATAAAAAATACATTGGAAGGGCGCTCGCGGCGCCCCTCCGGAACTTATTGACTTGCCGTCGATCACTTCAGGATGTCGGGGCTAGTGCCCACGCCAGTGGTATTTGCGAGAACTCTATCTCAAGCTGTATCTTTTCTGCCGGCGGTGCCAACGCCCACTCCAATGAGTTCCCTGTGCGTCCTCTAGGACCAGCTCTACTTTCTCCACAGCCTTGCTCTGGGGGCTCGGGTTCTTCCACCGAGTCTGTAGACTTGCTGGCATCGTGGTCGACACTACGTTCTCGCCTTGGCTGCCGCCTCCCCAAGTGTAGAACTTGAGGACGAGCTCGCTCGCGTCGTCGCGGAGAAGGACGTTTAAGTCTACCCATACCTCTTTCAATCTCCTCAATTTATTCGGGCTTCCGTCCTTGTTGACAAACGGTGCAGCCGATCGGTGGGCCGAGCATCTAATGTTGTCGTATATCGCCGAGTTCTCCTGTGAGATTACAGAGATGGTTATTTCATTGGTGGTACAGATAGAGCCACCCACCGGGACATTCAGCGTGGTCGTACCATTGTCGCCAGATGCGATGTTAGACAAGGTGGTGTCCGAGAGGTACGAACCCCAGGCTTCGGTTTCCTCAAGGAACAGATCGAAGCTATCGAGGGAGTCGCCCTTGTTCACGACGGTAATGGTGTAGGTCAGAGTGGTGCCCACGCCCCCTTGGAAGATGGGTTTAGCATATGCACTCACACCGGTATTAGGCGCCGCTGCGAGTATTTCCAAGTATGGTACGTTATCTCCCCATTCCTTTGAGCTGAAGCGGGCATCGTGATTTGGTGCTACGTTTTCCCCGATGTCGACTAGGCAGAACCTCACGATCTTGTCGCCGGCGTACTCGCTTGCCACGAAATCGGTGACATCCCATGAGTACCACTTGTCATTTTCGAAAACCGCTCTCGTATCTAGGGCGTTGTCGGTGTCGATGGAGGGCTTATCGGTCCATTTTATCGTGTATTCTGACCAGCTATCGTCGCCAACGCCGTATACCCTCACGTCCGCGCTATAGGTGCTGTAGCTGTTGAGGTAAAGGTTAGCCCTTGTGACGGTCGTTCCAGCTGGGAATGCTCGAAGGTCGAACTTCAGCCACCCTCGCTCAGGGGCGTCGCTATAGCGTCCGACATAGATTCCGGTGCTCCTTCCCCACACGGAGTTTTCGAGATGGGATCGTGGATCGTCACTTCCCCTAGTGCTCGAATCCTCCCACACGCTCACGTTCGTCCATGCACGCGCTACGCATACACCGTTGTCGCTCTCGCCCGAGTGCTCAGAGACCGCAGTGATGAGTATGTTGTCGCTATTACCAATTGAGGCGCCTGCGGGTATCTTTACCGTGAGCTCCGCCGTCCTTGTTTCCATGGGCTGGACATCCTCGATTCTGGATGGTGAAAGTGTTGTCTCCCACACGTTCTCGTCGATGGTCAAATCGAAGTTGTCGTCTTCGCTGCCCCTGTTCCACACGTTTACGTTGTAGGTGAGCGTTCCACCAGGTAGGCCATCGTAGTCCGGAGAGATCCACGTCGAAACGTCGTAGCCGATGATGAGGTATGGGTGTTGCCAAGTCTCAGTAGCGTTCGAAGTGGCGAATGAGTAATATTCGTAGGCGTCCGTTCCTTCCAAGTCCTCAGTTGGAGCCCTCAGGGAGAAGCTCGCGATGTTATCGTTCCTGAACTCGTCGATCACGTGTTGGGTGACGTCCCAAGAGTACCAATAGTCCTCTTCGGTAACCTGAGTCGTGTCAAGGAGATTGCCAATTCCCGGTTCGTTATCTCCCCACAACATATTATTCTCGGCCCAAGCATCATCGTTTACTTCATAGATACTAACATCCTTGCCAGCCGCGGCGTATGTGGGTAAAACTTCGCAATAGAGGTAAACCCTCGCGCGTAGGTCATCGATCTGCACGTTATCTGGGGGAATCAATCCCTCGGGAATTGCACTGAGGTCGAACTTCAGGTAAGTCCTCTTGTTGTTGTCTTTGTCGGACCCAACTTGCATCCATATGTAAGTGCCCGTATATGTGTCAGCCTCTTGCCCCCACTGAGTCACATAGGTGTCCGCCACAGGCGGTCCTATCTGCATGGAGGAGATGGCTTTGACTTTCACCGCCTGGCTCTTTGCGCCATCGCCCTGGGAAGTGGCTGTAACGGTCATCTCATCCTCGGTCCCCAATG
>Ga0111211_131_pt1 | contig 13593 bp, 18 predicted proteins | sample DeeMarSWOR152_54_FD_80393 | JGI IMG/M metagenome (GOLD analysis project Ga0111211, IMG submission 80393) | Hadesarchaea archaeon DG-33-1 | reverse complement strand
CGGACCGCGGCCGAGCTCGTGGAGATGCTCGCGGGGAGCGGGATGAAAATTTCGGAGCTCGACTCGACGTTGCCCCGATATTGCCAGAGCAAGCAGAAGGTCAAGTGCCCAGACGAGCTCAAGCCAAGGGTGCTTAAGGCCCTCGAGCGCAAGTTCGCGAGCTATGGGCTCGACCGCACCGATGGTCTGCGCGTGGTGACCGAGGAAGGCTGGCTTTTGCTCCGCCCATCCGGAACCGAGCCAATTTTCAGGTGTTTTGCCGAGGCACGGAATGAAAAGCGCGCGAAAGAACTCGCGGATTTGGGCATGAGAGAACTGAAGGCGAGCATCAAAGCGGCGAAAGGTTAAAAGGGTTTCACTTGGCGGACTTTACTTGCCCACGATGTTTATCTCGGCATCGCACTTAGGGCATCGCTTGTCTTTAAGGGCATAGCGCGCCACTTCAAATCCATATCGTTCGATCAGAAGCTCGCCGCAACTCGGGCAGTAGGTGTTATCAGCTTCGTGACCTGGGACGTTGCCTATGTAAACGTGATGTAGTCCCTCTTCCTTTGCAATTTTCACCGCCCGTTCAAGAGTCTCAACCGGCGTGGGGGGATGATCGGCCATCTTATAGTGCGGATAGAAGCGGCTGAAGTGCAGGGGGACATCGGGCCCGAGCTTCTCGACCGCCCACCTGCAGAGCTTGCGGATCTCATCGGGGCTATCATTTTCGCGGGGAATGATCAAGTTTGTGATCTCGAGGTGCACCCTCCGCTCGACCGCCCACTCGCAGGTCTCCAGCGTAGGCTTAATGCTCGGCACGCCGCATATTCTGCGATAAAACTCGTCGCTGAAGGCTTTGACATCGACGTTCATCCCGTCGAGGTAGGGCCGGATCTCCTCCCAAGCGGGCAAGTTCATGTAACCGTTGGTGACGTAGACGTTGTATAAGCCAGCCTCGTGGGCGAGCTTCGCGGTATCGTAGCAGAACTCAAACCAAATCACAGGTTCGGCATAGGTGTAGGCGACGCCGAGGCAATTATAACGTTTGGTCAGTTCAACTGCCTTTTCGGGAGAGAGTTCCTCCAAACCCGCACCTTCGATAGTTGCTTGGGAAATTGTCCAGTTTTGGCAGTGGCGGCAAGTGAAATTGCACCCAACCGTGCTTATCGAGAACACGTTGCTGCCCGGCCAGAAGTGGTAAAGGGGTTTTTTCTCGATGGGGTCGGCCGCCATCGAGACGATCGAGCCATAGACCAAAGTCTGAAGTTCGCCTCCCTCGTTCTTCCGCACCCTGCAGAAGCCGACCTTGCCCGGCGCTATCATGCAGAAACGTGGGCATAGTGTGCATCGAACCTTTTTATCGGACAACTTTTCCCAAAATTTGGCTGGTTTTTTCATTCATCTCACACTACTTGGGCAAAAATTAACCAATTCCCCACTCATAACCGCATTTCGGGCACTTTATCATCGCACATGACGAAACAGAAGCGGGGCAACCTTTACAAGCCGTAATTCGCGCATATGATTTGCTAAACTTGAAGCTACACTTTGGGCACGTTAGGAGGTCAGGCCGCAAGAGATCCCTAAGAAATTTTGACCTTTAAACGCTTAAACTTTGGCAAACGCTTTTTGTCGTGTCTCAACTGAGACATGCCCGTGTCTTACGTGAGACATTTTGTCTCAGCTGAGACGTGCAGGGTCTCCACATTTAACCTAAAATCGACGCGATTGGAGGAAGTAAAAAAAGTGATATACGGTAGAGTTCGATTTTCACCTAAAACGTCCCGTGTCTCACCTGAGACATCACGACGAAATTATTCATATGCAAAAACCAATATCGGATGGGGCCAAAATGGCAGAAGAAAGGTTGAAGGGGATAGAGCGAAGCGCGGAGGAGATCGTCGAGTCATTCGTCAGGGCGGTTGAGACCCTGCCAGCGCTCGAGGAGACCTACTACAGCCATGAACTCTACAACATCATGCGTCCGGACGGCAAGCCCTCATCCAGCAGAGAGCGCGCAGATTTTAGGAAGCGTTTTGTTTCAAACATGCCCGGCGCCGACGAGGATGGCAATTTGCGGGTGGAGGTGGCAAGGTGGACGAGGTGACGCGGGCCAAGCTTAAGGCTATAAAAAGCCGCAAGCTTTCGCCTGTCGAGAATGTACAGCAAGCACAGGAACGGATAGCCAAGCTTAACAAAAAGATCAACGCTTTCATCGAACTGAATCCCGATGCTCTAGCTCAAGCCGAAGCATTGGAGCGAAAGATCAAGCGCGGAGGGAAAACGGGCAAGTTGGCTGGCCTGACGATAGGCATAAAATCGAACATCAACGTCAAAGGCCTTCGCGTCACCTGTGCATCGAGGACGCTTGAGGATTACGTCTCCACCCATGATGCCGAGGTCATCAAGCGCATTCGAGCTGCAGATGGCATTATAGTAGGAATGAACAACATGGACGAGTTCGCCTGTGGCTCCTCTGGTGAGACCAGCGCCTTCGGCCAGACGGACAACCCAGCGGCTCCAGGCCATATCCCCGGCGGCTCGAGCAGTGGGCCAGCGGCGGCCATAGCATCCGGCATGTGCGATCTCTGTTTAGGCAGCGATACGGGTGGCTCGATACGCAACCCGGCTAGCCATTGCGGCGTCATCGGCGTTAAGCCGACTTATGGCCTTGTGCCTAGGCAAGGTCTGATAGACCTCGCCATGAGCTTGGATCAGATCGGTCCTTTCTCGCCAGATGTCTACGGCGCGGCGCTCTTGCTGGAGGGTATAGCTGGCCGCAACCCTAACGAGTGCGTCACGCTCGATGTCGAAAAAATAAGCTACATCGATAAACTCGACGCAGGCATCAAAGGCATGCGCATCGGCACAAGTCCAAAATTCAGAGAATTGACTGATCCCAAAGTTATGAGCGTCATCGATGGCGCGATCGGTAAGCTGCGCGACCTGGGGGCTGAGGTCGTCGAGGTCGAGCTGCCGCACCTCGAGAAGGGCTTGCCCGCATACTACCTCATTATGTCGGTTGAATTTTTCTCCGCCACGCGCAAGTTTGATGGAAGGAAGTACGGCAAGCGCATCGAGGACGTCTGCGGCGACGAGGTGCTTCGGCGAATTCTGAGGGGACGATACATCAGCCGAAAGGAGTATCGCGGCAAGTACTACCAGCGCGCCTTGCAGGTTCGAACGCTGATACGGGAGGAGCTCATGGCGGCACTCGATAAAGTCGATGTTATCGTCGGTCCCACGGTGCCAAAGCTGCCCCATAAAATGGGTGAGAAAATTTCTGTGAGTGCTATGTACGTCTACGATTATCTAACTATCCCCACCAACCTCGCCGGCATCTGCGGCGGGGTAATCAAGGCTGGGGAGGTAGGTGGCATCCCCGTCGGCCTGCAAGTCCAGGGCAAGGCGCTCGACGAAGGAGAGGTGCTTCGTACTCTGCGCGCGTTTGAGGCGATTTTATGAGGATGCTCATTGGCTTTGAAGTCCATCAGCAGATGGCGACGGAGCGAAAGCTCTACTGCGATTGTCCAACGAATTATCAGGACGTGCCACCAAATACGAACGTTTGCCCCATCTGCACCGGCATGCCAGGTTCGAAGCCCATGCCCCCAAATGAGCAGGCGGTAAATGCAGCGATAGAGATCGCGCTCATGCTCGGCTGCGAGATCATCGTTGATAAGTCGATCTACATCCAGCGCAAACATTACGATTATCCGGACCTGCCCAGCGGCTACCAGCGGACCAGCTTGCCGATAGGTTTGAATGGCGAGCTCCAGGGCGTGCGAATTCGTGAGGTTCACATCGAGGAGGATCCAGGGCAATATGATCCGACTGCGGGTACAGTTGACTTCAACCGATCTGGTGTTCCACTTGTGGAGATAGTCACCGAGCCAGATATGCACTCGCCCGAAGAAGCCCGCAAATTTCTCAGGCAGCTCGTGCGCGTGCTCGAGTATTCCGGAAGGGTTCGCCCGGAGGCTGGAGGGGCGATGCGCACGGACACGAATATCTCGCTTGAGGGCGGAGGACGTGTGGAGGTGAAAAATATAAATTCGGTCAAGGGCGCGTATCGAGCGATAAAATTTGAGTTGATGAGGCAAAAGGCCAAGCTTGATCGGGGTGAGTCCGTGACGCGCGAAACTCGCGCTTTTCTCGAGAGTCAGAAGATCACTGTTCCCATGCGTGTCAAGGAGCTTGAGGAGGACTATCGCTATATTCCCGACCCCGATATCTTCCCACTCGTCATCGACAGCGCCCGCGTCGAATCGATTAGTGCCGAAATGTTCGAAGCGCCCCACCTGCGGGAGCGACGTCTGGTCGAGCAGTATGGTATCGACCCAGCTGCGGCGAGTGTCATGGTTAGCGAACGCGAGCTAGCTGACTTCTTCGAAGCCGTCGCCAAGGAGATAGACCCCAAGTTAGCTGCAACTTGGTTCAGGACGAAGCTCAAGAAGGTGCTAAATTACATGAAGCTCAGCGCCGCAGATGTTAATTTTACGCCGAATCAGATCGTCAGCCTATTGCGGATGGTCGATAAAGGCGAGATAACTCCTGAGCAGGGCGAACTCATCCTGCGGGAACTCTTCAAGCACCCAAGCGATCCTCGTAAATTGTCGCGAAAGCTCGGGCTTAAACGCTTGAAGCCAGCCGAGTTGCGAGCCGCTATAGCCAAAGTGATTCGCGCGAATCCTAGGGCTGTGAAGGACTATCGTGCGGGCAAGGAGGAGGCCCTTAACTTTTTGGCCGGTAAGGTGATGGGGCTCACGCGTGGGCGAGCCGATCCCAGAGAGATAGTCAAATTACTAAGCGCGAAAATCATGGGGAGGAAATGACGAGCATTAACGAGAGGGTGCTCCTCGAACTTGTGATGGCGAAGCCTTGGAAGCGATTGCTGGCGTGGCTGATTGATCAGGCCTTTTTATCCGCGCTGGTGTTGTTTCCTATTTTTCTTCTGCTGGCGGAGCCCTATCCATACGTTCTGATATCGGAGGTGCTGTTGCTCATGAGCCTACTCTATTTTACCTTGATGGAAGGCGCATTTGGGCGTAGCATCGGCAAGCTGGCGGTGGGGATAACCGTGTACAGTGAAAATGGCAGGAGGGTTGGATTTTCTAGGGCCATGTTGCGACGTATAGGAATGATAACTCCCATACTGCTATTTTTAGACGCGGCAGTGATTCTGGCGACATCCCGTAAGCAGAGACTGTTTGATGTGATAGCAAGCACCGTTGTAGTTGAGGGCGCGCGTGTCCCGGAGGCGGTCGCATATCTCCGAGGGGCGGATGTCGACAAATTGCTCGCAAGATGTGGCATTACATCTCGCGCACCGGTTGAGGAAAAAAGGAATTTAGCACGAGCGCTCAAGAAGATGGAGGAAATGCAGGCCAAGCTGAAGGCGCTCCGTGCACGAGGGGAGCTTACCCGCGGAGAGTACGCAAGGCTCAAGGAAAAATATGAAGTGCGGGTAAAGGAACTCAAAGAAAGACTCAGGGAGAGCTAGTCCGCAAAAAGGGCGTTTAGGATTATCTCCGGGTCGAACTCCACCAAATCATCGTACGTTTGTCCAGTACCAAAAAACAGGATCGGTTTGCCCGTCACGTAGGTTATCGAAAGCGCAGCCCCACCTCGGGCATCGGCATCCATCTTGCAGAGGATCGAGGCGCCAACATCAACCGCCTTGTCGAATGTTGAGGCCTGCTCGATCGCATCATTGCCGGTTAGGGCATCACCCACAAAAATTGTCAGGTCAGACTTTACCACCCGAACTACCTTACGCATCTCATCCATCAGGTCGACGTCAGTTTGCATCCTGCCAGCCGTGTCGACGAGCACCACATCAAGCCCCCGGGCCTTCGCATGGGCTACGGCATCATATGCGACGGCTGCAGCGTCCGCACCTCGCCTCTGTTTGATCACGCCTAAGCCCAAGCGCTGAGCGTGGATTTCAAGCTGCTCTATGCCCGCGGCGCGAAAAGTGTCCGCAGCAGCTAAAACAACCTTGTAACTCCGATCCGTCAGCCACTTCGCGAGCTTCGCTATAGTGGTGGTCTTCCCATGGCCATTTATACCCACGAACACGAGCACGGCTGGCTCGCCCCGGGCGCGTTTGGCATCGATAAGTTCAAGCAGGTTGATCTTTTTCTCGGTGATGAGAACCTCACGTATCGCTTGGCGCAGCACCCCGTCCACGAGTTTCTTCGGATCTTCGGTCAAACCTAGCTTTCGCCCGGATAGATGCTCCTTGGTGCGCTCGATGATTTTGTCAGCTACGGGCACCGCAACGTCGCTCTCAAGCAAGCTCACCTGGAGGTCCCATATGATGTCCTCGACATCCTCCGGGGCTAGTTCTCTCCGGATGATGCGCTTCGCCACCCGTCTCAAAACCCTACGTGGTTTTTTGGGGGGTGGGATCGCTGGTGGGGCCTCTAGCGGGGGTTTGGACGGCGCCTCGGGTGGGACTTCAGGTGCTGCCTTCTGACCAACACGTTTCACTAGTCGTTTGAGCTTCTGCTTCAGCTTCTCGAACATCGAACTCCCCAATAGTTAGAAGTGGGCAATACACTTATTTCTGTTTTTAGGCGTTCCGTTCGGCCCACATTTTCCTATTTCACTACTGAGCTTGTCGATCGGATCTTGGGATTTGCCTTAGCGAACATCTTTTTTATTCCTACTTTGCTTCCCAAGAGTTACTTTTCCTTCGCCTTCTCCATGATCCGCTCGGCCTCTGGTCTGAGTGCCTCGATGCGCTCGCCTAGTTTCTCCAGCTCCTGTCTAGCCTGCTCCATGGTCTGTCCCAACTCGGTCATCCGCGTCTCTAACATCTTTACCGTATCTTCAACGCTTTGCTCGGCCGCGACGTTTGCACCTAGGCCAGTTATCACCTTGTCCGTGAGGGCTATCTTGGCGTTTGCGAAGGAATCAGATCCGATCGGGACGAGGACCTCGGTCCCCGGCTTAAGCCCTTTGATCGTCTTTACAGTCTCGACGGTCGCTGAGATCTCGGATATGGAGGAAGCCAAGATCGAGAGCTGCTGGCGAAGCAGGTCAGCTGTATTTTGATAATTACCCAGCTCCGTGAGGATTCGCTGGAGCTTCTGCATATCTTCCGGAATTAACTTTTCCATCCCATCACCTCAGCATCGCCGTCACACGAGGATCTTTTACCTCTTCTGGCTTAATCTCAGTTACTTCCTCAATATTGATGAGGTTTCGCTTAACCTTATGTTTGCTTCCCACTTCCGAGTAAATGCGCTCGAGCGCTTGCTTTTCGGATATGGCTGGAAACTCTCGCGTGAAGGTTTGCCTTTCATAACCCTGCTTGAACCAACCTTTCACTCTGAATATTTTGATCATTTTCCCCCTCCGATGAAGTCGAGGGAGCTCTCTATTCTGCCGAGCTCCGGCCCGGTCGTCGTTTCTCCCACCACGGCGCCGTTTGAGTTCGCGATCATGCATACACCAGTATATCTCACGCCCCCACAAGCCGTACCGATGTCGACCGGTGCCCCTAGGACGCTTTCAACCGCCTCAAGTTCTTCGGCGGATGCATCCGGATGCACGAGCACCCCCTTGTTGGTGGCTACCCCAGCCGCGCCGACGTTCTTGATACCGGCGATCGTCCCCCTTTCGGTGGGCACACTCAATGTTTCGCCTATTAGCGCTAGTGCTTCAGCCGATAAATATGGACTGACCAACGCCCCCTTGTCGTTCGCGAGCACCATATTCCCCATCGCCGTGTACTTGCCTGGTACGCGGGCGACCTTTATTCCGAGTTCGTTCAGAAATCTTTCCTCCCCTGCCTCGAGTAAGTTCGAGGCGACTAGCCCATTTGAGTTTCCCGCCGCGAGCACGCCGATCAATGGACTTTTGTCTATGCTTGCCCTCACAGCTCGCACTTTAAGCGCATCGAACACCATTTTTTCTCGAGCGCTGAAGCGCTGGGGCAAGAGCGCAATTTTATCCGTTGTCAATGCGAAGACGCCGAGAAATGGGAGGTGATCGAAATTGACTCGAACTACTGGCAACCCTACCACCTTGCTTCCATTGAAAATCCCATCAGCTACTCTGCCAGGAAGGCCTCTACCGAGCCATCGTCGGCCTTGACCGCGCGCACCCGAACTCGCGGGACGTTATGTTCTATCCCCCGCTCCCACAACTTCCGATTTAACCCCTCGTTGAACTTGATTTGCTCGGATTTCATATGCCGTTTCAAGAACTCTCGCACGATCTTTACCGCTCGAGGCACGCGGCGATGCCTAGGCGCCATCTTGGCACCTCGAAGTGGTATGATATAGATTCGCTCCTCGGGCATGTGCTCGCCTCAAGGCTTTATTCGCTGGCGGCGCCAATTTCGCCTTTTTGCGTGGGTGCGCACCTTACCCCCAGTCTTTGCCATTACCCAAACTGGCACGCGGTGTGTACGCTTGCTCGCTTTCCCTAGCCTTCGTTTCAGCGCAGCTGGCTTATTCCTCGCCATTTAAACCCTCCTTATCCTGAATTTTCGCCTCCGCTCCTGAAGCCTTTTCAATATCTCGCGCAGTTGGGCATCCGTGATCTGAGATGTTACCCTACCCGCTTGGGCGAGCTGGATCAGCTGGAGCTCGATCTGTTCAGCGAACTCTGGCTTCGCAGCTCTTATGTTTGCGAGCCTGCTTCGCGCCTCGGGCGTGAGTATCTGCTGCATTGCTAGTCTCTTCTGAACCTCGTATTGCCGTCGAAGTTCCTCCTGGCGCCGCTGTTCCTCGAGCCTTGTTCGAAGCTCCAATAGTTTCCTTCTCTTCAACTCTTCTTCATCTTCCATTTGCTCATGCCGCCTCTGGAGCTCTTGAGAGCTCGGCTTTTACCCTATCGGCCGAACTCATGAGCATTTTCACCCCTTTCGATGTAACCTCGCGTCCGCCGCGTTTGGTCTTCTTTACGAGCTCAGCTTGCTCAAGCTGCTGTAGGGTCACTCGCAAGACTTTACCTCCCGCCTTCCAGAAATGTTCTGGAGCCACGCCGCGCCTTTTACTACCCCCATAATAAGTGCGGAGCCTTGAGATGCCGACTGGGCCATCTAAATATATACGTCGCAGGACCGAGGCCGCGCGTACATACCACCAATCGCCCTGCTCGGGAGGACGCTCCTTATGAGCGCCAGTTTTTATATAGTGGCTCCACTCGGGCGGTCGCAGTTCCTCCAACTTCCTAAGCTTCTCGCTAAGCTGCTTGATCAGCATATTTGGCGGAACTTCTCGAACCAACATTTTCCCCCCTTAGATGAATTGTTATCGATCGACATCTAACCTTTGGTGAGGTATTTAATTAACATTTTCTCACTTCAATTTAGTTTTTTTCTCTTGGTACGCGGTATGCGCACGTGGTGGCCACATCTCAAGCATGTGATAATGACGCGGGGCGGACTTGGACGGGTTCGCACGCGGCAGCTTATGCCAGGTTTTAGAAAGACCATACATTTCCTGCAGAGCTTTCTCTTTAGTCGGGGAGGTAACCTGACATTATAGGACGTCACAAGCCTCCATGCGAGTTGGGCATATTTATCAGCCAACTCGAGTCGCCTACTTGATGCTTTTTCAGCTAGCTCGAAGAGGCGCTCGATCCGTTCGGCGGCAATAGCTTTATATTTAGCCTTTAATTCGCGGGAGACCCGTCGAGGCATGATTACCTACCAAATCGAGTTTTCTGGATTTTAAAGGCATCTTCATACGCGCAAATCACCCTCGTGAACACAGTCAAAGCTTCGAGGTGTTCGGGGTCCACGCATACGAGTTCGTCCGATAATTCGGTGACGTTTGAAAGGAAATCGCCGTGTGGAAAGCCTCCGACTATCGCGCAAATTTCATCATCCTTTGAAATGCCCTGAAATAGTTCGCTATGAAGCTTTCTGTTTCCGCGCTCACTGAACGTCATGGTCTTTGCGGGTTTGGTCTGGTTAATTATCTTCTCCAGTGGAGCGTTTCTAAGGCGCAGAAGCGGATTTTCCGGCGGTGCAACGCCTGTTAGAAACAAATGTTCGATCAGCCCCACGAAACGATTATAAGCTCGAGGTAAGCGCGTGGCGGGGTCGATGGTGATGAGCTTGTTTTGGCGAGTATGCACGTAAAGCCGCAACAGCCCCTCGCGGTTAAGGGGGGTGTCGAGGGCAGCGAGCAGGCAGACGTGCACGATGTCAGGCCTTCCGCGGCGCTCCGCATCTGGCAGCCCCCGCATCGCTGGGTGGTGGAAGTTTGAGTCCAGCAGGATCTCGGTCGGCTTCCTGCCTCGACGGCGAGCTTGCCATCCAATGGCGCGCTGGGATGCGATCTCCGTAGGCACCGTTTCTAGCTCAGCATCGGCTAGGACCAAATGAAGCATGTCAACACAATTGACGATTAGTGGAATAACTATTTAATTCGCTTTAAAACTAAAGGGAAATCCTGATATCAGCTGCCCCAATGATTACTTAGAGATGAGTTGGGCGAGGATTCGGAATGTTTCCATTAAAAGATGAGAATCCGACAAAAACTAAACCGATCCTCACGCTGATTTTAATCGCCCTGAATGTGTCAATTTTCATCTATTCGTATTTCTTCGGGTCATTCGAGCAAATAATCAATTCCTACGGCATGAAGCCTGCAGAAGTGCTTTCCGGAGGGCAGCTGCACACGCTTTTCACCTCAATGTTTCTGCACGGTGGATTCCTTCACCTCATAGGGAACATGTGGTATCTCTGGATCTTCGGCGACAACATCGAGGATATCTGTGGCCGACGGAGGTTTCTGCTTTTTTACCTGGCAAGCGGACTTGTCGCTAGCTTAGCCCATGTTCTCTCCGACCCGAGCTCTACGGTCCCGACAATAGGCGCATCCGGGGCGATCTCAGGTGTGCTTGGAGCTTACATAGTGCTATATCCGCGGGCGCGGGTTTACACATTTCTAGGATTTTTTTTGGTCATGGTCCCTGCAATCTTCTTTCTAGGCCTTTGGTTCATCCTCCAAGTATTGTATCTCGCCATCGGCCAATTGACGGGCGTCGCCTACTGGGCGCACATCGGTGGGTTCATAGCTGGGGCGCTGTTAATTTGGCCTCTTAAGAAGCGGAGAAGGTAGGTGCAGCTGGCGAGCTGGCTTGGATTCATGCTTCCCGGCCCAATCAGGATACAATCGCTTAAACAGAGATGCACAAAACATTACGTGGTGAGTGAATGGTAAAAATCGACATAGATCCTAGCATTGCCTCGCCCCTGCTCTCCCCTAAATTAGCGGTCTTGGTTACAACCAACGACGCGCAGAGCAAACCAAACATCATAACGCTGGCCTGGGCCATGCCGACCTCTCGTAACCCTCCGCTCGTGGCCATAAGCGTCGGAACGCGAAGGTACTCCCATAGGCTGATCGAGAGCTGCGAAGAGTTCGTAGTGAACGTCCCCTCCCAGCGGATCTTGGAGCAAGTCCACTACTGCGGCAGGAAGTCTGGCAGGGTGATCAATAAGTTCGCCGAGACCAAGCTGACTAAGCTGAAAAGTCAAAAGGTCGAACCGCCGCGGATAAAGGAGTGCGTTGCCCACATTGAGTGCAAGCTCGTAGGGAAGCTTCGTACGGGCGATCACACCATTTTCATAGGTGAAGTCGTAGCAGCCTCGGTGGATGAGGAGACTTTCGATCGAGAGCGAGGGGTCGTGAATTTGGGGCAGTTCAAGCCTGTCCTCCACTTGGGCGGGGATTTCTACTCAACCGCGGAGAAAACGAAACGAGTCGCGCTGAAGCTGGGAGGAGATGGCAAATCCCCAAAAAGTTAAGGTCGTGGTGGTTAGAGGCGAGGACCCAGCGGCAATTGTGCCCAAGGGTTTACGTGTGTTGGACATCAGGATCCGAGCGCAAAAGGTTATAATAAAGCCTAACCTCATCGCCAACCGCCCCCACCCCGTGACAACGCCCGCTGGGACCGTTGAAGCTCTCGTGAAGTATTTCAAAGGAGGAGGTAATGAGGTCATCGTTGCCGAGGGTTCTGGTTTCAGCGACACGCACACAGTCTTCAAAAGCCAGGGTTATGTTGAGGTCTCTGAACGCTACGGAGTGAAGTTGGTTGACCTAAATCGCGATGAATTCGAGATTTTGGAGGAGCTAGAGGCTACGGCCCTCAAGCGCTTTGAGTTCCCCCGAACCTTGAAGGACGCGTATCTAGTCTCGGCAGCGGTCCTGAAGAGGCATTCGATAACCCGCGTAACGCTCTCGCTCAAAAACATGCTCGGCGCGACGATAGGACGCGATAAGGGTAGGTTTCACAGGCTGGGCATCGAGGAGTGCATTGTCGACATCAACCGCTACAAGCGTCCTGACCTAGCCGTAATCGATGGAAGGCTCGGCTTAAGCTCGGAGCTGGGCGGAAAGCGGGGGCGGTTTGGGGTGATGATATTTTCGAAGGATCCCGTGGCGGCCGATACCATTGGCGCGGGGGTTCTAGGGGTCGATCCATCGAGAGTTAAACATCTCGAGCTTGCTCAAAGGGCCGGGCTTTGCATTTGTGATACTAAACTGATCGATGTCGTGCACCTCGAGTAACGGAGTTGCGGGGGGCTAGTTTTACAAAATTTTTGGAGCAAAAGAGTGAAGGTGCGGCTGGCTAGCTTCACACTAGCGTTTGAACTAGCAGGTATAATCTAAGCAAGAATTAAGCAATTTCAACGCCATTTTTGGGCAAGAATGTTGTGGACTTTTTGTGGCAAAAAGGCAATCACCTCGCAACTTATGTCAATTGGCAGCAACCGGTATTCGTCAACTTCTTCCTCTTCCTCAATCGCAGGTTCAGGTTCACCAACCATTTTACCACCTCGTAAGACGGTATCCAGCAATCAAAATTAGACTAAACACAAACATACTGGCGAAAATATGCCAAGTCAACAACCCCATGATGTAGATGCCTGTGAAAAACATTAAGGCAGAGCCTACACAGATAGCAATTGCCCATGCCATTTTTGCCCCGCTGTGCCCTAGCACTCTCCCTATAACGAAAAAGCCCACCGCTTCGGGTATCAGGTGGAAGAAACCATAGGAAAAGTAAACGTCCGGGAGCCACACCAGCCCTGTTAGTAACATCCACGGCATAGCTTTTGTGAAGAATTGACGACGGTATATTTGATATTCAAAGTTCGGATGAGTGAATTGTATTTTCAAGAATTTTCACCTACATCGAGTTTCTCCCTCTTGGAATTCCCGTCCAAAAATTTTGAGACTAAAGAATGGGTGCGGATTGATTTTTACAATTGTAGTTAAATCGAACAAAACCATCTCGTAATTTTTACTCGTGTCCCATTCCCTTACTAACAAACCTTTATCCCCCTGTGCGGCTATCGTCGGTCGGTTCTCGCCTCCCTTTTACGGGGACTCCTTTGTTTAGTCCCCCGAACCCGGCTTGTTTAACGTGCTCCGAATTACCACACGGTGCCCATACTCCTCACTTTAAACTGCCCCTAGAATTGAAATAAGGGAGAAAGAAATCTAACTCAGAAATATTGTTTAGAAACTCTGTTTAGTATCCCTTTAATCGAAAAACTTTTTGTTAAACTGTTGAACAGTGTAACGTAACAAAAGATTGCCAATTTTATAAATTTCAAGTGGTGCGGCCGGC
>Ga0111211_144_pt1 | contig 13757 bp, 12 predicted proteins | sample DeeMarSWOR152_54_FD_80393 | JGI IMG/M metagenome (GOLD analysis project Ga0111211, IMG submission 80393) | Hadesarchaea archaeon DG-33-1 | reverse complement strand
TGATGCCGGGGGTGGGATTGGAGTCGTTTTCATCCCCGTCGGTCACGAGGAGTTCGGCCCCGTTGTATGGGTTTGGTTCTACTTTGAAGGTGGCCCCGTCGAGTAGGTTGTTGTCTTCATCCACCTTCTTTATCTCTATTGAGCCCAGTTCTGGTGTGTTGGTGAACTGTAAGGTTATGGTGGCGCTGGAGTCGAGCTCCACCATCTGAGGATGTAGATGTCCATCGGCACGTTTTCAAGTAGGATGATGCCGGGGGTGGGATTGGAGTCGTTTTCATCCCCGTCGGTCACGAGGAGTTCGGCCCCGTCGTATGGGTTTGGCTCCACCTTGAAGGTTGCCCCGCCCAGTAGGTTGTTTTCCTCATCCACCTTCCTGATCTCTATCCTAGGTAGTGCCACTACTGGCACCACTCTTTCAAGCGTAAGCATAGCCCACGCTGCACGAAGAACCGGTGATTCTTCGCCTTCCGTGATATCAGTATTTAAATATTCCCAATAACCATTTTCATATTGATTTGCAACGATGACATCCGATACTTGGTCAAACCAATCAATATCTGAACCTCCGACAATTATGGTGTTAATTCCAAATGCTTCGAATCCCTTCATTATCGTAAACATCGCTTGGTATGAATCCACCCATCCTAAACTTGTCTTTGGATATTCAGGTTGTGGTCCAGCATCGTTCCAGTGATTTTCTATGTAACTGATAGCATTCTGCACTCTTTCTGAATTTAGGTCGTCGCCCACTAACGCCATTTCATAAAGAAGGTTCCCGGTCTTCAGGATATTTACCCATCTCCTTTTCTCACATGGTTCATACCAAGAACCTCCGTCCCAGTTGTCTCCGTCCATGTTATCTTGAACCCTGTCTATGTATGCGCTCAATCTTTCCAGTACTTCTTGAGGGATCGTGAGCCCAAATCCGTGAGGAGCCGGTGCTGCTGCATATCCTAGAGCTAATGTTGCATAGCCCGTATTTGATTGATCCGCCCAAAAATACTCATCAAATGGATCAGACCAATAATCCCAGCCACCCTCATCGCAAGGATAGTTCAAATCGGTTTGCTGCGCGTATATCAGCCAGTTCATCATCCCTTGAAGAACCTCTTCATATGTCCATCCATCTACTGGACTTCCGAGAGCACCTACAGTTCTGTCAGGGTTATTACTTGCAGCTATAGCCATCATCGCAATACTGGTGGGATATGTAGAGGCGTATGCAGAATCGAGAATATCTACACGGTCCCCGTTAACGCTTGTTGCGCTGAAGAGATAATCTAATCCATTTTCTACTTGTTCATGGTACTCGTAGTTTTCATCAAAGGGGTCATATCCAAGTTCCTTTGCACGTTCTTCAAATTTGAGTACTGCTAATCCTGTTTGTGCCAACTTATATATTTGTAAATCTTCAGGACTGCCGAAGTATCCTTCGGGCTCTTGTTGGTCTGCTAACCATGTCAATCCCAATACTATCGCATTCTCTATCTCATCTTTAGTAGCGGCAGTTGCCGTGTCCACATAAGCGTGAAAACCGAAAGCGCTTATCATCCCTGCAACCAAGATCGCTGTTAGTAATATAGCAGAGTGCAAAGCCGAGCCTCTCCCCCAATGAAAACCTCTTCTGAAAACGCAACAAACTGACTTTAAGGACTCGGTCACAATTTTAGCCCCCCACCCTTAATAATTATGAAAGAAATTACATATATTTTATGTTGTGTATATGTGTTGAACAATTAAACAGAATTTTCTTCACCTTTGCCCCCTCTAACTAAATTTACTGGTAAATTGGGGCTTAAATCCCCGCTCCCGCACTGTGATTCCGCTTATAAAGGTTCTGGTCCAAGGGGCTTTGCACATTAATTAGTTTCTGCACATTTATTCGGATTCTTGCACATTAATTAACGCTAAATTAGCTCTGTTAGATTGGTGTTCCTTGCGAGATGACTTGGCGCACAAAGTCCATTCTGCACATAAAGTCGACTTCTTGCACATAAAGTCGGGATCTATGTCAAAATGACTGCTTTTTGTGTTGGCTAATTAGCTCTAGCATTGAATATAAGCCGTTCTGCACCAATATTTAAACGGGTGTGGGCCAGTTGCCGAGCAAGCATTTGAAAATCTGGCTAGCAGTTGTCATTATCACGTTAGCGGTTATAGGGGTGACGCTTATTTTTCAAGGCGAAAAATCAGAAGAACCGCCAAGTCTATTAAGCATGGATGATGCCGCCAAAATAGCCAGTGAACACGCTGACACATTTGGTAGGGATGTAAAAGAGGAAACACTTGAACTGATCTCCGCCGAGCTGTGGCCTGTCGTGAAAGAAGACAATTACTACATGGTAAATGACATAAAAATCATCTACTACGAGGAACGACCTCAAATTCTGGCCATAGACGTTAGTGATCCAGCGATTCACATCTGGGATGTTCCGCTCCCAAGTAAAGTGTGGGTGGTCGAGTTCACTTGTGAGGGGTGGGTTACCCATTGGGCAGGGCCGGAGCCGATACCATTCCCAACGATTTCTGGCTTCAAAGCTGTGCTTGATGCTTACACGGGTAAAATTTTGGAACGCTACTATCGCTAGGAGATTCTTGCACATTAATTAACGCTAAATTAGCCATTAAGGGTAATTTGCCACTTATTTAAATTCGTCAATCACCGGCATAGAATAAAGCCTTTGCGCGCCGCCCGTGATGCGTGCGATCCACCAACTGTGCAGCATACTTGCTCAAAAATAGCTCAAAATTAGCTCAAATATTGCCCATCTTACGCTATGAATTGGTGCGGCCGGCGGGATTTGAACCCGCGTCACAAGCTTCGCCCCGCGAGTGGCAGGCTCGTGTCCTTTTGGCAGCGCTTTTAAGCGCTTAGACCAGGCTAGACTACGGCCGCGCAAATAGAATTATAGATAGATAAATTAAAGTTTTGTCCACCCTATCCAAGTATAGCAGCGAGCAATTGCCCGCTCATCAGAGTACTAATGGTGAAAACAGTGATAGCTACGGGAAGTCCTCGGGCAATAATGATTTGTTTTGAAATCCGGTCATCCCCAAGCTCGATTTCCGCCGCATAGGACATCAGGATCACCACGAGGGCCACCACGTATAGTCCGAGCGCGAGGAGAAATGCATCTGGGGAGGGCGAAGCGCCAGCATCTAAAAAGGATGCCGTACCCGGGTTTGAAGAAAGCACCCCTTGCAGGCGCGAGGTGACCGCGGCTATCAGCGGGGCAAAGAAGAGAGCCACCGAACGCATCGAGGTAACGACTTCTCCCAGCGACTTCCGGATGTCTGCTTCGACTTGTTTTAGCCCCTTAAGGTGATCCGACATTCGAAGGATTGCATCCCCTGCGGCCTTGGTACTTCGTTCAATAATATCGACCAACATGCGCAATGTGTCCTGAACGCTTCTGGAATATACGCGTTTTAACGCCCCCTGTTCGGCGTCAAACAAAGCTGCACGCAGTCCCATGCCTCCAAGTTTGACGTTATTTGATGCGCGGAGAAACACATTTGCAATTGGGGTTCCACGCATAGCGATGGCGACGCGCTCGAATGCGCCCTCCGCTGGACGCCCCTCAGTTATTTGATTGCCGAGCTGCACCAGCGAGTCGCAAAATTCATCCTCCATTTGCTTGACGGAGGCACGGAGTTCGTAGGCTTTGGCGGTAGTTAGATGGAGGTATGCGGCGATGCCCAAAGTTATGCTCCAGAGTACCGAAAGCGAGCAAATGGTAAGCGGGACCTGTAGGCCGAGCGCTCGAGCGATGGCGGGGGAGGCCGCTAGGAGCCCAGCCCCACCAGCCAACATTACTGCTTGAATTCGATTTGCTTCATTGGGTATCTCTGGGGGCAGGAATGCTGCGGGTCTTTTGGCTAGGGCCCACCTGCTTAGCCCCCAGACCGCGACGGGAATAATAATGCAGTAGATGATGAAAACTTGCCACGTGCTCGCACAGATTCCAATAGCCGAAAGCACGGGCAGGACGGCAACCAAGACGAGCGGCAGGAGCACACCTATGCTGTAGATCATGAGGGTCGGGAGGTAGAGCCCAGCCGCGAAACTATGCATGCGCTCGCGCATCCCCTGCAAGCTGATGTCGAGGGCCTTGTCGAGGACGCTCAAGCGGCGCTCCTCGGACCGCTCGAGCACCGAACTCCTGATGAGGTGGATCGAGCGCTTTAAATCATCGCACCATTTCCCCCAAAATTCCGCGAACTTAAGCAGGGCCTCGTCCACGCTCATGTGCACGCGCAGGCCGGCGTTCCAAAGCTGTTTTCGTAGACCCCTCCCCAGTGCCCCTTGAAGTTTTTCAGCGGCAAATTGGTTAGCCCGCTCTAAGTTAGGCCTTACCTTCATTGCCATTACCATGTAGTTGACGAGCATCGGCGCCTCGCCCATGCTTAAAATCCGCTCCCGTTCAGCCCGCCACCTAGGATACCAACCCACGGACAAGTAAGCGAACAGGGGTACGATGGCTACGAGCACCAAAAGGAAAGTTGAGCCGCCAAAGAGCACGCTGGTAACTGCGAGGGCGAAGGCAAATAAAGCCGCAGAAATCGCAAACGCGACCACCTCCTCGGGTTGAACCTCGATCCCCACGAATTCTAAATTCTCACGGAGTTCATCGGGTGCGCGCTGAATATGTTTTAACCACGAGAGCCTGCCAGCGGCATGGCAAAACTTCACGTATAACCGATCCGATAAGGGTGTTTCTGGAAGACGGTGGGCGAGTGGCAAGTCGGGTCACCTAAGGGCTGCCTCTCTAAGCCAGCCTTGCCAGCGCTGAAAGGTTTCGTTGTAGTCGATGTCCTTACGGAGCTGCAGTTGTTCCTCAAGCAGCTGGTGGAGAACATTGTTCGAAAGGGTGACGAACTCCGCCTCAAGCAACTTCGAGATGTTGTGCTCCACTGAAGCTCTGACGAGGGTCCATTGAACGCGAGCGCGCAGCCCTAAATTATGCATTACGTCGGCTTGCTTGACCCCCCATTTCTGTGCAATTGCCGCAATGAGCTGCGATGATCTCTTAAGCCTTTTTGTAGGTTTGAGTCGGTCGTCATGTCGATCGTAAATCATCAGGTCGGCGAAACCACCTCTAGCTGTTGGGTCAACCTTCCAATTCTTACCAACCTCAGTTATCTGTACTACCCTTCGGACGCGGCTGACGCTGCCCCCGGGCCTAATCGGGGCTGCCACGATGATCGCGTCGGTCGCCTTGAACGATGTCGGCGGAATGCCTAGATCGTAAACCACGCGGTCAAAGACATCTCGTGTGGTCGCGCCGTGAATCGTTCCTATCACCGAATTGCCCGCAGCGCCTATGCGCATGGCTTCGTACAACACCTTGGCTTCCTCCCCACGCACCTCGCCGATGACGAGCACAGATTCACCAAGCCGAAGCGCCGCGCGCAGCGCATCTTCAGCCCTTAATTCCGTTTCAGACCCGGCGGCAGCTGACTGCACATAAAGGCTCTGAATTTTGAAGCCCAGTGCTTGGAATTTGGCAATCGGGAGCTCCAATGTGTCCTCGATCGAGATGATTCGGAACTTCTGCGGGATCTCGAGCATGAGCCCTCCCAAGAGTGATGTCTTCCCCGCACCTCGGCTGCCAGCAACAAGCATGGAAGCTTGGGAGTCGACGAGCAAGCTCAGCAACCCAGCGGCTTCTGGTGTGAGGAATCTGTTGCGTACAAACTGAGGGAGCGTCCAAGGCGTAGGCTTGTGCCTACGCAACGCGAAAGCTGCGCCTTCAGGGCTTAGGGGTCGTCCTATGGCAGCTACCCTCGCGCCGAATTCCGGCAGGTTCAGGTCAAGCACTGGATCGGCTTCCGAAAAAGGTCGCCCGCTGATCGCCCGAAATCTCGAGCTGAGCGACTCCGCATCCTCCGGCGTCAGGTAAATGTTAGTTAGGCACTCCTCGTAGTCACCGTGGTAAATGTGCACTGGAGATTTACCTAGTGGAGCGTCAATGTAGATGTCTTGGACCTTAGCGTCGGAGAGCAACGTCTCCAGCGCCCCAAGCCCGACACTGAACTTGGCCAGGCATCCGGCAAGGGCTTCGATGTTCGCCTTAGTGACGTCTAATTTTTCCTCCACCGCCAGCTTCGTCATCAGCTTGTTGCTTAAGCGTTTGATTCGCTCTCGGGCGTGCGACAGGTCTGAAAGGTCCATGTTTTCTGGGTCACGGTTCAACAGCAGCTCACGCGCCCGATTGAGCAACACCAAATGCTCCGGAGGTAGCCTGTACTCGGGCAGGATAAGGAAATAGAGGTGCTGTAGCTCGCTCGGTAGGCGGTAAATGCGGACTTCGCTTTCTTCAAGGTTATAGGCATCAACGAGTTTAGCCCCTCCAGGCGGCTCCATCACGATCCTTGATGTGGAGAAGCGCGGCTTGGTGAGCGGTATTATCAGTTCAGCATATCCCTTTCGTCCCCGCTTCCCACAGCTTACGAGTTCCACGCGCTCGAGCGCTTTAAGGGTTGGCTCTAAGGCATGGTCGAGGAAGTATCTCCGGCACTGCTTGCACTTTTCAGCCCCACGTTTTGTTTGTGCCCGAACATCCGCCGACAGCTGCGTCAGCTCGTCGTACGCTTTCCGAGGGTGTCTTGGCAGCTTTTCTATTATCCCTTCGACAAGGTGCCTGCGCTCCGCTTCGCAACGCCCGCAATCGCCCGTCACCAGGAATTTGAGCGGCCAGTAGCGACATTCCTCGTACGTGCGCGCGAGTTCCTTGAGCGCACCCAAACTTGAGCCGCGGTATTCGCGCTCGTAAAGGAGGTCAGCTAGGACTACAGCGTCGATCGCAGGATCCTCGGCTAGGCGGTTGACGGCCTCATGCATGCAGACTTCGGATTGCTCAATTGAAGCTCCCCGCGGGCAGCCGCTGCACTTAAATTTCAGTATCCTCTCCTGGCCTATCAAGGTCGACGTGGACTCGCAGCTCACGGCCTTCCCCACCTAGAGCCCTTCGCTTCGGCCCCCATGATAATGCGCGGAGTCTTTCCAATTTTGGTGAGGTGTTTGGCCAGAACTTCAAATCTTGAACTTAACATACTCAGTTGGTCAGCTGCGGAGGTCAGCTGGGCGTCCAGTTTCCGGTTCACTTTTACAAGTTCCGAAAGGTGCCCCTCGAGGACGGACATCCTGTGTTCCAGGGCGGTCAATCGTTGGTCGAATGTTCGAGTGGCATATCGCAACCTCTCGATCCACCTGCCGTGCTCTGCTAAGATCGCTCGCTCGTTCACCTTGTCAAGCATCGCTGATCACCTGCCTCATCTCGTGCAGCTCGGAAAGTTGAGTAGAGATCCGTGAGATTTGTTCGATGATTGTAGGGTCGTTGAGCTTAGACCGACCATTTTGAGCGAGGTATGTCGTCAACATGAAAAAGGTACGTTCACTTATCGCGTTGTCCTTATGCAACACCTTGAGCATTTCTTCCAAATCGATTTTTGACCCCGCATTCGTTCGTGAGTTCAGCTTAAGCGAGCTCGCATTTGCGACCAAGAATTCTTGCAATGCTAAGGCCCAGTCTTTAAGCCTGATCAAGTCGCGCTGGGCAAAGCGAGTCCAGTCGGCACGGAGCCTCCTATCCTCCCGAAGGTTGAGCGCGGATTGAGTAAGTTGTCCAGCTGCGCGGGCAACTGTAGAAAAAAGCTTGTCCAAGCTATCGCGATGGATGGTGCCGGGCTCAATTGCATCTTTAAATTCTTTAATTGCCTTGCATATCCCCTCGCCACGCTTGCTTGCAAACGAAAAGTTAGCAGGTGAAAGCTTGACAAGCCCATCGATCTCTTTTAAAAGACCATCGAGCGTTCGCTCACTGGACATTGTGATCGCCCAACGCGTTGAGTTGTTCGCTTATTTTCTGTAGCTTCCACCCGTAGCTTGGCTTGAGTTCGGGCTTCGTCCGCAGCAGGCGCATCAGTTCACCGCGAATGGTGCTCAGCAGGTCACGCTCGACGAGGCGCAGAAGCTTTACAAGCGATGGTCTTGCGTGACGGAGGCATCGCGAGCGTTCTATCCAGAACATGCTAGCATGCCAGCTGACAGCGAGCGCCATAATTAACAGGATGGAGTTCAAATGCCCGTTAGAATCTGGGCTGAAAGTTACTTAAAAAGGGAAAATCCCAGAGCACATTATCTTATCAATTCTTCGAGCCGCTCACGTATTTTGTCCATGTCGTCCTCGAAACCGAAGTATCCAGCGAACCTCCTCGATGTCCGAAGGACGCGGGTGCGGCCGAAGGGTTTGGACTCAACGAATCCAAGTGCTGTTAGCTGTTTCATGTGTTCGTAGACGCGTCCGCCGCGCAGATCAGCTAGCCTTGCCTGGTAAACGGGCTGCTTATATGCGACCATAGCGAGGGTCTTGAGTGCACCCCGAGAGAGCTTGGCTTTGGGCACGATTCCCTCTAGCTTTGGCATGTACTCATCTCGGAGATGAAGTGCGAAGGTGTTTTTCGCTGTTTCGGATAAAACAAGGGGGCCTTCTCGTTTGCCATAGTCCACCATGGTGATTTCGATAAGCCTGCGCGCGTAGGTTTCAGATGAGGTACCAATCAGCTTGCGAATTTCACTCAGAGTAAGGGGATGGTCGGCCGCATAAAAGGCTGCTTCTATAACTGCCTGGTCTGCCTTTAGTCCCATGTCATACACCCGGTGGTTTTAACAAGGAGATGGATATTTCGCCGAATGGTTCGTCCTGCCATACCGTCACCTTTCCCTGCATGCTCAAAAATAGCACCAAAAGCAAAGTTCGCGCCACCCCCATTCTCGTCCGTTCTGTAATCAGTTCCTCTAGCGTGATGGTACGCCCTTCAGCTGCCAGCTCAGCTATCCTTTCATACAACTCTTCGAGATGTTTTTCAATGTTGATATGATATTCACTCAATAACCGCATTATTTTCTCCAGCCCTTTTCTAGACGGCCGCGCGCCAGCAGGAACCTCCTTTAGAGCATTCTGCAACGCACCCATGAGGTCCACAAGCGTTATTTTTCGCGCGGATCGTTGGATCATCATGAGGGGACCAAGTTCCGGTAAAGTTAAATCAGGTACTTCATCGAGCTCCTCTTCAACTTCCCGCTTCCTGCCATTGCTGTTTAATAAGTGGTCGGACTTCATGCGTAGCAAAATGGAGGCGGAGAGCAATGTTCTCCCCGAAAGACGAAGATCCAGTTCTCGCATCTCATAAACACGATGCACGAAGACATCGGTGAGCTTTTCGATGTCGACATCCCAGGGGTCGAGCTTGTGGTCTTGAACCAACCCTAACAGAATTTGAAATGGTTGATCGAGCACCACGCCCATTTGAACACCTCATGCTGCAATGCCCGTCAGCTCAACGGACACCAGACTCGACACTCCGCTGCTATCCATGCTCACACCAAAGAGGCGGTCGGCGACGGACATCATTGTATCCCTAAGTGTGACCACCAGGATCTGCGATCTGTTCGATGATTTATGCAACATTTTAGCGACACGCCGCAGGTTTTCATCGTCGAGGTGGGCATCGATTTCGTCCAGCACGTAGAAAGTGGTTGGCCTTACACGTTGAATCGCAAAGATGAACGCGAGCGCTGTTAAGGCTTTCTCTCCACCTGACATGGCGCCGACTCGCACGAGCTCCTTGCCCTTTGGTTTCGCTTCTATTTCAAGTCCTCCGTCGAGTGGGTGCTCCTGATTCTCAAGGATAAGTCTTGCCGTGCCGCCAGGTGAGAGTTCGCTAAAGATCTCACCAAAATTTCTTGAAATTCCGTCAAAAGTTTTCATGAAGACCTCGGTTTTCTTCCGGTCCACCTCCTCCATGAAATTGAGGATGGACTGTTTCTCCCCGATCAGTTTGTCGTACTGCACTTTTTGAGAGTTGTGACGCTGCTCGGCATTTCTAAAATCTCTTTCGGCGCGGAAATTGATCGCCCCAAGCGCTTCTAGCTCGGCCTTAAGGGCTTCGATCTCGCGCTCCAGTTTTGGTATATCAACACGCTCGGGCACCTTTACCTTAAGATTTCGCGATTCCTTTTTTACGGCGTCGAACTGGGTCTGCAAACGAGCTTCTTCGATGCGATAGCTCTGCAGCTTATTCTCAAGTCCCTGAATTTCACCCTGCAGGCGCGTAACCTTGCCTTTTAAAGAGGAGATCTTCTGTTGAATGTACTCCTTTTCCCGACGTGTGACCCGAATTGATTCCCGTAATTCACTCTCGCATTTGGACGCACTATCTAATGCTATTTGAGCCTCCTGGGCTTTCTGCTGAAGTTCCTTAAGCCTTTGATTGAGCTGGATACGTTGCCCTTCTAACGTGATCAGTTGAGTTTGTAGTCGTTGGGGTTCTGATCTCGCTTCATGCTCATCGGCTCCTTTATACAACTGCGGACGCGGTTCAAACAGTTTCGAACCTTGTTTGATACACGTGTTGTAGTCAGCTAGGATTTGGTGCATCTCGCTAAGCACTTCGTGTAGCCTATTAAGCACCTCGCGCGCCTCCGCGAGCGAGCTAATTTTGCCTGAACTTTGGAACAAAGCGTTGAACTTTTGATGAAGATTTGTAAATTTTGTGGAAGTTATGCTGATTTTCTTCAACAATTGTTCACGATGGTCGCCAGTCTCCTTGGGCATTTCCTTGCTAGCTTTTTCGATCGCGGCCTGAAACTGAGCGATCTTCGCCTCAATTGCAGCATGTTCCTCAGTTTCAGAGGTTATCATCTCAGCCAGGGTGCTAATCCGTTCGCGCAGTTTTTCGGTAGCGGCGAGGACATCAGCGGATTGTTTTTCTTCAATGAGCTTATCTAGTTGTTTTACTTTCAGTTCATGCCGGTCTATCTCGTCGGTGACCTTTTTTTGTCTATCGAGCATTTCATGAAGCTCTTGCTTCCCAGCATCTAACTTTTGTTGGAGCCCAGACAGCCTCCTTTCATTTATGTTTTTCTGGGTGCATAGCAATATTGCACACGCCTGCTCAAGTTGGGCTTTCGATTGTTTATAACGTAAAGCGGCATCCTTTTCCGCGCTCAACTTTTCCATCTGCATGTTGATTTCGTTGAGGATGGCACCCATGCTTTGGAGGTTCATTTCGACTCGTTGAAGTTCGGCCAAAGATTTTTCTTTCTTCTCGTCATACTCTGCGACTCCAGCGAGGTCGTCGATGATCAACCTGCGTTCAAGAGGACTCATTTTTATGAAGTGGTCGACATCACCCTGTAAGACAAAGTTGTGTCCTCCGGAGGTCAACATGGTTTTGGAAAGCAGGTCAACTATTTCATGTCTTGACACGCGCTTCTTATTCAGTCGGTACACACATTTGCCGCTGCGATCTGCGCGCCGCGCTATCAAGACGGTTTTGGAGTCGACGGGCAAAACGCCATCGCTGTTGTTGAAGTGAAGTAAAACCTCTACGAATGGTGCCGGCCTATTGCCTTTGCCTCCATTGAAAAGTAAATCAGAAAATCTCTCTGCCCGCATCGTCTTGGCGCTCGTCCAGCCCAAAACAAAACAAAGGGCATCAATTATGTTGCTTTTCCCCGAGCCGTTAGGTCCAATTACCGCCGTTAATCCCGGGGAGAGGGGCAAACTCACTTTTGTGTTTCCGAAGGACTTGAAACCTCGCATCTCGATCTTGTTTATGTGGGTCACTTTTTCGACCTTGGGCGCGTTTTTAGCACCCCGCTCCTTCAGGTCGCCTCCAATAGCAAAATCAATAATCCTTCAGGGGTTAAAAATTTTTCCTTAAAGCTCTAAACAGGCTGAATTTGTCAAAATGAGCATAAATTGCCCCGATTTTAATCTAGAATGTGTTTGAAAAGAGTTTAAAGCGATGTGTACAAATTATTCTGACAATTCCACTTGTTAGATATGTGGGTGCTCGCATGAAGGCGGAAATTGCGGTTATCGGAGGCTCCGGCGTCTATGCTTTTGACCTTCTCACGGATGCGGGGACGACTGTGATCAGCACACCGTACGGTAAATCGCCAGAGATAGTGGTGGGCAAGCTAGCGGGCCGCCGGATTGCGTTTTTGCCCCGCCACGGTAAGGGGCACACGGCGCCGCCTCACCTCGTCAATTACCGCGCAAATCTATGGGCACTCAAGGAGCTGGGAGTGCAACGCGTGCTCGCGACGACTGCATCTGGCTCGCTGAACCCAAGAATGCGGCCTGGCGAGCTCGTGCTGCTGCATCAATTCTTGGATTTTACCAAACGCCGCCCGATGACGTTTTATGAAGGGGGGAAAGGAGGGGTTGTGCATATTGATGTGACTGATCCTTACTGTCCGGAGCTTCGCAATATCCTCATCAAGACTGCTAGGAAACTGAGGCTCAAGCTTCACCCTCGGGCGACATATGCATGTTTCGAAGGGCCCCGTTTTGAGACCGCTGCCGAGATCAGGGCGATGCGCCGACTCGGTTGCGATCTCGTCGGCATGACAAATGTACCGGAATGCGTGCTAGCTAGGGAACTCGAGCTTTGCTATGCCGCGGTTGCAATTGTGACGAATTTCGCCGCTGGTATCTCGGGGAAAAAGCTGACGCACGCGGAGGTAATAGAGCTAATGGCGGCCAACATAGAACGCGTCAAAAAATTGATGTTTACGGCTATTCCATTGATCCCGAAAAAGCGTTCTTGCTCCTGCGGCGAGGCCCTTAAGGGGGCAATTGTCAAAGTCTAGCTCACTCGTATAATATTCCGAGTTATGTCGTCTTACTTACCATTTTTTATTTTTTATTAGTGGTCCATAATGGTCCAAAAACGTTTTACCACTGGAAGTTAAATCGATAGTGGCAATCCGCGGCGCCTTCCACCAGATCACATCACCGAGGAGGTGGAGTGATCCCAGCCGATTGCGTTGCGGGCCGCGCGCCGCTTGAGGCGAAGACTCCTCGTCTTACCTCGTTCTACGGCGGCGCGCAAAGGGGTAAATGGGAAAAGGGGTGGAGGGTAGTTTCATAATCAAGAAGTTTTTGTGAATCGTTTTCGTTTTAGATAAAAATTTCAAGTTGATAAGAGCCGATATACATATTTTCATGGTGGTGGATGCATGGCTGAGGCAGGAAGTCTCAGGAGAGGGGATGTCGTTCTTTTGGAGGGTGAGCCTTTCAGGATCGACTCCATACAGTCTGTCGTAATCTCTAAGCATTCTCACACCAAGATAAAGATGGATTTGACCGGTATATTCAGCGGAACCAAGAAGATCTTGAGCCTGTCCCCCCATAAGACGATGGAGAAAGTGGACATCAAGAGGAAGCACGGCCAGTTAATAGCCAAGATCTCTGAGGATGTCGGGCAGATCATGGACATGATGGACTACACTATCTACGAGGCCCATGTGCCGAAGGATCTGATGGAGAGGATAGGGGAAGGGGATGAATTGACCTACATTGAATACGGCGGCAGAGTCAAAGTGTTGGAGGCTAGAAAGTAAGCATCCCATACAGATCTGTGCCGAAAATCTACATCTTCAAAAACGAGTCTTGCTCGGGAATAACTTCGCTCCAGCAGGCGGCGCGCAAAGGCTTTCACTCACCCTTCATTGTCAATAGCAAAATGAGAATGACGATCCAGAGGATAATAATCGTGAGCAACACCAATCTAAACAGCCTAGTTTTTGGTGACCGTATATTTGCGAAACCACACTTCCTACAAACAAAGAACGGAGATGGAGAAAGAACTCCATCTAACCAATAACCACCTTTGACAAGAGTTGCCCACTTAATATCTCTTGAACCGCACCTTGGACATCTATTTAGAGCTTCAGCCATTTC